>MDSW01019175.1_pt1 | contig 25165 bp, 13 predicted proteins | sample 811171 | NCBI WGS metagenome assembly MDSW01 (sample SAMN05326641, study PRJNA326480) | marine metagenome | isolation source: seawater | place: Atlantic Ocean: North West | collected 2012 | reverse complement strand
CGGCGGCGTCGTCGTCGTCGTCGTCGGCGCCGTCGGCGGCGCGTCGTCCGTGTCCATCGGCGCCTCACCGCGCTCGCTCCCCACCGCCGCGCCGTCGCCGCCGTCCGCGACCTCGTGCGCGTACCCGTCGCCCGCGATCGCCGCGTTCGTCGCCGCCGCTCCCTCGGACGCCCCTTTGATTTCATTCAAATCTAGGGAACCGGCTGCCCGGCACGCCGCCGCGTCGCCGCCGCCCAAGTCGACCAACCGCCTGAGCACGTTCAACGCGACGCCCACGCCCGGTACCAACAGATCCGGGACGTGCCGCAAGAGCTCGTCCATGTTCCCGCCGATCACGCTGGCCGTGTCCCCCTGCATCGCGCGCGAGTACGACCGCGTCGTGAACGCGATCACGAGCGCGTTAAACGCGCGGCTGTTCTTCACGCGTTCTAAACCGAGCGGGGACAAGCACAGCGCCCCGAGCGTGTTCGGGAGGCAACACAGCGCGTCCGCGGACGGCAACGGCCCGGGGTCGTCCATCTCCCACGCCCGGAGGAACGTCTCCGGGACTTTCAGCGCGTCGAGCTTGGGGTAACACGTCGGCTCGTGATTCATCACGTCCGAGAGGAGGTTCGACGCGAGCGAAAACACGCCAGCGCCGAAGAGCCTGGGGTTTTCAAACATCAAATTCAGCGAGTGGCACAGCGGCGAACCTTCCTCGAGAGTCGTCGTCGCCGCGGTGCTCGTCCCGGGGGCGAACGACGTCACCGCGAGCGCGCGCATGAGCGCCTTGAGAAGCACGCGACGCGTGGACGACACGAGGTAGGTCTGCGTCGGCGCCGGCGTCCCCGCCTCCGCCGCCGCCGCCGCCGCCGCGGTAAACGCCGCGCCGTGCGTCGCCTCGTGCTCCGCGAGCGCGTCCTCAGCCTCAGCCTTCAGACGATCGACGATGAGCTCGATGCCGCCGAGTTCTCTGAACGCCGTCGCCGCCGCGGAGGTGTAGTCGATGAACACCTCCAGCACGTGCACCGCGTGCGCGACGATGTGCACGTGCCGCGGGTTTCTATTTTTCAAAAGCGGCAACAGCACCGGCAACAGGCTGACGTCGCGTAAGCACTGGCACCCCGCGTGCGACGTCACGAGCGTGGAGAGCAGACCCACGAGCGCGTCCGCGAGAGGCACGGGCGCGTCCGCTTCCGCGTTCATCGCGTCGAGTTCGAGCTTGGGTAAGTTCGCGGCGACGAGCGCCGGGCCGATCGGCGGCGACGGCGCGTCCGTCAACGCGGTCACCGCCTTTGAAACCAACGACGCGAACACGGCGACGTTACCGTCGTTCCGAAGCGCGGCGATCACCCCACCCTGGTGGTTTCGATCCCCCGCGAGCGCGGCGAGGACGCGCAGCGTGAGCTCCGTGACTCTCGCGGGGACGCCCCTCGATTCCATTCTCAACGCGCGAAGCAACTCCGCGATGAACTCCGGCTGCGGCTCCGCGAGGAACACGAGCCCGAGCTGATCCGACGCCTCGCCGTTCGCGCCCGAGGTGGCCGAGCCGCCGGTCGCGGCGTCGGACTGCAGCAGGACGCAGAACGACAGCAACCGAATCTGCGCCGCGAGCGCGGCGCCATCGACGCTCGCGCCGAGTTTCGCGAGGCGCACGCGAGCGAACAACGCGAACCGCAACTCGGCGTGCACCTTCGCCTCGCGTATCAGCGCGTCCGTGGTCTCGTGGTCGCCGATCCCGTCTTCGTGCGTCGCCTTCTTCGTGATCGTGCGCGCGCCCGCGGCGCCGACGTCCCCGAGGAGCGCGTCGGCGCCGCCGGGGGAGTAAAACTCAAAGTGCAGCGCCCCCGGCGACTCGATGACGTCCGCGCTCGGCTTCTTCCCATCCGCGGACAGAGGCACGCCGAGGACGACGGACGGCGCGGACGTCGATGTCGACGCGCCGCCGTCGGCGGCCGCGCCGGAGGTGGACTCCCTCGAGTCCGCGAGACCGCTGCACAGCGCGAGGAGTCGCGATCGGAGCGTCGCGTCCGCTTGAAACCGCGCGTTCGCCCTCGACCCCGGCGGTCGCCGCGTCGACGTCGCCAGGAGGCTCAGCGCCGCGAGCGCGATCTCGACGTCGTCGCACGCGAGCAGAGAGCACAGATGCTCCGACGACGCGTACAGCTGGCGGTTGGTGCAGTTCTCGAGGATGATCCGCGACGCGTGCAGTATCCACGCGAGCGCCGCGGACGGGATCGGCCCGGCGGGGTCCTCGCGAGGGAGGCCTTCCAGCCGGAGGTCCTTCCGCTTCTCGACGACCTCGACGAAGTAGTCGTCGAAGTGATTAAACACCGTGATCCAGTGCTGGAAGTCGCCCTGGAAGGATCGAAGGAAAGGAAGCGTCGCGAAGATGAGCGACGGTGGTGGGGAGCGCCGCGCGTCAGGAGGGTCGATCGTCTCGGGCGCGTCGAACGCATCGATCGAAGAAGAGAAGGCGGCGGGACGCGACCGACGACGACGAGAGAGACGGAGGGACGACCGAGTGATGTCGCGCTCGATTATGGATGCGACCGTAACGCCCGAAGGATACGGCGGCACATGGAAGACGGCGACGTGATCTGGCGTCGTGTATTCCCGCGACCGTCATCTCCTCGCGGATACGGCCGCGGTATGAAACGGCGCCGGCGGCGATCGACGGACGGGCGGCAGGGAGGGAGAAAACGAACGCGATCGACGAGTCGCCGATCTCGCGTCGACGGCGTCGCGCGCGCGCGCCGCGACGACCGAGCGCGCACCTTTCCGAACGCCCACGCGAACGGCGGGAACACCGCGCTGAGGTGCCCGGCCGGAGTGGACACGATCTGGTCCACCATCGCCTTCACGGCCGACGGCTGCGGAGGGAGGGGGAGAGGAAGGACGTGGAAGGAAGGTGGGCGGGACGGATGGAGGGGGTCAGCGAACGAGATCTCGACGCCGCGGCGGGCGCGACTCGCGAGCGACCAGAGGCGATACGACCGCGGGCGCGATGCGCGTGGCTCGAGCTCGCGCGACGTGCGCGGGCGATATCGCGCACCGTGTCCACCTTCTTCTTCGGCGGGGAGACCTTCACCATCGTGGCTCGGATGGAAAAAGCGGCCTCTAGCTAGCCGTCTTTTCACTCTGATGATGCGACGACGACGCTCAGACGCGAGACGCCATCGCGCGCTCGCGCTGAATCGAAGATCGCGAGATGGGATCGGCTCTCGCGAATATGCGCGACGTGTCTCGTGCTCGAACGGCCCGACGCGCGTCCGTAATGACCCCGCGAGCGCCTCGGACGTCGCGTCTGCTGAGGTGCTCACATCTCGTAGTCTCCCGAGGTTTGCGCCGCGCCGCGCCGTCCGACCGCTGCGCTGCTGCTCCAGCTCCTGCTCCAGTCCGTCCGGGGAGAAATCTAGCCGAGAGAGTCAACAACGGCGCGCGCGGACACGTCGCGGCAGCGCTTCGGAGGGTCTCGCTCGCGCGCGCGCGGCTCGAACGCGACCGCACGGGCATCATGTCGGACTCCACGAGAGGTACGACGCGCGACGTCGCCCCGCGCGCCCGATACGTCGCGTCGTCGATCGATTCCGGCGCCGAACCGTTAGAGTCGACGCCCCGTCGAACGCGCCAGCGAACGAAACGAAAACCGCCCTCACCGACGACGTCCGTCCCAATCCCAACCGTCACCCCGCGCCCCCGAACGTCCGCAGACAACGTCTACATGAGCCTGTCGTTCAAGTTCAACGCGCTCATGGTGTACGCGTCCCTCGTCGTCGCCGCGTTCGTGGACGCGTACACGGACAACACGTACTCGTTCGAGGCGCAGATGGACATCATGACGTTGGTGTTTCAAATCTGCGCGATGCTCCTCACCGTCGTCGCGCTGTACAACGTCATGAGCGAGACGACGTATCTGAAGAGGATGTACTACGGGAAGATCGTCGAGGAGTTCTCCCCGACGTTCTTCGCGCTCGCGACGTACTTTGTGTTCATGTTGATATCGCGCGTGTACAAGGTGTCGTTGATATTCGCGGGGTATCCGCAACTCGCGATGTGGGAGAGCGCCGCGGGGTACACGACGTTGTACTCCCTGATGAAGGTGTTTAACGTGTTGTATTACTGCACCGTCGTGTGGGCGATGCAGAAGCTGTTCGCGTCCCCGGAGTTGTTCAAGGCGCGGGAGACGGCGTTTCAGCCGGTGCGGCCGAACTATTGAGAGAACGTTCTGTTCGAGGGGGAAGCGGCGCGCGCGCGGCGCTCGCGGCACGTAGCGACTAGGCAGGGTGTGTCATTAAACGAAACGTAGCGGACATCTAAGAGACGAACTATGATATCGCGTCCTCCACGTCACGGGGCCGCGCCGCTCCCCGCGCGCCTCGACACGATCTCCGCCTCCCACGCCTTCCCGACGTCCGTCGCGAACTTCCCGCGCGTGGACGCGAAGAAATCGCTCAGGTCCTTCCCTTGCTCGCGCTCGTACTCCCCCGCCTGGACGATCATCTCGAGCTTGTCGAGGTCCTTCACGAGCTTCGCCTCGTCCGTGACGCCGTCCTCGTACTCTTGCCACAGCGCCTCGATCTCGTCCCCGCCGAGGTCGTCCCCGAGCATCCCGCGTATCAGTCGCATCGCGCCCGTCTCCATCGCAGCCTTCTCCACCTTCGTGACCGGGTCGTGCGGGGTGATGTCGCCGACGATCGCCTCCGCGAGGTCGTGAATCAGCGCGAGCTTCACGCACCTAGATTGGTCCAAGTGTGGCATCGACTTGGACGCGACCATGGCCATCAGGGACATGCGATACATGTGGTCCGCGATGGACTCGGGTTTGTCCACGCCGTGGTTGACCCATCCCGTCCGCGGCGTCGTCTTCAAGTTACGCGTGAGGTGCAGGAAGTCGATCGCCCTAGACGCGGGGGTCGAGGCCATGGATACGACGCGGCGCGGCGCGCGCGCGGGATGCGGACGCGTCGGATTTCGGACGACGACGCGCGGGAACGACGTCGCGCGCATCCAACGAGTGGAATGGAAACGTTCACGAGTACGTACTGTATCAAAGATCAGCCGGTTCGGTCAGGCGCCGCGAGTCGTTCGCCGTCGTGACCTAACACGTTCGTTACAGAATAACACGTCGTGCTCTCCACCCCACCCCCACCCTCTCTCTCTCTCTCTCTCTCTCTCTCCACGCCCGAGCGCCCCGCGATGATCACACCACAGCACGTTCCCGCGTCGCCCCACCCCCCCCGCGGCGTCGCGCGCGTCGCGTTCACTCCGTCTTCGCGTACGTCATGTACGGGTCCGCCGCCGCGGTGCTCACGTCCGGACGGTCCGCCTGTTTCCTCGCGAGGCAACGCTTGATGAACTCTTTGCACTCCGCGCTCACCTTGGGCGTCGCCGGGAACTCCACCTGCTGCGCGTTCAAGATGGTCCCCGCGTGTAAGATCTGCTCCTGGGACTGATCGTGCCCGAACGGCTTCCTGTCGTACAGCATCTGGTACAGAATCACGCCGCACGACCACGTGTCCACCTTTGACGAGATCTTCGGCGGCGCCGGGCCCGTCTCGAAACACTCCGGGGGCAGGTACCAGTACGTCCCCGCGCCCTGGGACGTGAGCTCCATGCCGCTGTCGCCGATCCCGCCGCCGAGGGCCCCGCCGCCGTCCATCTCTTTCGACAGACCGAAGTCGGTTATCTTCACCCTCCCGGCGGCGTCGAAGAGGATGTTCCCGGGTTTCAAGTCGTAGTGAATGACCGGCCGAGCGCCTCCGGCGAGGTAGTTTAACCCCGCGAACACCTGCGCGAGGATGATCCGCGCCTCCCGCTCCGCGATCGGCCCGTGCGCTTTCAGACGCGCGTCCAAGTCGTCCCCGGTGCACAGTTCCAACACGGTGCAGAACGAGTTTTGATCAACCTCGAACACGTCCACGTGCTTCACCACCGAGGAGTGATCCAAGCGCTTGTGTATCGAACACTCCCTGGTCGCGTGCCGGACGTACGTGCTCTTCCGCGCCTCGCTCCAGTGCTGCGACAGCTGATGCACCTTACACGCCACCTCGCGCATCTCCGCGACGTCGTACGCCTTGTACACCTCGCTGAACCCGCCTCTCCCGAGCATGTTCATGAGAACGTACCGACCGCCGAGCAGCGGGTGCTGGTTGAACCGCGAGCTGTCCTCGTCCCTCGCCCGCTTCAGCTCGCGTATGTGCGCGTTCTTCTCTCGCTCCAGCGCCTCGCGCTCGCGCGCGATCGCGTCCTCCTCGCGCTTGATCCCACCCACGCGCACCTTGTGCGCTTCCTCGGAGAGCACGTACTCCGCCTGCGCCGCCTGCGCCGCCTGCGCCGCCGCCGGGTCCGCGCTCGCCTCCGTGACCCCCGGCAGCGGCAGCCGTCGCTTCACGAGCTTCCGCTGCTGCTCCGCGGCCTCTTTCGCGTGCGTCAGCGACACCGCGCGCGCGTTCAGCTCCGCGAACGCTCGACCGTCCTCCCACACCTCTTGAAACGACCCGCCCGCGCGTTGCACGCTCACGACGCCCAGTCGTCCGCCCTCCTCCGCGAGCCGCGCGCGCGCGCGCTGGCGCTCGAACTGCGCGACGCTCACGGCGAGCCTCTTGACGCCCTCCACGCGCTCCGCGTCGCGCGCCTTGGCGTCCTCCGCGGTGGCTCTCTCGCGCTCGCGAGCGGACTCGAGCTCGGCTCGCAGCGCGTCGATCAGCGCCTCCGCGTCGACGAGTTTCCGCTCCGCCGCATCCGCGCGCGCCTTCTCCGCCTCCGCGGCTTTCGTCGCGCTCGCGCGCGCTTCCCGCAGCGCGGCGACCCACTCGTGATCCGCGCGCGCGGCCGCGCCTCGTCCCGCGGACGACGGACGGTCGCCCGCGCCGGGGGGGTAGTTTTCCTTTCGCTCCGATCCGCTCGCGGGGGTGGCGACCGCGCCCGCGAACGTCGATCCCGGCGGCGGCGGCGACGCCCCCGTGGGCTTGAAGTAGTCCGCGATCTTCGCGTCCGCGGCGGCGTGCTTGCCTTTGTCCCCCAGCGGCGACGTCATCGCGTTGACGCCCGGCGCCGCCGGCGTCGCCGCGCCCGCCGCGTGCGCCGCGCTCGCGCCAGATCCTCCGCTTCGATGTTTCCGCTTCTTCCCGCCCCCGGCGCCTCCGCTCTCCGGGTTCGCGACGACGCCGAACGCGCGCAGGTCGTCGTCCGAGTCGTCGTCCTCGTCCGCGGCGCGCGAGCGCCCCGCGGCGCACGCGTCGCTCATCGTCCCGGAGCCCGGGAGCGGACCGGTGAGCCGCTCCTCGAGCAGCTTCAGCTTGCTCTCGTTCGAGTTGGCCGAGGAGAAGAAGACCTGCTCGTACGCCTCCTTCGCGCGATCTGACGGCACCCCGGGCGGCGTCATCGCGATCGTCGCGCGCGGCTCGCCGATCGGGACCGACGCGCGGTGGACGTCGACGCGCGGGGCGCGGGCGCGTGTGGATCGAAGCGCGGCCCGTGCCGACGCTCGTGCCCTGCGCGCGCGAGGGCGATGTGAGGCGAACATCTTCTGCGTTTTTTTAAATTGTTTGCGCCCGACGCGACGCGGGAACAGAACGAAGCGTAAGGTTATTGGTCCACTCGAGCGGCGGCGGCGGCGCGGGCGTCGAGTTCGTCGTCGCGTGTTCGGTATATACATTCAAAATTACAAACGTACTTCTCGCTGTCGTCATCACGGGCGTTCGTCGGTTCTTCTTCTTCTTCTTCTTCTTCTGCTTCTGCTTCTCTTTCGTCGTGGCCGGTCTTGCTTCGTCGTCTCTTCGTTCACTCTCGTCCTCTCTTTTTTCTCCGTAAACTTATCCGCTCGAGTCCGCGGGAGCGCTTTCGCTCCCTCCTCGTCATAATGTTACGCACGCTACGCGATCACTCGTAGTGCATCACGCTTCCTTGCTTGCTGCAATCCCCCGGGCGCACTTTCAGGTCCACGACGCCGCGGTGCCGCTCCGCGATCTGATCGAACGCGGCGTAGGACAAGTCCAAGTGCGTGGCGTCGCCGCAGCACCACCGCTTGTTCCCTTGGTTCGGGTGGTGGCACGGGCACGAGTCCGAGATCATCACGGTCACGGACTTCTTCCCGGCCTCCTGGCACCCAGCCCACGGCCCCAGATCGCTCCAGTCGTGCCCCCGCGTCCTCCCGTCCACGCACATCACCTCGTAGCACTGCCCGCATTTTTCCGTGAGGCCCCAGTCGTAGCCGCCGTCGGTGTGCCACGCGGTGACGAAGTGGTTCGCCACCTGGCCGAACCCGCAGCTGCCGGTGTAGATGGACATCCCGTCGGGGCCGGCGCCTCCGGGACCGCCGTACCTATAGGGATGGATGGAAGGAGGGATGTCGTGAGCGACGGCGGCGGCGACGCGACGGGAACGACGTGTGGTGGACGAGTCTGTCTGCTCCGCGCACCAGGTCGCGCGCGCGTCGAGCCAGCCGTCCAGCTCGCCGAGTTCGCGTCGCGAGCGGTACTCGACCGTGACGTTGTGCGGCGGACGTTGTGGAATCTGGTCCGCGCGGTTCGCGAGGCGCGCGATCTCCGCGGCCTCCTCCGCGTCCGCGGCGTCGCGCGCGTCCGGGGCGCGCGCGACGCGCGGGAGGAAGCGCGCGACGCGCGAGAAGAACGAGGGGGGCGTCGACGACGACGCGTCCGCCGGCGGCGGCGCGGTCGTCGTCGCGGTTCCGTCCGCGGCGACGACGCGCGCGCTCGCGGCGAGGAGCGCGAGGCACGCCGCCGCCGCGAACGCGGCGGCGCGGCGCGAAGAGAACGTCGGCGTCGTGGTCATGGTCGCGGAAGCGCGCGGTGAGAAGGCGCGGGTCCGGTGAGCGGCTCGTGGCGTGCGCGCGAGGAGCGTCGGCGCGCGCGGTGTTCTCAGCGCGCGCGCGCGCGCTGCGGCCGGGGATCGACGGAGTTTAAAACCGAGACAGACGAGTGGGCGCCGCTGGCGGCGCGCTCTCGCGAGCCAATGAGCGCCGACGTGGCCGCGGGCGTGTGGTCGGCGACCGCGTTCGGCGCGTCCGAGAAGTGAACAGCTTGCAACTTGCCAGCGCGTGTTCAGCTTTCTGAAAAGTCTGTGAAAAGTTCGTTCTGTTGAGTGTTTCCACCGAGACGCCGACACGCTGACGCCGCCCCTTCCGTCGACGTCACACCCGCGTCGCGCGCGATGGCGAGCGCGAACGACAGCGACGGCGACGATGAGCTCGTCTTCCAGCCGGCCGAGGGGTTCGTGTTCGACGTCAGCGACGACGAGGACGGCCCGGCGCAGCCGGCGTGGGACTTCTCGGGTGGGCGCCGACATCGAACATCCGTCCGTCCTTCGTCTCTCCCGTCCGTCCGCGGTCGCCGCGGGACTCGACGCGCCATCCGCTGACCATCCACTCCCCAACCCCTCGTCCACGCGCGCGCAGACGCTAAGGTGGAGGCGGAACGCGAGCTGAAAGCGTCGAAGATGACGTCCGTGGACGACAAGATCAAGAACGCGCTGAAGTCTGGGAAGGGAGGCGGCGGCGGCGGCGCGAAATCGACGAAGCGCGAGGCGCCGAGCGACGACGACAGCGACGACATCGACGACTCCGACTCCGAGGACGACAGCGCGGACGAGCGGCTCCCCGGGGAGGAGGAAGAAGAGACGGATAGCGACGAGGAAGAGATCGACGACGACGACGACGAGGAGGACGACGACGAGGAGGACGAATCCGAAGACGAGGAGGACGAATCCGAAGACGCGTCCGAGGAGGAAGCCGATTCCGACGCCGATTCAGACGAACCCGAGGAGGAAGAGGAGGAGGAGGAGGAGATCGAAGACGACGACGAAGACGACGACGAAGACGGCGACGACGCGGAGGAAGCGAAGCCCGCGCCGTCGACGAAACCGAAACCGCAGACGAAGACGCAGCTCCCCGAGGACGACGGCGTCTTCACCGAGCGCGAGAAGAAAAATAAAAAGGGCGCGGCGACGGAAGACGCGACGTTCAGCGCCGAGTCGTTCAACGACCTCAACCTCTCGCGGCAGCTCATTCGCGCGTGCACCGCGCTCGGGTACGACGTGCCGACGCCGATACAGGCCGCGGTCGTGCCGCTCGCGCTGACGGGGCGGGACATATGCGGCAGAGCGGTGACGGGGTCCGGGAAGACCGCCGCGTTTATGTTGCCGCTTCTGGAGCGGATGCTGCACCGCGGCGCGCGCGCGGCGGCGGCGACGCACGTCCTCGTCCTCGTCCCCACGCGCGAGCTCGCGGTGCAGGTGCATCAGATGACCATGCGCTTGGCGCAGTTCACGTCCATAAGAGCCGCGCTCGTCGTCGGCGGGTTATCCGCGAACACGCAGGCGGCGGAGTTGAGGACGCGGCCGGAGATTGTCGTCGCGACGCCCGGCCGACTGATCGACCACGTGCGCAACACGCACTCGGTCGGTCTCGAGGACCTCGCCGCGCTCGTGTTAGACGAGGCGGACAGACTCCTGGAGATGGGCTTTCTGGAGGAGATCCGCGAGATCGTGCGACACTGCCCGACGCGCAGGCAGACGATGCTGTTCAGCGCGACGTTGACGTCGGGGGTGCAAGAGCTCGCGGAGTTTAGCATGAAGCACCCCGCGCGTCTCTCCGCGGATCAGATTGGCACCACCCCGGGGACGCTGACCGAGGAGGTTCTGCGGTTGCGACCGGGCGCGGCGAGCATGAAAGAAGCGCACCTCATGGCGCTCGTGAATCGGACGTTCACGAAGAAGTCGATCGTGTTCTCTCGCACGAAGCAGCAGGCGCACCGACTGAAGATCGTGATGGGCCTCGCCGGGATCGTCGCCGCGGAGCTCCACGGGGATCTGTCGCAGACGCAGAGACTCGCCGCGCTCGAGAGCTTCCGCGTCGGCGAGGCGTCCCATCTCGTCGCAACGGACGTCGCCGCGCGAGGGCTCGACATCGCGGGCGTGGACGCGGTGATTTCGTACGACGCCCCGCGGACGCTCGCGTCGTACCTCCACAGAGTCGGACGCACGGCGCGGGCGGGGAAACGAGGCACCGCGTTGACGTTCATGGAAGAGAGCGACAGGAAGCTCGTGAAGGCGGTCTCCAAGCGCGGATCGAAGCTCGTCGCGCGGTCGCTGCCGAATCACGTCGTCGAGGAGTGGCACGCGAAGATAGAAGCCATGGCGGATCAGATCAAGGAGGTGGAGTACGAAGAGCGGGCGGAGAAGCATCTGAACCGAGCGGAGATGGAGGCGATCAAGGCGGAAAACTTGATGACGCACTCGAAGGAGATTCACGCCCGGCCGGCGAAGACGTGGTTCCAGTCCGAGCGGCAGAAGAAGACGCTGAACAAGGCGTCGCTGAAAGCGTCCGAGAGGGAAGACGTGGACGAGCTCGAGGACGTCGAAAAGGTGAAACGAGAGACGGGGAAAAAGAGCAAAAAGACGAAACGCGCGGAGAAGGAGGCGGCGGAGAAGGTCAAGCTCCCGGAGGGGAAGCGCGCGCGACGAGCGCTCGCGGAGGGGAAGATCCGCGAGAAAGAGAAGCGGATGTGGGGCGGGGACGACGAGCTCAGCGAGCAGATGATGAGCAAGCGCGCGGGGAAGACGATGGGCGGCGTCAAGAGCGTGAAACGGTTGGAACGCGAGGCGAGACTCACCGGCGGCGTCGCGACGAAGGTTTTGAAGACTTTCAAGAAGGAAGTCGCGAAGGGGCGGAAGAAGCCGAAGCGCGCGAAGACGGACGACGACGACGACGACGGCGGCGGCGGGATGTTCCAGAGGCACGGTCGCGGCGCGGATTACAAGGGGAAATCGCGAGGCGCGTTCGGGAACGGCCGCGACTTGAAGCCCGACGTGAAAAAGGCAAAGGGGAAAAAGTTCAAGAGCGCGTCGAAGCACAAGCGGAAGCGTTGATGATCGATAGCCTTTGTCGTGACATCGTCGTCGTCGTCGTCGTCGTCGTCGTTCTAAGTAACGCGCGTCCTCGGTCACGATTCGCGCGCCGCGACTACCGCCCCGCCTCCGCGAGCTGCCGCCTCGCCTCGACGAGCTGCGCGTTCAGGAGCGCGATCGCCTCGTCCTTCCGACTCGTCGCCGCCCTCGAGCGATTTTCAATCGCGGCGACTTCCTCATCCTTGAGCTTTCGCATGCGCACCAGGTCAATCTCCGCGCTCGCGGCGCGTCGCTCCGCGGCCGCCGCGGACCCCTCGAGCGTCTTCAACCTCTCCTCGAACGCGCCGCCGATCGCGCCCTCGCGCTTCAGCTTCTCCATCGCGTCCGCGAGCTGGGTCTCGAGCGAAGCCGCGCGGTCGTTCGCCGCCGCCTCCGCGCGCGCCGCCGCCGCGAGCGCGCGCTCAGCCTTGTCCGCGCGGTACTTCGCCTCCCTCGCCTCGGTCGCGTGTCTGTTCACGAGCGCGTCCGTCTGCGCGATCCTGTCGTCGTCGCTCTCCGCGCGCAGCCTAGACGCGACGGCTTCGATCTCCGCGTCTCGCTCCGCGGCGCACTTGGCGCGTATTTCCCGCTCGCGCTCCGCGAGCGCGGCTTGCGCTTTCGCGGTGACCTTCGCCCTCCACGTCGCGGACTCTTCGTCGAGACGGTCCTGTAAGGACGCGAGGTCGGCGTCGTGGCGCTTGCGCGCCGCCTCCGCGGCGGCCGCGGTCTCCCGCGCCGCGCGCGCGATCGTCTCGTCGTGCCTCGCGCGTTCCTCCGCCGCCGCCGTCGCGACTTTCAGACGCAACTCCTGCAGCTGCGTCTCGTACCGCTCCGCTTGCTCTCGCGACCGCGCGGACGCGACCGCGCGCTCTCTCTCGAGCTCGTCGTCGTGCTCGCGCGCGAGTTTCTCCTTCAACCCGCGCGCGGACTCCTCGTGCTCGGACGTCAGCGCCGCATGTTGCCTCCGCAGGTCCTCTCGAAGCGCGTCTTGCGCGTCCCGGAGTTCGTTCCGGTGCTTCGTCACCAGACGCTGAATCTCCGGCTCTAGCCCGCGAATCGTGAGCTCCTTCACCTCCCGCGTCTTCTCTATCTCCCACGCTTCGCGTTCGGACTCCCACTTCGCGCGGAGCTTCTTCATCTCGATCGCGGTCTCTTTTTTGATCGCCGCCGCCGTCGTTGCCGCTCGCGACTCCGCCTTTCTCAACGCCTCCCCCGTCTCCGCGAGCTTCCTAGAGAGCTCGTCCTTGTCCGCCAGGAGGCGGTCCGCGAAGTTTAAGTGCCTCGACGTCGCCGCGTCGTGCGTGTTCCTCTGCTCCGCGAGCTTCATCGCGATCTCCGCCGCGGCGCGGTCCCGCGACGCGATGAGCTCCACCTCGAGCTTCGCGATGACGTGCTCTTTGCGTTCGACGTCGCGCTTCAGCGCCTCCATCTTCGCGCGGACGCCCTCGTACACCGTGTTCGCAGCCTCGAGCGCGCCGGACGCGCCCCCGTCCGCGCTCGGCGTCAGCGCGCTATTCGCCGCGTGGTGGTGCGCGGACGACGCGAAGTGCGCGACGAGCGCCGCCGTCGCCGGCGTCGGCGGCGCCGGCACGCGCGGGTACGACGGCGACGCCCCCGCGGCTTGCTCCCAGATCCCCGTCACCGGCGGCACGGGGACGTCGTCGTCGCGCTCGACGGTGTCGAGGTACGACATGATCGACGAGAGCTTGTCCGCGTCGGGCGCGGGCGCGGCGGCGTTGGCGGCGCGCGGCGGCGGCGTGAAGAGCGCGGCGTTCGTCGCCGCGACGCACGCGTCGACGGCGTTTCGTTCGAGCGTCGCCGCCGCCCGCGCCGCGGGGCTCGGCGGCGGAGGACCCGAGGGGGGTTCCGCGGCGTCCGTCGCGCCGAGACGAGACAGCGGCATGGGGAGCCGCGTCCTCGGTTCGCTCATCGGCGAGTCCCCGGTCGGCTTCGCGGGCGCGAGCGCGGGCGCGGTCTCTTCCTCCTCCTCCTCCTCCTCCTCCGCGGCCCGCTGCCTCGCCGCGAGCCACGCTTTCGCGTAGCGCTGAATGACGCGCGCGGCGACGTCGCGCAGGAACCTCCCGAAATCACCCCCGAGCGTCGGTTCCTCCTCCTCCTCCTCCTCCTCCTCCTCTTCTTCTTCGACGTCGGGTTCGCCCCCCGCGCGCTCCGGCTCCGCCGCCGGTCGGTTCGACGCCGCCGACGACGCCACCGTCGGCGGGCTCGAATTACTCCCGTGATCGCTCAGCGCGGTCAAGCTCTGCATGGACGACGTGAGCACACCCCGCGCGACCGCGGCTTTCCGTTTCACGTCCTCCGCGCGCGCTCTCGCGACGCGTCCGAGCGCCTTGGCGCGTTTGTTCGTCTCCGCCGCCTCGACGGCGGCTCGAATCGACGCGCGCTTCTTCTCGAGCAGCTCCCGCGCGCGCTCGCGCGTCTCCTCCTTCGCGCGCGCGCGCTCCCGGAACGACCTCTGGATCGTCGTCGCCGCGGCCGTCGCCGCCGCGCCGGACGCGATCGCGACCGGCGGGGCGGCGAAAGTGAAGTCGTCGTCGTCGTCGTCGTCGTCGTCGACGTCGTCGTCCTCCATCGCTCCGAGCGTCGGGCTCTTCGACAGCGGCGAAGGCGAAGGCGAAGAGCCCGAAGAGCCCGAAGGCGACGCGCGCGCTCTCACCGCGACCGGGGAGGTGACGCCCTTGCGCAGCGGGCTGCCTCGGAGCACCGCGTTCGACTTGACGCGATACGTCGCGTTCGCGCCGCCCTGGAGCGCGCGTCGGGGAGGAGGAACGGGAGCGTCGGTCGAGATTTCAAGCGAGAGGAGGCACGCGCGCGGTGACGCGTCCGCGGAACGGAGCGAGGGGTTCGAGAGTCGTCGGCCGCGTCGCGCACCTTGAGCGGGGATCGGTCCGCGCTTCTCGACGCGTTCGGCGTCGTCCTGTTCTCTTTCCCGCCGGGGGACATCACGCCGAGGGACTTCGCGACGCGCCTCGCCGCCCCGGAGGACCCGGCGATGGTTTTTTTCCCATCGTCGCCGAGCAGCGCCGCGGCGTCGCGCGTCGCGTCCGCGGAGCGCGCCGCTCGCGGTCCTCCTCCGCGGCCACCCGCGACGAGAGGCTTCCGCGTCGTCGTCGCGGTCGGACCCACCGCGCTCGGCGCGCTCTTCCGCACGCGCGAGCTCATCCTCGCGACGGCTCGGCGCGCTGTGAGCGCGGCGAACGACGAGCGTTGGAAACGGTAACTTCTCTCTCCGCTGGTCGAGTCGTTGTTCTGTTCGTATTTTGTCTGACAGGATTTTTATGCGGGACTCAGCAGGATAAACCGTCGTTTCATGAGTTAATGTTGTACACATGTGCACCTTTTTTTATGACTAATTGCTCCTGCGAGAGTGTCGGACCCTAAAAAAAATCCACGTCGACTTTTCAGGGTTTAATTTACCGCGAACCAATGCGGACGTGGCACCGTTGTTTCCCGCTCCGCCTCTTCTTTCGTCGGCGACGCACGTTGCCACGCGCGCGCCGCTCGCCGCGCGAGAACGAGCGGCGCGTCCCCGCGGACGGACGCGCGAACGCGGAGGAGCGAGGCGGGCACGCTCGCGGGCGAATCCGAGAGCGGCGGGAGCGAAAGCGGCGCGCGGAAGAGACGCGCAGCGCGCGTGATCGCGCGCGCGATCGGCGTGGGCCCGTCGCGTCTCGAAGCGTCTCGAAGCGTCGGGCGTCGAGCGATCGCCGCGCGCGCGGTCGCGCGCGGGGAACGACAGCATGTCGTGCCGCGCGTACGCCGCGGCGACGACGGCCGCGGCCGCGACCGCGAATCGTCGATGCGACGGCGCGAGCGCGCGCGGCGGACCCGCGGGCGCGCGCGCCGCGCGCGTCGGCGCGCTCCGCCCGTCTTTCGGGCGCGCGGTGGGACGCCGCGCGCTGCCGCCGTCGTTCCGCGCGATGCGAAGCGACCCGAGCGTGACGATGCGCTCGAGCGCGGACACGGACGACGGCGGCGGGAGCGGGAGCGACGGAAAGGAGGATCTGAAGAAGTCGCCGCCGCGGCGGGACACCGGGATCGCGCCCGAGCAAGAGGTCGGGATCGACCTCGACGGCGACCACGCGAACGGCGTGGACGCGGACGGGAACGCGGTGTTTCGCAAATCCGGCGTCGACGTCGGCGATCACGGGTACCGGTGCCGATGGACGATCCAAGGACGAAGCGCGCAGGACGCGAGCTGGGAAACGCGAGAGACGCACTGGGAGAAGTGCGACGCGTCCGGGTTCAAAGAGCTCGGCGCGGAGAAGTCCGGGTTCAACGAAGACGGCGACACGTGGTGGGAGACGTGGAAAGAGGTGTACCGCGTGGAACGCGACGATCGAGACGACGACTCCGGGCCGATCCGCGCGGAGTTCATCGAGAGGAGCGCGGACAAGTGGGCGCGCGATAAGACCAACCACGAGTGGCACGAGAAGTGGTGGGAGCAGTACTCCCCGAGCGGGTACGTCGAGCGACAGGTGGAGAAGAGCGGACTGCACGGCGCGCAGGCGTGGTGGGAGAAGTGGGGCGAGCAGCACGGCGCCGACGGCGGGGAGACGAGGAAGTGGACGGACAAGTGGGCGCAGAACGGCGCGGGGACACGGTGGGGGGACAAGTGGGAGGAGCGGTTCAGCGCGGACTGCATAAGTGGGGATAAGAAGGGCGAGACGTGGCGCGTGGCCGCGAGCGGCGAGCGGTGGTCGAGGACGTGGGGGGAGACCATCGACAGCAGCGGCGAGGTGAGGAAATACGGCGAGTCCACGACGGGGGAGACGTGGGACAAGACGGAGACGCTGGAGAAGTTTTACTACGACCGCACGCCGGAGTACTCGTGGGACGACATTAAGAACATCTCGAAGCGGCTGCTGTCCATCGAGACCCCGGACGAGAAGGACGAGTGAGGAGGAGGGTCGACGGACGGGACGACGGCGCCCTGTACGAGTATCAACACACAGCAGCACGCGGCGATTTTTTATTCACAAAACAGCAAGCAAGAGCTCTCGAATCGTCGGTCGCCGCTACCACTCCACCGTCGGCGCGCCCGCGACGTCGCGCGCCTTCACCGCGAGCTCCTCCTTGCACTCCTTATCGAGCGCGTCCCAGAACGTCGCGTTGAACGTGTCCACCGCGCCCTTCATCGACGTCAGCTCGTACTCGTCCTCCGCGCCCGCGGCGCCCCCCGCGGCGTCGAGCTCGTTCAGCATCTGCGCGACGGTCGGCACCGTCATGGGGTCGAACGACTCCGCCTTCGCGGGGTCCATCGGGACGCACACGCGCCCCGTCTTCGGATGCACGCAGAACGGCGCCTTGAGAAGGTGGTTCATGTGCTTGGACACCTCCACGTCCAGACGCGGATAGGCGTGCGCGAAGACGACGTCGAAGAGACACCGCTTCATCTCGAACGAGGACTGTTTCCCGGACTTCCCGGGGTTGTTCGCGGCGTCCACCTTCTGGACGAGCTTGTTCCACCGCGCGACGCTCTCGTCGGGGCACGCCGAGGTGGCGAATTTCTTCCCGGACTTCCACTGCGACGCGAACTCGTCGCGGATGTTCGCGTCGGGAATCATCGCGAGGATGGGCTCGAAAAACTTTTCATCCTCGAGCAAGCCTTGGTTCGGCAAGATCGTGTCCGTCCAGTACGGCGCTAACACGTCGTCGTACGCGCGCTTCAACGACGGGTGCAGCGGCGTCGTGAGCGACACGCGCTTCACCGTGCCGCTCGCGTCCGTGCCCTTGTACACGGAGAAGTACTCCGCGACGGCGGCTCTCGCCTCGTTGGACATGGACCGCGCGCGCTTGTCGCAGACCCAGACGTGAATCCCGCGGCGGCCGGAGTAGACCCACAGGAGGGGCTTGAACCCAAAGTCCTCCCGCAGCGCGCGGTCGATGATCTTCACCGCGATCGTCATCAGCGGCCAGCACTTATTGCAGATGTTCGCGCTCGAGCAGCACGATCGCACGTCGTCGTAATCCGTCATGTCGATGTCCATCACGAACTCTCTCTCCACGGGGGCGAAGACGCGGTCGCCGCCCGCGCCGCCGGCGCCGTACGCCATGCGCTTCGCCGGGTCCACGTTGAACACCGGCCCGAGGTCGATCTTCGACGGCGTCTTGTCCTTCAGCGCCGCGCGCAGCTCCTTCTCGTCTTTGAACGATTGGTACCGGCAGAAGATGTCTCCGTCCAGCGTGAAGCAAAACTCCCTCCTCTGCGTGAACCCGGCGTCTGCCTGCGGGTGCTTCCCGTCGTTGCCGTAGGACAACCACTTCATCATCGACCGCGCGGGGAAAAGGCGCGCGTAGTACAGCTTCATGAGGTCGTGCACGTCGCCCTCCGCGTACGTGTTCGCGCCCTTCGCGGTGTTTTCTTTATCGTCCGTCTCCATGTCGCCCGCGCCCGCCCCGGCGTCGACCTTGGGCTTCTTCGCCGCGGGGGCCGCGGGGTGCGACGCGGTCGCCATGGCTTCTGTTCTCGAGTCGAAGCGCGTCGACGTGAACGACGGAGCGGCGGGCTCGCGTCTGTCGAAGTGCGCGCGAGATCGATCTCCCGGGGTGCCTCATCTTTCTCGTTTTTATTTTTTCAAAAAAAGTGCGCGCGATTTTTGAAACCGCGTCCGATCGGTCAACGCGAAACCGAAGCGCGCGTCGGTTGACCCCGCGTCACCGTGAGCGTCAGTCAGCGTATCTTCGCGCTTCGATCTGGGCCGCCAGCTGGCAGTGAGCGTGAATCTTCGTTGTTGAACCGCGTCGTCCGCGCGCACTCCCGCGCGCGGCCGACGCACGCTCGATGAAAGTCCCCTCGTGCCTGCGACCGAGCATGACCGACGACGAGAACCCCGCGAAGCGCGCGAAGAAGTCGGCGAGCTCGCTCGAGGGCAACCGCGCGTCGTTCACCGCGGAGGAGAACGCGCTCGTCGACGCCCTGATCGCGTGCGGTCAACACCACCTCTTCGAGGCGTGGCCCGAGGCCGGGACGCGCGACGACGACAAGCGCCGCTTCCTCGCGCAGGCGAAAACGTGCGACGACGGCTACCCCGGCGGGATCGCCGCGTACGTGAAGAACGCGAAGAAGCTCCTGAGCGACAGCAAGGAGGGCGTGAACCCGTTCGACGGATGGACGCCGTCCGTGCCCGACGGCGTCGTCGTCGAGTACGCCTCGGACGAGCACCTCGAGCTCGAGAAGGCAGGGATGGAGGAGATCGGCAGCGCAGCGTTCGTGCTCGTCGCCGGCGGCCTCGGCGAACGCCTAGGGTACAGCGGCATCAAGGTGGAGCTCCCCGCGGAGAGGACGACGGACGCGTGCTACCTTCAAAACTATATTCACGCCATCCTCGCGTTGCAGTCGAGAGCGGCGGGCGAGATGCCCGCGCACCGAAGCGCGAAAGGCGTGGGGATTCCGCTCGCGATCATGACCTCCGACGATACGCACGCGAAGACGCTCGACCTCCTCGAGAGGAACGACTACTTCGGCGCGAAACCGACGCAGGTGACGCTCATCAAGCAAGAGAAGGTGCCGTGCCTCGTCGACAACGACGCGCGACTCGCGCTCGACGCGAAAGACCCGTACAAGCTCCAGACGAAGCCTCACGGCCACGGCGACGTCCACGCGCTTCTGCACACGTCCGGCTTGCTGTCGAGATGGTCCGCCGCGGGGAAGAAGTGGGTCGTGTTCTTCCAAGACACGAACTCGTTGGTCATGAAGGTGGTCCCCGGCGCGCTCGGCGTGTCCAAGGAGAAGAAATTCGTGTTCAACTCGCTGTGCGTGCCGCGCAAGGCGAAGGAGGCGATCGGCGCGATCGCGGAGCTGACGCACGTGGACGGGCGAAAGATGACCGTGAACGTGGAGTACAACCAGCTCGACCCGCTCCTGCGCGCGACGATCAACAAGGACGGCGACGTGAACAACGACGCGGGGGCGTCGCCGTTTCCGGGGAACATCAACCAGCTCATCGTGTCGCTTCCAGAGTACAAGACGCAGCTCGAGAAGACGGGCGGGCAGATCGAGGAGTTCGTGAACCCGAAGTACAAGGACGACACGAAGACGACATTCAAGTCCCCGACGCGGTTGGAGTGCATGATGCAGGACTACCCGAAGAGCCTCGACGCGGACGCCGTCGTCGGCTTCACCGTCTTCGACAACTGGGTCGGGTACTCGCCCGTGAAGAACTCGCCCGCGGACGGCGTCGCGAAGTTCAAGTCCGGGAACGCGACGCACACGGCGACGTCCGGAGAGATGGAGGTGTACGGCTGCAACGCGAAGCTCCTGTCTCTCGCGGGCGCGAAGATCGCGGCGCCGAAGGACGTGACGTTCAACGACGTCGTCGTGCCCGCCGGCCCGCGCGTGTGCCTGCACCCGACGTTCGCGTGCACGTTCAACGAGCTCAAAGGGAAGGTGGGCGGCGGCGTGACGATCGAAACCCCGGAGAGCGTCCTCGTCGTGGAAGGCGCGGGGGTTCGGTTGGAGAACCTGAAGCTGGACGGCGCGCTCGTGATCAAGGCGTGCTCGGGCGCGACGGTGACGGTGAACGGCCTCGAGGTGAAGAACGAGGGGTGGACGTGGAAGAAGGCGCCGGCTGACGCGGACGAGGTGGACGCGCTCAGGGGGTTCGTGATCGAGAGAGGCGAGACCGCAGAGTACGTGTTCGACACCCCGGGGACGTACGAGTTGCCGTGAGGGGGGTCTGTCCTTCGGGGCGCGGGCGCGTGACGTGGGGCTATCATATTACCAACGACGCCGACTCGAAAAAAAATTCCTCCCGTCCCGTCAGCGTCGGTCAGGTCCTGTCTGGTCCTTCCTTCCCGCTCCTGTCCCTTTTCCGGAAGTGCGCGACCCGAGCGTCGCGCACTGCCCGCGGCGCCCGCGCGTCGGGCCCCGGTTCGCTCGCCCCCCGCGCGCGTCGTCGTCTTCGTCGTCGTGTCCACGCCTCGGTCGTCATGGGCGGCGAGGCGAAACCCCTGCCGCCTCCGCGGTCGCAGTACCACGCGGAGCGCATCCGCGACGTCTTCACGCAGCTCGACGTCAACGGGAAAGGGATCTTGTCGTTCGACGAGATCAGGCTAGGCTTAGAGAGAGAAGGGTTCGACTGGGTGCGTCTCGCGTCGGAATCCTTCCCGAGCGCGATGACTCTCCGCGCGATTCGTCCGCGCGCGACGTCACCGTCGTCCGCGTCGCGTCGCGTCGGCGCGTCGCTCGTCGCCGTTCCCCTCCCCTCGCCGTGCCCATTTTGGATGCGACGTCCCGTCCCCCGTCGCCGACGCCTCACCGCCCCACCTCGCCCCCCCCCAAAAAAAACTCCGCAGTCGCTCGCGAACCTCGACGGGAAGAAGGTGACGCGCGCGATCGCGCTCGAGGCGTCCAGCGCGGGTCACGAGACGGTCGACTTCGACGCGTTCTGGGAGTTTTGCATCATGTCCGGGGAGAAGCCCGGCGTGGACCCGGTGCTGGACGCGCACGCGTACCTCACCGAACACAAAGTCGTCGCGATCGTGGAGGGAATGACCGCGGCGCTCATGGTGGCCAAACCGGAGGACGTGAAACCGTTCTTGGTGGAGCGGTTAGAGCGGTTGAAAGCGAGCGGGACGCCGGTGAACCACTTCACGGACGAGGACCTCGCGACGATGTTCGACGTCTTCGACGTCTCCCGCCACGGCGCAATCACCGCGGCGCAGTGTAACCGCGCGCTGAAGGCGTTGACGGGGCGCGACGGCGAGGTCAGGGGTGGGGTGGACGAGAGCGTCGCGACGGTGACGATGCGGGCGTTCATCAAGCACGCGAGGGCGGCGCTGGACGACCACTGCTCGTGATGCGCGCGTAGTATAAGCTAAGTTTTCGTTATTCTTCGATCGTCGATCGATCCCTAGCTAGGATCCCCCCCCGCCTCGCGCGTCAGTCGTCGAACCCTCCCGCCCGCGCTTTCTCGCCCTGCTTCCCGTTGAGGATCATGATGAACAGCCCGCCGACGCCGAAGAGCGCGGCCGTCCAAATCTGCTTCGTGTCCGCGTCGTGCGCACGCCGGTTCACCACCGACGCGACCGCGAGCAGCGCCCCCGTCCAGCAGAAAATCTTCCTCCCGCCGAGCATGACGCCGAGAAGCGAGAGCATCAGCGCGAAGAGAGAGTACCCGTCCTGCGCGAGCTCCGCCTCCGTAAGCGTCGGACGCTTGAACCGCACGATCCCCTCGGGATCGCGCGGATCCTCCTCCAGCTTCACGCCCTTCGCGAGCACCATCGTTGTGAGGGCCGATCGTTCGGTGAGTGGAAGTTCCTTTCTGTCTGGTTTCAGACTGGATGCATCGGCTCGTAGTTTTCGCTGGTGGACGTCGAGCCGCCACAGCCCAACGCGCCGCGCGTCATGGACGGCGACGACGTCGACGACGTCGGGGACGACCCCGGCGACGACGCGAAGCCGTTCGCGTCGAGAGATCGCGACCTGTACGCGAACCTGAACGTGTCGCGCGACGCGAGCGCGGACGACATCAAGCGCGCGTATCGCGCGCTCGCGCAGGTTGCCCACCCGGACAAGCACTTCTCTCCGGCGTCGCGCGAGGCGGCGTCCAAGTCGTTCAACAAGCTGAACGAGGCGTACGAGATCTTGTCGTGCGCGGACCGACGGCGCGTGTACGACGTTTACGGCATGGCGGGTCTGGAGGCGGGTCTGGAGATCGGACATCGGAACAAGACGCTCGCGGAGATCACGGACGAGTTCGAACGCGCGAGGGCGAAGGAAGCGCGGAAGCGCGCGGAGGCGAAGCTGAACTTCCGCGGGACGTACGGCTTCAGCTTCAGCGCCGCGCACCTCGTGGACGCGGACATCGCGCGGCGCAGAGAAGCGCTCGCGGCGAAGAGGAACGCGCAGCTGTCGCCGTTCGTGGACATGAACGGAGTCGACTTCAACTCCGTGTTCGACGTCCCGCTGACCGAGGACGGCTCCACGGCGGCGTTCATCGGCGCGCAAGGGCAGATGGTCAGAGGCATGGGCGCGGGAGGGCTCATCTTAGGGATGCGGAGCCAGCTGGACGAGCACACGAGCGCGGAGTGCGTCGCGGTGACGGGCTCGAATCAGTCCGCGGCGACGGCGTCCGTCTCTCGCGCGCTCTCCGAGCACTCGTCCGGGACGTTGACGTACTCGCTGACGCAGCGAGGGATAGGCCTAGAGGTTGGCGCGCAGAGGGTGTTAGGGAAGTACTCGAAAGGGCACTTGACGTGGAACGTCGGCCCGGTGGGGGGGATGACGACGGGGATGCAGAGAGCGAAGGAGAAGCACGCGTGGAAGTTTGACGTCTCCGTCGGACCGCAAAACGCGGGCGTCGGCGGGTTCATCTCGCGCAAGCTGTCGAAGATGAGCACGTTCCGTCTCGGCGTTCGGATCGGCAGCGCCGCGATGGACGTCGACCTGATGTGCGTCAGGAAAATCAACCAGGAGACGAGCGTCGGGTTCAGCGTCAGCTTGGGGGTTCGCGGCGCGCACTGGAAGTTTCGATTCACGCACAACGGGCAAAAGTTTCTGCTCCCGGTGCTCATCTCCCCGAGACTGACCCCGACGTTGGCGCTGTGCGCGGTGACGATCCCGACGATCGTCATCGCGGCGATGAAGACCTACGTCGTCGAGCCGATCGCGACGCGGAAGGTGGAGGCGAAGCAGAGAGCGCTGAGGGCGAAATACGCGGAGAGGGTGAGGGAGAGCAAAGCGGAAGCCGCGAACACGGCGGCGCTGTTGTTCGACCAAGCGGAGGCGCGCACGGCGAGGGAGCGCGAGAACGGCGGGCTCGTGATCGAGTGCGCGGCGTACGGGCACTTCCCGGAGCGCGGGCCGCCGAGGAGTTTGGACGAGCCGTTCGTCCCGGGGTGGGGCGCGGACGCGCGCGAGGAAGAGACGGAGAAGGCGGCGGCGGCGGCGGACGGCGAGCCCGCTCCGGGGATGGAGGCGGCGTCGGCGCCGAAGCCGAGGCCGACGCCGTGGTTGGACGTGACGACCGCGACGCGGTTCATGGTCTTCGACAGCGCGCTCGACGTCCTCGAGGGCACGCACAAGGCGTCGTTGTTGGGGTACTGCGATCCGTGCCCCGGAGAGGACGCGTTTTTACGCGTGCGGTACCTGTACCGAGAGAAGCTGCACGAGGTCACCGTCGGCGAGGACGACGAGCTGACGCTGCCGAACGCGAAGCATCAGCTCCCGGCGGCGTTGCAGAAGGAAGCGGCTGCGGCGGCGCGCGGGAAGTCGAAGACGGCGTGACGCGCGTTCGTCGCGTCATCACTGTTACGACGTTACCGCTAGCCGACGAATTCAAACTTCGCTCGCGCTCGTCGTCACACCGCGGAGCACGTCAGCGGATCGATCGCCTCCCCGCCTCTCCTCACCTCGAAGTGCAGATGCGGCCCGAAACTCCGCCCGGTGTTCCCCACCGTCGCGACGCACTGCCCCGCGCGAACGACGTCCCCGACCTGCGCCTCGATCTTTTGACAGTGCGCGTACCTCGTCGACCATCCCTCGCCGTGGTCAATCTTCAGCAGCCACCCGTACCCGGTCTCGTCGTACGTCCGCTCGTACACCCTTCCTCGCGCGGCGGCGCGTATGCGCGTCCCCTCGTTCGCGGCGACGTCCACGCCCGCGTGCATGCGGTCCCACCGCATCCCGAACCCGCTGGCGATGAACGGGTTGTTCTTCACGCACACCGGGTTGACGAACGACGGGTGCCACCGCCGCGCCGAGTCGGACGCGCGTCTCCGGTGCTCCCACTGCATCGTCCGCGTCTTCGGCCGCGTCTCCGACGTCACCGCGCGCGGGTTCGCGTTCCCCTCGCAGTCCCTGCCGACGACCGCGTCCGCGGTGGACGCCGCCCTCGCGATCTCTTTCCCCGTGCAAGCATCGCCGCCGCCGCCGCCGTCGCGTCTGCCGCCGCGGCCCAACCCGATTCTTCTCCCGAAGAACGCTCTCCCTTCCTCGCCGCGCGGCTCCCACCGCCACCCCCACGCGCGCCACATCCTGTCCGCGTTCGTCACCTTGATGTACCCGCGCGCGTTTACCTCCGCGGTGGACTGAAACAAGTGCCGACGCGTGCGGCGACGCAGACGCGGGCATCGCTCCGAGGCGTCGAGCGGCGCGACGCGCAGCGTCTCCCCGGTGTCCAACGCGTCCGAGGTGATCCCGTTCATGCGCTGCAGCGCGCGGACGGACAGGCCGTTGTCCTGCGCGATGGACGCGAGGCTCTCGCCGCGTTTTACAGTAACGCACTGCGTCGAGCCGTTTCCGTTTCCGTTTCCGTTT
>MDSW01016010.1_pt1 | contig 25166 bp, 31 predicted proteins | sample 811171 | NCBI WGS metagenome assembly MDSW01 (sample SAMN05326641, study PRJNA326480) | marine metagenome | isolation source: seawater | place: Atlantic Ocean: North West | collected 2012 | reverse complement strand
CAGAAAGAAATATAGAAAATACTGCTTTAAAAACAAATTTAGAAGCCGCGTCTGAAATAGCGAGGCAATTAAGATTAAGGGATTTGGGTGGATTAGTTGTAATAGATTTTATTGATATGGATGAATATAGAAATAATTTTAAAGTTGAAAAAGCTATCAAAACGGCTCTTTATAGAGATAGAGCAAGGGTACAAGTAGGAAGAATTAGTATGTTTGGATTACTTGAACTTTCTAGACAAAGATTAAGATCCAGCTTAATTGATAGGTCATTTGAAAAGTGTCCTTACTGTAATGGTTCTGGATTAATCTTAAATACCAATTCAATTAGTGAACAAATAATTAAAGTTATAAAAGAAAAAGTTGCAAGTAATCAAAGTATTAATATTAATGTAAAATGTAATTCAGCTTTAGCAGAAACATTAATTAATACAAAAAAATACGAGATTTCTAATTTAGAAAAAAATTCTAATTCAAAAATAAACTTTATTTTTGATAATCATTGTTCATTACATGAGCCGCTGATAGAAAGTGATAAAGAAACACCTATTAATATTGAATCAAAATCATTAAACAAAAAGAAAAAGAAGGTTGTTAAAAAGGAAAGCAAAAAAACTAAATCAACCAAAAAAAAGATAGCAACCAAAAAAAATAAAAAAGAAGAAAATTTGAATGATAAAAAACAGATTGAAGAAAATGAAATTGCACTAAAGCAAGAAAGCTTAAAAGATTCTGAAGAAAAAACTGGATGGTGGTCATAAACAAAATTAAAATATTTTTTTTTACAATATTTTTTTTATTAATTTCAATTAAATGCTATTCTAATATAATATTAGATTATGAAACTGAAGAATTTATAAAAGAAATAAATAAGCAAATTCTTTCAGTAAATAAATTTAACAATAAAATTAATTTTAAAATAATATACGATAGAAATATTAACGCATATGTTAATCAAAATAACACAATTTATATATCATCTGGATTAATTGAAAAATCACCTTCCTATGTTTCGCTTCTTGGTGTAATTGCGCATGAGATTGGTCATATAGAAAAATTTCATATAAATAAAAAAATAGAATCAATTGAAAATTTAAAATTTTTAAATATTCTTGGAAATATAAGTATATTAGCTGGTTCAATTATATCAAATAATCCTGAAATAATACAAACTATTGCTGCAAATGAAATAGGGATAAATAATTTTTACATTAATTTTAGCAAAGAGCAAGAAAGGGAAGCTGATAATTATGCAATTGATACATTAAATAAGTTAAACCTGCCCTCTAGTCCCTTGATTGAACTAATAAATATTATTGAGAAAGAATCTTTAAAAAAAGGGATTACTGAAGAACATAGTAAATTTTCTACTCACCCGATTTACAGTGAAAGATATGATATAATTGAAAAAAATAAAAAGAATAATGTTGGATTAATAAATATGAATACTGAAAATAATTTCTATTTTATTAAGGCTAAATTTCTAGGTTATTCATTAAATAATTTATCAAAACTTGAACAATATTTACCTTCTCAGTACCAAGATTATACAAAATCAATTTATTATTCAAAAAATGGAGAGTTAAAAAAATCTTTAGTTTTATTAAATTCACTAATTGAAAAAAATAAGGATAATTATTATTTATTAGAAACAAAAGCTGATATTTTATTATCGCATGGTTACAGTGAAGAGGCTATAAATTTTTATAAAGTTGTTCTTAAAAAATATCCTAAAAATAAATATATTCAAATAAAAATATTTAACAATACAAACACTAAAAATTTATCTAAAAGTCAAAAAATAAAATTATTTAATAATAATTTAAATTTGTTATTTAAATTTCCAAATTATAAAATCTTATATCTAAAATATAAATACTTATCAGAAGATCTCAATCTGATTAATTGGGTACAATTTTTTGAAATATATGATCAGAAATTTATTTTAAAAAGAGAAGAATTTATTAAAAAATTAAAATATATTTCAACAAATTCTAATGATAAAATGTTAAACAAAATAATAAAATTACATATTAAATAAATTTTATGAATGGTTCTTTAGTATACGAAGATTATCAAAAATTAATTTTAGATAAAAATATTTTAGGGGTTAAAAGTATTTATAATCAAATACAACCTTCAAGTTTAGACTTAACACTTAGTGAAGAATGTTATGAAATAAAAAGTAGCTTTTTAAGCTCTAAAAATAAAATTAAAGATAGATTAGCAGATATGATAGTAAAAAAAATTGATTTGAATCATGGTGCTATTTTCAATAAAAATAAAACTTATTTAGTAAGATTAAATGAAAAACTAAATCTCAATGATAATATTTGTGGTTTATGTAATCCCAAAAGTAGTACTGGGAGGTTGGATATTTTTTGTAGAACAGTTTTAAACTATTGTGATGAATACGAAAAAATACCATTAAATTACTTTGGTGAAATTTTTTTAGAAATAACTTGTAGATCATTTAATATTAGATTTCAAAAAGGAGACTCTTTAAATCAAATGCGTTTAATTTTTAATCAAAATAACTATCTAAATGACACTGATTTAATTGAATTTAACAAAAAAAATTCAATTTTATTTGATGAAAATAATAAAACAATTGTACCATATGTTGATAATGGATTAAAAGTATCAGTAGATCTTTCTATGAATAATAAAATTAATGCATTCAGGGCAAACAAAAATGCGCCAATTTTATTGTTTAATAAAATTAATGTTCATAATATCAGTGATTTTTGGACATCAATTAAATTAAAGGAAAATTATTTATTAATCGAAAGAGATCATTTTTATATCTTAAAATCTAAAGAAAAGATTAGGATACCACCAAATATGGCAGGAGAAATGGTACCTTACGATACTGGTATAGGTGACTTTAGAGTCCATTATGCAGGTTTTTTTGATCCTGGATTTGGAAATCCAAATGGATCATATGCAGTTTTAGAAGTAAAAACTAATGAGGTGCCCTTTTTGCTTGAAGATGGTCAAACAATAGCACGCATCAAATATGAAAAGTTGAATAAAGATTCCAGAGTGGTATATGGTAGTGATATTAAATCTAATTATCAAAATCAAGGATTGACCTTGAGTAAACATTTTAAAAAATAAAATGAAAAAAATACTAATTTTAAATGGACCAAACTTAAATTTATTAGGTAATAGAGAAAATGAATTATACGGTAATGAGTCATTAAATGATATTGAATTACAATGTAAAGCTCAATGTAAGAACGCAGATTTAAATTGTGATTTTATTCAATCCAACAACGAAGGGGAATTAATTTCTTTAATTCAATCAGTAGAACAAAAATATGAAGGTCTAATTATTAATCCTGCAGCTTTTACACATACATCTGTAGCTATACTTGATTCTCTTAGATCTGTGTCTAAGCCAAAAATTGAAATACATTTATCAAATATTTATAATAGAGAAGAATATAGAAAAAAAAGTATTACTGCAGAAGCCGTAAATGGGCTAATTTGTGGATTTGGCGCAATTAGTTACATCCTTGCAATTGAAGCAATCAGTAAATTAATTTATAAATGATTTATGGTAAAAATAGATAAAAGCGATATTGAAAATATTAAACTTCTTTCAAAAGAATCAAAAATTAATAAATTTAGTTCAGTTCGTATAAAAAAAGGGAATTACGAAATTGAGATTAAGTCATCAAATTATTCTAATGAAATAAAAAAGTCTAATCTCGAATCATTACAACCAAAACAAGCTAAAATTGACAGTGTTAGTGAAGTAATTAATAAAGAAAATATTGTCACTTCACCAATGGTTGGAGTTGCATACTTATCGGCAGATCCTAATTCTGAACCATATGTTAAGATTGGTCAACATGTTAAACAAGGAGATACTTTGTTATTAATTGAAGCAATGAAAACATTTAATGAAGTAAAGGCTCCAAAATCTGGAGTTATAAAAAAAATAGTTGTATTAAATAGCCAACCAGTAGAATTTGGTGATGATCTTATTGTTTTTGAGTAATGTTCAAAAAAATTTTAATCGCTAATAGAGGTGAAATAGCTCTAAGAATTCTGAGAGCTTGTAGAGAACTAGGCATCAAAACTGTTGCTATTCACTCTGATGTAGATGAAAATGCAATGCATGTAAGAATGGCAGATGAAAGTATATGTGTTGGACCAGCTTCAGCTCAATCAAGTTATTTGAACATACCAGCAATTACTACTGCAGCTACTTTAACAAATGTAGATGCAATACATCCGGGTTATGGCTTCTTAAGTGAAAATATTAGATTTGCTGAAATAACAGAAGAACATCAAATAAAATTCATTGGTCCAAATTCAAAACACATAAAAATGATGGGTAATAAAATAGAAGCTAAAAAAGTTATGGAAGATATTGGGGTTCCAACCATACCAGGAATAAATGACATTAAAGAAAATAAAAATATAAATAATTTTATAAAAAAAAATGGACTTCCTGTAATAATTAAAGCAGCAAGTGGTGGTGGTGGTAAAGGAATGCGTGTAGTCTACAAAGAAGAAGAAATCAACAACAATATAACTGCAGCAAAAGCAGAATCAAAAAAATCATTCAATGACGATACTGTATATATAGAAAAATTTTTAACATCCCCTAAACATATTGAAATACAAATTGTATCTGATGGTAAAGGAAATGTAATTTCTTTAGGTGAAAGAGATTGTTCTATTCAAAGAAAACATCAGAAAATTGTAGAAGAAAGTCCTAGCACTGTATTATCTAATGATGAAAGAAATCACATAAATAATTTGTGTATCAAAGCTATAAAATCATTGGGATATGAAGGTGTTGGTACTCTTGAATTTTTGTATGAAAATAAAAATTTTTATTTTATGGAAATGAATACAAGATTACAAGTAGAACATCCAATTACAGAAATGATAACTAATGTAGATTTAGTAAAAGAGCAAATCAGTATTGCATCTGGAAAAACATTGAAAATTACTCAGGATGAAATTAAATTTAAAGGTCATTCAATAGAATGTAGAATAAATGCTGAACATCCAGAAAGTTTTATACCTTCGCCAGGTAAAATAACTCAATATCATCAACCTGGTGGTTTAGGAGTAAGGGTAGATTCAGCTGTTTACCAAGGCTATTCTATACCTTCAAACTATGATAGTATGATTGGAAAATTAATTACATATGCAGAAACAAGAAGAGAATGTATAGAAAAAATGAAGTGTGCACTGGAAGAATATGTAATTATGGGTATAAATACAAATATTCAATTACATCAAAAAATAATTAATTCAGATGAATTTATGTCAGGCAAATATGATATTAATTACATGACAAAATACGGTTGAAGAATTTTATAAATATAAAACAATTATTGAAATTTTATGAGCTTGGATATTTTCCAATGGCTCAAAGTAAAAATGATGGAAATGTTGGTTTTTATTTGCCAAAAAAAAGATTTATAATACCTATAAAAGATTTTCATGTACCAAAAAAACTATTCAGTATTTTTAAAAAACAAAAATTTGAGTTTAAAATAAATACAAATTTCCATGAAGTAATATACCAGTGTCAAACAATTGAACGTAAAACAAAAGGAACTTGGATAAATGATATTATTTTAAATACATATTTAGAACTTCACAAAATACAAAAATGTCATAGTGTTGAATGTTATGAAAACAATAAAATTGTAGGTGGGTTGTATGGTGTACATCTAGGAAGTTGTTTTTTTGGCGAAAGTATGTTTAGTTTAAGATCAAATGCAAGTAAATTAACATTATTATATTTAATCAGTATTTTAATAAAAAATGAATTTAAACTTTTAGACTCACAATTTTACAACCCTCACTTAATTCAATTTGGAGCAAAAGAGATTAAGAATGAAACATATGAAATTCTATTAAGGAAATATTTAAAAAAAAAAAATAAGTTCGAGAATATTTCTAAATTTCAAGATGCATTGTCAATTTTACAATCTATTAGCCATAAATCATAAATTGGATGCTCTAATGGAGTTAGATCTGGCGCTGAAGATATCATCCATCCCATATAAAAATTATCTTTTTCAGGTTTGAGTAAATCTTTTACTTCTAATAGTACATAATCTTCAGGTAATTCTTCAGGTTTTGAAAAAAAACATGCATGAACTTTAATATTTAATGAATCCCAATTAATTGAAGAATTTACTGCTATAGTTTTTTGAGTAACCTTATTTGTGATTTTATCCAATAATTTAAAATGTGCAAATTCTCCAATTAATGGTTCAGCAAATGTTGAAGTACTAAATATATATATTATGATTGTTTTTTTAAGGAGTCCAAGACTCATAATCATTATTTTTTTTATTTGTATCATAGGATTTTGATAGTGGATGAGAAGGTGGAAAATAAGCTTCGTTAGAACCGGTTTTATTTACTTTATGATCTTTCTGCCATTTATATTTATGTTTATAATTTAATGGTGGCTCATCTATAGATCTGTGAAGCCATGCATGCCAATGAGGTGGTATTTTTGATGCCTCAATTTGACCTTTAAACATTACCCATCTTTTAGTTTTGATATCTTTAAAATCTTTTTTATTAGAATAATACTTATTACCATATTCATCTTCTCCTATTAGTTTTCCATAAAAAAATGTATAAATTTTTGTTGAAAGAGACATTATATATTTATACTTTTAAATTCTCTGCTTTCCAATTAATTTTTTTACCGCCAAAAAAATTCTTTACTTTTATATTGTTTTTTTCAATGAATTCTGGAACAATCCACTCTTCTTTTTTTAACAAAATCTTATTATTATTAATAGGTAAATTGTAAAATTTAGGACCATTAATAGATGAAAAAATTTCAAGTTGATCAATTGCATTTTCTTCTTCAAAAATTGTAGCATATAACTCTAAAGAACATATAGAAGAAAAAATACCTGGTTTAGTAGTTATACTAGGGTATTTTAAGTCAAATTGATGAGGCGCTGAATCAGTTCCTAAAAAAAATTTAGTATTATTTTGACACGCAGCTTTTCTAAGTGAAATTAAATCTTTTTCATTTTTAACAACTGGCATACAAAACAAATGAGGATCTATAGATTCATCAAAAAAAACATCTTTTTTCGTAATTAACATATGATGAGGAGTAATTGTTCCAGCCATATTGTTATTAGTTTCTACAAAATCTATCCCATAACTTGTTGAGATATGTTCAAGAACAATTTTTAGTTTTGGAAACTTTTTTCTTATAATGGTTAATTCATCATCAATAAAATATTTCTCTCTATCAAATAAATCAATATCTTTGCTATTTTTTTCTGCATGAATTAATAAAGTTTTATCTTCCTCTTCAATTATTTCGAAAATATTAAAAATTTTACGGATATCATTTATACCATCCTTAGAATTTGTAGTAACATTGCTGGGATATAATTTTCCACCAATAAAATGATTATTTTTTAATGCATACCTAAAATTATCAACTTCAAGATTTTCATTTAAATAACATGGTATCAAAGGTTCAAAATTCTTTACCAAACTGTTCTCTATAATCTTTTTTTTGTAATTTATTGCCTGATTGTATGTTGTGATTGGTATTTTGGTGTTGGGCATAGCGATACATCTTTTATTTATTCTTGATGAATATTTGGTAATTTCTTCAAGCATATCACCTTCACGTAAATGTACGTGCCAATCATCTGGCTGAATAATATTAAAATGTTCTTTCATCTTAATTCAAAAATTTTATTAACATCTGATATACCTGATCTACAGTAATTGTATCCATATATGATTTTTTTTCATCTAAATTCAATTTATTAAAATGGTCTAAATTTTCTTTGGTTCTTATAACAATATTCTCTTTTCCCCATGGGCCATATATTTTATCATCAGTTGGACCAAATAATGAAATTGTCTTTAAATTACAAGCACACGATAAATGCATTAATCCTGAGTCATTACCAATAAATAAATCACTAAATTTCATGTATGCTGCTGTTTGTGTCAAACTTTCACCAAATATGTCAATAATATTTTCTGATGGAATATTTTTTGAAATATTAAACAAATAATCTTTTTTCTCTTCAGCAGATCCTACTAATATAAATTTAATTTTGTTATTAGATTGATATAATTTAATTAACATTTTGTTATATTTTTCAATTGGCCATATTTTTGGTTCCCAATTTCCACCAGGAAAAACAATCAAGTGTTTAAAATCTGATTTTATTTGTTTTTTTGCTATTTTTTCTTCAAGTTCATTAGTGTCTATTTTTAAGTTAGAGCAATCAAAACCCAAGGATTGAGTAAGTTGAAGAATATGATGAATATTGGTTTTTTTTTTGAAAATATATTTTTTTTTATTTGCTAAAAAATAGGATAAGAGTGATGATCTTAAATCTACTATTATATCCCATTTTATTTTTATAGTTTTAAAATAGATATCGAACCAATGCAGATTGAATTTTTTTTTCTTAACTGAATGAATTTGATCGATATTTGTTGAATTATTGAATAAAGATATGGCTTTTGGACCAGCTATAAAAGTAATCAATGATTCTGGATATTTTTTTTGGAAATAGCTAATAACTCCAGTTGATAAAACTGTATCACCTACTAAATTTGAACAAATAATAAGAATTTTCACAGGAAAAACATTACAAAATAAAAGACAGAATATATATATAATTGTAATATGACAACACTTTCATACTATCAGAGCAAAAATTCTAAATTTATTAAAATATCAGGAAATGATAGTAATGCTTTTATTCAAGGATTAATTACTAATGATATTAATAAATGTTCAGAAGATATTCTAATTTATAGCAGTTTATTAAGTCCTCAAGGAAAATTTTTGGCTGATTTTTTTATATTTAAAAAAAATGATAGCTACATATTTGAAATTAATGAAAAATATCATGAAAATTTTATGAAAAAATTAAATTTATATAAATTAAAATCAAATATCAAAATTGATGAAATTAGTTCATTAAATTCATTTGTTATTTTTAATGAAATAGAATTAAAAAATAACTTTGAAATTTATAACAAAGATCCAAGAAGCACTAGTTTGGGTAAAAAGTTGATTCAAAATAAATCTCTTGATTTTAATGAAATTAATCTAAACGAAATAAATGAAATAAAATATCATGAAATGCATATTAAAAATAATGTACCCTACTCCCCATATGATCTTTTTCAAAATAAATCTTTATTGTTAGAAAATAATTTTGATAACATAAATGCAATTTCTTGGGAAAAAGGTTGTTATGTTGGACAAGAAATTACTGCAAGAATGAAATATAGATCCTTGCTCAAAAAAAAACTTTATCCTCTAGAAATAATTTCTGGAAAAATTAATCTAAATGATAAAGTTATAGAAAATAATTTAAATTTTGGAGAAGTTATATCTAAAGCTAATAATTATATTTTCTGTATTTTAAAAATTGAATTAGCTGAAGAAAAAATTAAAGAAAATTCCACTATAAAGATTAATGATCAAACTTTACTAAAATTTTTATAATTTTAATTTGTTTTTTAATGGTGGTATTGCTAAAATCAAAATTGCAAATAATATTAACATGGGAAAGAATATGTTATTTATTCCATATGAATTTGCTATAAACCCTAGTGATGCAGGAGCTGCCATAAAAGTTCCATATACCGATATTGAGATTATTGAAATGGCTACCCCACTATCAATTCCCTTAATTTTGCCTGCTAAACTATAAGCTATAGGCACTACTAAAGACGTGCCTAATCCAAGTAAAGAAAATCCAATTATAGATGATAAAACAGAATTAAAATAAATAAGGATAATTAAACTAATATTTGTAAATAAAAATAAAATCATAATTATAAGATAAACTCCAAGCTTATCTCTAAACCAATCTCCAAATATTCTTCCAATTACCATTAGTATATTAAAACTTAATGTTGCTATGCCTAATTTAAAACCATCAACATTAATATAATCTCTCATATATAAAGCTCCCCAAGCATCAACGCTTCCTTCAGTTAGCGCACTAGCCGTAGCTAGTATTACTAATAGAATAATTATAAATGGCCATATAAAAAAAATATTGCTTTTATTTTCTTTTGAACTTTTTAAGTCTTCTTTAAGGCTGAACACAAATACTAAATTTAAAGGTAATAAAATAATCACATAAAATAAGATATTAATAAAAAAACTTATATCCCATTCTAAAAATAAACTTGTTAAAAAAGATCCTATTAGCACACCCAAACTCCAGAATGCATGGAAACCAGACATCATTGATTGGTTCTCACGCTTTTCTAAATTCGAAGCATACAAATTACATGAAATTTCAAAAGCACCATAGATAAGTCCAAAAATAAATGAGATAATTACAAAAATAGATAAGGAATTTATGAAAGGTATAGGTAACCACAACAAAGCTTGAATTATGCCAGAATAAATAAGGATTAATTTACAGGATGTTTTTCTAATTAATTGATTTACAAATATCATAGCCACAATTGAACCTATAGCAAAAGTTGCCATGATTAAGCCAATACCAAAATAATCTGTTTTAATTTGATCTTTAATTGTAGGAATTCTTATAGTCCAAAGGCCAACATAAAAAGCCATTATATAAAATAGAAATCTACAAGCTAAAATATCACTAATTTTAAACATATTATTCTGATTGTATTAAAAACTTAAATGAAATTAATTAAAATAATTTTTATAATAATTATTTAACTCTTCAATACTAATCCTTTTTTGTTCCATTGAGTCCCTATCTCTAACTGTGATAGTATTATTTTCAATCGTCTCAAAATCAACTGTGATACATATTGGAGTTCCAATTTCATCATGCCTTCTATAATTTTTGCCAATATTGCCTGAATTCTCGAGAATTACTCTACCCAACCCAATAGATTGAAGATTATTTTTTATTTCTTTGGATATATCTACCAGTGTATCATTATTTCTTTTGAGAGGAATTACTGCTGCTTTAATTGGAGATAAATGAGGTTTTAAGCTTAACACAATTCTTGAATTTGATTTATCCAATTTTTCTTCCTTGTAAGCTTCATTCAATAATGCCAAAACACCCCTATCAACTCCAGCAGAAGGTTCAATTACATATGGTATATACCATGTTTTATCGTTTAACTTTTGAACACCAAATTTTGTTGTTGATTTATCATTCTTTATAACATTAGAATTAATAGAAAAATCTTTTTGATTTTTTGTATGAGATCCTAAATCAAAATCAGTTCTATTTGCTATCCCTTCTAATTCTTCTTGTCCATGTGGAAAATTATACATTATATCTATTGTTGATTCTGAATAGTGGGACAAGTCTTCTTTTGGAACACTTAATAATTTAATATTTTTTTTATCAATTCCTTGACTGATCCACCATTTTAGCCTGTGCTCAACCCAATATTTATGCCAAACTTCTTCACTTCCAGGCTCAACAAAAAATTCGAGCTCCATTTGCTCAAACTCCCTTACTCTAAAAATGAAATTTCTAGGAGTAATTTCATTCCTAAAGGCTTTTCCTATTTGAGCTATTCCAAAAGGAACTGTTTTATTTGTAGAATCTAAAATATTTTTAAAATTTGTAAATATTTGTTGGCATGTTTCTGGTCTTAAATAAGCAAAAGTTTTTCCATCATCAACAGGTCCGATAGCAGTCTTAAACATTAAGTTAAATGGTCTTGGTTCAGTCAAATCAGTTGATTTGCAATTTGGACATGTTTGATTTTGTAATTGATCTGCTCTCCATCTAGATTTGCAAGATTTACAGTCGATTAAAGGATCTGTAAAAGTATCTTCATGTCCTGATTGCTTAAAGACCATTGGTGAACTTAATATTGCAGCATCTAATCCTTCAATATCATCTCTTTCATAAACCATAGATTTCCACCAAGCATTTTTTAAATTATTTTTAAGCTCAACACCCATTGGACCATAGTCATATAACCCTTTTACTCCTCCATAAATATCACTTGATTGAAATATAAATCCTCTTCTTTTGCAAAGCGAAACTAGTGCCTCCATTGTTGATGCTACCATACGCTTCTCTTATTAATCTTTTGGTTTGTATTCATCTGTTTTTGGATCTTTCTCTAAATCAATTGTTTTATTTTTTTCATCTTCTTTTTTTTTTGATTTTAATCTTGATTTATTTAAAAAATTAAAAATGAAAAGAACTGCTAATATGATAAAAAATAGGATAAATATTTTCATTACAACCCATACCTAGACCATAAAGCTTTTTCTTCAATTTTATTAATCAAATCATCAGTATCAATTAAAGAAGAAGAGAATTTTCTCTGTAAAAAAGATTTTTTTTGTTCAATAAGTTTTATTTTAGCTTTTTTTCCAAATTTATTTTGAATAACATCATTAATATGACCTAATCCATCAGCTAAACCTAGATCAATACCTTTTTTTCCAACCCAAAATAATCCAGAAAAAATTTCCTTATGATTTTTTTTGTTTATTTTTTTGCCCCTTCTAGATTTTACATAATTAATGAAATTTTCATGAATTTCTTCTTGGATTTTTTTTAATCTGGTTATATCTTCTTTTTTTTCAGGCTTAAAAGGATCAAGAAAGCTCTTACTCTTACCAGATGTGTAAACTCTTCTCTCTACACCAATTTTTTTAAGAAAATTAACATAACCAAATCCCGGTGAGATAACGCCTATTGATCCTACAATTGAATTTTGATCTAAATAGATTTCATCAGCTGCACAAGCTAACCAGTATCCACCTGAAGCAGCTACATCTTCAACAAAAGCTATAATTTTCTTTTTCTTAAGTTTACCTAAATCTGTTATTCTTTTAGCAATTAAAGCAGATTGAGTCGGAGATCCTCCTGGAGAATTGATTATTAAAGCAACAACTGGAGCTTTTTTATCAGAAAATAATTTTACTATCAATTTATCTAATGACGACAAAGATAGTCCAGAACGCATTAAACCTGCCTGTCCAATAATACCCGATAATCTTAATGTAGGAATATCAATAGAATTTGAAAATAATTTTTTAAACATTGGTACCTCTTATCAAAAGTTAAACTTAGCCGAAAGAATATTATTCATCTTTAATTTGTAAATTTCCCTAAATCAGTTTAGATGCTTTAAAATTAATAATATTATAATAAATGGCTGAAATTATTCCAATTTTAAGAGATAAAGATGATTTTGATAAACAAATCAAAATTTTAACCAATTTATGTAAAGAAGATTTAGAATCAATTAACACTCTTATACTTGAAAAATTAGATAGTGATGTACCACTAATTTATGAAATAGCATCTCATTTAATTTTATCTGGTGGCAAACGTCTAAGACCACTTTTAACTGCAGCCTGCTTTCACTTAACTCCTAATGATTTAGAAAAATCCTTAAAACATATAGGTTTAGCTGCTGCTGTCGAATTTATACATGCTGCAACTTTGTTGCATGATGATGTTGTTGATGAAAGTAAAAAAAGAAGAGGAAACTTAACTGCAAATGAAGTTTGGGGCAATAAAACAAGTGTATTAGTTGGCGATTTTTTATTTAGTAGAGCATTTCAATTAATGACTAAGTTTGGAAATTTAGAAGTTTTAAAAATTTTATCCGATACAAGTGTAATAATTTCAGAAGGTGAAGTATTGGAATTAAGCAATGATAATAATTTAGAAATTAATGAAAATATTTACTTTGAAGTAATAAATGGAAAAACCGCGTCTCTTTTTAGTGCAGCTTGTCAAGTAGGTGGTATAAGTGCAGGTGGTAAAACAAGTGAGATTAGTGCTCTGAAATCTTTTGGAACTAATTTTGGTATGGCATTTCAATTAATAGATGATGCTATTGATTATACTTCTTCTAAAAATAAAATGGGTAAAAATACAGGTGATGATTTTAAAGAAGGTAAAATCACCCTACCTATAATACTTGCATATGGAAGATCCAATGTATCAGAAAAAAAATTTTGGAAACAAAAGCTTAATGAATTGGAACAAAATAATGGAGATTTTGAAGAAGCTTTAAATATAATAAATAAGTATAACTGTATTGAAGATACAATTACAAGAGCTCGACACTTTAGTAATGTTGCAGTTGATTCTTTAGATGTTTTTAAAAATAATAATTATAAAAATTGTTTAGCTAAACTTGCTATAGGAAGCTTGAATAGACTAAGTTAATTAATATTTTTTATAAGATTTAATTTCAACAATTTTAGAACCAAATTTTTTGTTTATTTCTAATTTAATTTTGGCTCGCTTATCATTTGTTATGTAAACAGATCTTGCTAAATTAATAAATTTTTGATTGAAGTCTTTATTTTTTTCACATACTCTAATATCGTCTTCTATTTTCCATAATTTTTTATTAATTTTTGTTAGCTTATCAAGGTATAACTTTACCTTATGTTTTTTAATATTTTGAATTAATGTTTTATTAAGTATATTTAGTTCATTATTAATATGTGTTAGTTTATTTAATTGATGAACATTTAGTTTTTTTATTTTTAAAATAGAAATTTTGTCTAATAATTCACCAAGGGAAATGGGGGTAGTTATCTGCATCAAACCCTCATGTAAATGTCTTCAAATCTTTCTATATCATTTTCATCAAGTATGTCGCCATACCACATTTCAATTACAACTAAAATTTTTGAAGTATTATTAACCAAACGATGTTTTGTTTTAGCAGGAATGAAAATTGTATCATTTTCTTTCAATATTTGTGTTTTATCACCTATTACAACTTCCGCCTCTCCCTCAGCTATTATCCAATGCTCTGTCCTATGCTCATGTTTTTGTAAGGACAATTTGCCACCAGCATTAACGATTATTTTTTTTACCTTAAATTTGACTGCTTCTTCTAATATTTGATATGAACCCCATGGTTTTTCAATAATTGATTTCATTTTGAATGTAGGTTTATATATATTATATATTTACATTTGTAATATTTGTATATGATAAAAATATCACCATCTATAATAGCAGCAAATCTGCTAGAAATTGAAAAAGAGGTAAAACTCGTTGATCATTTTGGCGCAGATTATATTCATATAGACATAATGGATGGACACTATGTGCCAAACATAACCTATGGTCCTAATATTGTTAGAGCTTTGAGGAAAATAACCAATAAAGTTCTTGATGTTCATTTAATGATAAGTCCAGTATTAAATTATGTAGAAGAATTTATTAAGTCAGGAGCAGATATTATTAGTTTTCATCCAGAAGCAGATAATAATCATAAACAAATTTTTGATATGATTTCTAAATCAAATTGTAAGCCAGGTATAGCTATTCACCCTGATGTATCAATAGAATCTATAAAACATTTATTACCAAAAGTTAAATTTGTTATTTTAATGACTGTCGTTCCTGGTTTTAGTGGCCAAAAATTCCTGGAATCGCATTTAAGTAAAATTAACGAATTATTTTTAATAAGAAAAAAAAATAATTATAAATATGAGATTGAAGTTGATGGAGGAGTAAATGACTCTACAGCAAAAAAATGTATTATGAATGGAGCTGATGTTTTAGTTGCTGGATCTTATATTTTTTCAAAAAGTAGTTCACAATATAAAAATTTAATTAACTCTCTAAGATAATGGACTGGAACAAATTAAAATCTTTTTACGAAATAGCAATTAGTAAAAGTATTTCAAAAGCAAGTAAAAAAATGAATATAAGTCAATCTGCACTTAGTAGACAAATTCAAGATTTGGAATTTGATTTAAAAACAAGTCTATTTATTAGACATCAAAAAGGAGTTAGGCTTACTGAGCAAGGAGAAAATCTTTTTAATACAGTAAATCAAATTAGTTTTTCAGTATCAGATTTTGAAAAAAAATTAATAGATAGAAAAACTAAGCCAGTTGGTAAATTAACTATAAGCACTACTATTGGTTTTGGATCTACATGGCTAACCCCAAGAATAAATAAATTTACTGATCAATATCCAGAAATGGAAATTAACTTGTTAATGAGTGATGATGAAGTTGATTTATTTAGCAGAGAAGCAGATGTTGCGGTACGTGTGAAAAGACCAACACAAGCAAATCTTATTTTTAAAAAATTTGTTAATTTTCATAATCATATTTACGCTTCTTCTGAATATTTGTTTAAATTTGGAATACCTAGAAATGTTAATGATTTAGACAAGCATAATTTAATTTGTTTTGGCTCTGGCCTTCCTTCACCGATATCAAATATTGATTGGATTTTAAAAGTTGGAAGAGAAGGTTCAAAAAGACGCCCTAAATTTAGAGTAAACAGTATTTATGGTATGTCATTAGCAGTTGAAACAGGTGCCGGATTGGCTTCATTGCCAGACTATATGGTTGCTGAAAAACCCAATTTAGTTAGAGTCCTCCCTAATTTAGAAGGACCTTCATATCAAACATATTTTGTTTATACTGAAGCTTTTAAAAATGACCGTAGATTAGAGGTATTTAGGGATTTTTTATTCAATGAAGCTAAAGATTGGCATTTTTAGGCTTTGACTTAATTTTAAGAATTTGTATATCTGTACACGAATTATGGGATATCCAAAAAAACACCGAGGTCGAAGAAAAAGAGGATCAAAATACAGAAGAAATAAAAGACGTCAAAAAAAGAAATAAGCTAATTTAAAAATACATTTTTTCAAACTATGATATTATACTCCAAAAAAAGGAGTATTGATGACTATGTTTGAGCCAATCAGTGACAAAAAAGCTAATATCAGAGTTAAAAAAATTTTTAAACGAATTAAAAAGGAAAGAAAAATTAATTTTATACCAAATTTTTGGAGAACCATTGCAAACGACCCTGACACACTTGAAAGAACGTGGGACTCTCTTCATCAGGTTATGAAAAAAGGGTCATTAGATCCGTTAACAAAAGAAATGATTTATATTGCAGTTTCTATGACTAATAGTTGTGAATATTGTATTCGTTCTCATACTGCTGCTGCCAAGAAAAAAGGTATGTCTGAAAAAATGCTAAAAGAAATTATAGCTGTTGTCGGAATGGCAAATGAAACAAATCGATTGGTTGAGTCTTATCAAGTAGAAGTAGATAGTTTTTTAAAATAAATATTAAGATTGTTTTAAAGTTAATCTTTCAACTGGTTTTTCTATAATCGGCATATGTAATATTGAGGCTGTAAAACCTAAAGCTACACAAATCCACCACATCAGATCATATGATCCGTAAATATCAAATAATCTTCCACCAATCCATGATCCAATAAATGATCCTATTTGATGAACAAAAAAAGCCCAACCGTAAAGCATTGACATGTAATAAGGTCCAAACACAACTGTTATCAAGCCACTTGTTAAGGGAACAGTTGAGAGCCATAAAATACCCAAAAGACATGCAAATACTAAAACTGTTAATTCTGTTTTAGGCATAAATATAAATACTAAAAATAATAACGACCTTAGTGAATACAAAAGTGCAAGGAGGTTTTTTTTAGATAATTTATCTCCTAAATATCCGAAATACAATGTTCCCAAAACATTAAAAATTCCTATAAAAGCCAAAGCCCAGCCACCGACCCAGAAAGGAAGATTTTGATCTTTTACAAAAGCTGGGAGATGAACAGCAACAAAAGTAACATGAAAACCACATACAAAAAAAGCTAAAGACAAAAGATTAAAACTTTTTGATTGAAATGCTTCAACTATAGCTTCTTTTAAAGTTTGGTTAGTGCCAATTTTGGATGATTCAGAATTTTGTGAATAATTAATAAAAAAAGAAAATATTATCATTATGGATGCAACAAAGGAAAGTATTATTAAAGAATAGGACCAGCCTAAAATTTCAATTAAATAACTAATGATGGGAACCATTAAAAACTGTCCAAAAGAGCCAGCAGCCATAACTATCCCTAGTGATAAAGTTCTACTTGAGGGATTTACAGATCTTCCAACTGCACCTAATACAACAGCAGTACCACAACCAGCACTTCCTAAACCAAACATGGTTTGACTTGCAATAATTCCAATAGGCCCTTGAATATTTGCCATCCAAAAAAGACTTAAAATTACTAATAAAATTCCTAAAAGTGATGCTTTTCCTGATCCATATTTATCAGATAAAGCTCCAAATAAAGGGGAGCCTATACCTATCATAAGTACATTAAGTGCTGTTGCAAATGAAAATAATTCTCTTCCGGTATTTAGATGGTCAGATATTGGTATTAAATATAATCCAAATGAATGTCTTAACCCAAAAGAAATTAATAAAAGCATACTTCCGCCTATTATGACATAAATAGGGATCATGTTTTTATTGGATGATAAGATCATTTAATTATACCTAGACAATACTCTACAGCTTTTATCAGATTGCCATTATTAAAATTAAACATATATATTGAAGTAAATAAAAATAAAAAAATTGCCAATATTCTTAAGGTCCAAATAAATTGCTTGTATGAAATACTTCCATTATTGTTAATTTCTACTGAATTTTTTTTTGAAAGAAAAAGGGTTATTTCAATAAAAAACCATGCTAAAATAAAAGCTAAAATTACAGTTATAAAAATCATCGATACTTTATAAGAAATAACTATGTTTAGATTTTTTACAATAAGAAAATGGATTTTGTGGTCTTGGTTAGGATCAATAATTATTTTAGGATCTCTGTGGGTACAAGTTCAAATTGATGTTAAAATTAATGAATGGTTTGGTCAATTCTATGACATGATTCAAAAAGCCCTGGGAGCGCCAAATTCTATAACTATTGAAGAATATTGGGCTAGTTTGTTGTCATTTATTACACTGGCAGGATTCTATGTTGCTCTTGCTGTTGTGATTAGTTTTTTTACAGCACATTATTTATTCAGATGGCGAACCGCAATGGTTGATTGGTATCATAGCGTATATGACAAAGCTAGAACAATTGAAGGTGCTGCTCAAAGGGTTCAGGAAGATACAATTAAATTTTCACGAATTATGGAAGGATTGGGAACAAGTTTAATTGAAGCTGTGATGATAATTATTGAATTCATGCCAATATTATTTGGATTAAGTATTGGTATACCAATTTTCTTTTTTGGTGATTGGGAATATGGATTAATTGTTGGGGCTTTGATTTGGTCTGTGGGAGGGACATTATTTCTTATTGCTCTTGGATTAATTTTAAGGTTGGTAGGCGTAGAATATGATTTACAAAAAAAAGAAGCTGCGTATAGAAAAATACTTGTAATTGCAGAAGATGATGGAAATATTAGGCCAAAAACTATTGAAGAGTTATTTGATGATGTGCGTAGTATTCATTTTTTAAGTTATTTGAGATATTTATATTTTAATGTAGGTCGAATAGCATATTTACAAGCAAATGTTCTTAGCGCTTATATTTTTCTTGCTCCAGCTATAGTAGCGGGTGTTGTTACTTTAGGTGTTATGCAACAAATTATAAGGGCTTTTGGACGAGTTGAAGGTTCTATGCAATATATATTAAAAGCATGGCCTACAATAATTGAATTAGCAAGCGTATATAAGCGTTTAAGGGAGTTTGAAAAGAGAATTGAGATTAATATGAAAGAATCAGATTCTGATCAAATTACAGAGAAATGATTTTTTTAATATTTATAATCGTACCTTTAGTTGAAATAACTATTTTTATTTCAATTGGTTCTGAAATCGGAATTATAAATACAGTTGCAATCATTTTATTTACAGCTTTATTAGGAATCTTTTTAGTAAGAAGAAGGGGAATAAACTTGTTGTTTAATGCTCAAAAAAATATGTCGCAAGGTACGATGCCTACAGAAGAAATAAAGGGGGGGATTTTTTTATTAATTTCAGGGTTATTGTTAATTACCCCAGGCTTTTTTACTGATTTAATTGGATTTTCTATGTTCCTTAAACCAGTGCAAAACTTTGTAGCTTTAAAAGCAAAAAATTATTTTAAATCAAAAACTAGGTATTAATTTGTCAATTTTATTAACCAATTCTATTAATCCAACTACTGTTTTATGATTTGATGGATCGTCTATCTTTCTTAGAGGTGGCATAAGTAAATTCCACTCTTCAATATTATCTATCAAAGAAAAATATGCTTTCATTGTGCTAATTGGCTCACTAGTTGTCAATGTTTCTCTAATTTGTTCCATTAAAGATTGTAAATCTGAAAAATTTTCTATCTCACTTTCTCTTTTATAATTATGAACAATAAATGATAGCAGTTTACCTGCTATATTACTACCAGCAGTAATAGCTCCTGCCCCTCCTCTTCTACAAACACGTAACGCCAAACCATCATGACCACAAAACACTGCTAAATTGTCAAAATATTTTATCATTTTAAACATGTTATCAATATTCCCACTTGAATCTTTAATACCTACAATATTCTCAGGATATAATTTTAATAATTGTTCAAGAACTTTAAAGTTAATTTCAACTTTTGAGTTTTGAGGAATATTATACAAAATATATTTGAAATCGCTAACTCCAACACTTTCTATAATTTTTTTAAAAAAATTTATTATTCCCTCATCGCTTACATTCTTATAATAAAATGGAGGCAACAATAAAACTGCCTTAACGCCATGTTTTACAGAATGTTTAGTCATAAAAATTGAATCATCAACTGATGAAGACCCAGTTCCTGGGATTAAAATTTTTGGATCTATTTTATTTGAGATTAAAAAATCAATAGTATTGCATTTTTCTTTTATACTAAAACTATTAGCCTCACCTGTAGTTCCAAAAATAGCAAGCCCATCATGTCCTTGTTTCATTAAATATTGACAGTGTCTTAAATAAAGATCCTTATTAATACTTAAATCTCTATTTATTGGTGTAAGAGCTGCGCTGTAAACGCCAGATATTTTATGCATAAAAAAACAATAGAACAAAACCTAGAAAAATTCTATAGAATATAAATAAATTAAAATTAGAACTTTTAATAAGTTTCATCATTAAATGTATAGATAAAAATGCTGTAATACATGCTATAATTGCCGCAAATAAAGAATGTTTTACATTATCAATATTACTTGAGTCATAAATTACATCAGATAAAGACAAAGTTAGTGAAGCTAAAATGATTGGAATTGATAAAAGCATAGAAAAAATTGCTGCATTTTCTCTACTAAAACCTAAGAACCTAGCACCTGTTATTGTAACACCGGCTCTGCTTGCACCTGGAATAAAAGCTAGTATTTGAAATAAACCAACTAAAAATGCATCTCTAAAATTCATTTTATCCCATGAAGAATGAATTGGTTCTTTTTTATCAGCAAAATATAAAATTATTCCAAAAACCATACTACTCCAAGCGACTACTTCTAAATTACGAAAATAAATTTCAATGTAACTATATATAAAAAACCCAACAATTACTGCTGGAAGAGTTGCTAATATAATTTTAAAAATAATTATATTGTCATAAGATTTAAATTGAAAAAAATTTTTAAAAATTTTTGAAATTTCTTTTTTTAAATAAATTATTACAGCAATCAATGTCCCTGCATGTACAGAAATATCTGTAAAAAGTCCTTGATCATTCCATTCAGTAAGTTCAGATATTAAAACTAAGTGTCCTGAAGAACTAATAGGTAAAAACTCAGTTACACCCTGAATAAATCCTATAACAAAATACTGTAACTCAAACATTATCCAAAAATATGTTTACTTAATTTAGAACCTTCTGGAAGTGGGTCAGCATTTTTATTAGAAAAATATTTTTCTAAAAATAATAAATATTTATTATAATCCTTTAAAATAGTAATTTTATCTTCTTTATTTTCTTCATTACCATCTTCTATTTTAGAAAATTCTGTATCAATATGTGTCATTGCTTCTGGAATGGTTGTAAATGGTCTTTCTTGATTAATTACTAATCTATCATGCATTTCTCTATGAATCATTTTGAAATCTTCTGTTGATAGTGTCTGTGGATTTTCATCAAAAATTAGACGTTTTGCGATAAACTGTGCTCTTGGATCACGTAAGGTGAGAGCTATTTTATATTTTTCATCCCAACTTTTTTGTTCGTGAAATTTTTTAATAATATCTTGTTGACGAAACTCCATAAATTTATTTGCTTTACTTTCAGGAAAAATATTATCTTGAGAAGATTCATCTTGTTTTTCTAGCTGACGATCAATTTCCATATGTTTAAACTTATCAGCTAATGATTTATTTTTGAAAACTATCTTAGCTCTTTCATTTAAAATGTCAGATCCAATTTCATTATAGGGCTCATAATTAACAGCAAGTTTTCCAGGAAGTAAAATAGGGTGTTGATTGGTTATGACATATCTGTTTTTTTTCTTAATTAATTTTTTGAACTCTTCAATATTAGCATTTAATAAAGGTTGGGGATCGTATGCTAAATTAAAAGCATTATACCAACCGCTATATGAAGATTCACAAACAACTGAGAGTGCTTCTAATTTTATTCTTCCTGCAAAAGTTGTCATATAACAAAATCCTTTATTTTTATTAATAAATTCAATTGCGTTTTCTTTGTTCATTGTCATAGACAGTTGTTGCCAATTCTCAGGATCAGAATCATAAACAAATTTAGTAAGAGCAATTGATGTTTTAACATCACTGTATGCATCATGGGCAAATTCAACTGGAAGATTGTTTAACTCTGCAAGCTGCTCTAAACGAAAACTAGGATTTCCTCTAGCTGTTAAAGGTGTTTTAATACTAGATGGGTTTAAGGCATACATTGCCCTGGAAAGATTCAGTGTATCTCCCCTACTTTTTCTATCAATATATGGGAAATATAGATTATTAAATAAATTGTACTCTAATACAGTACTATCAAATTGGATTGCATTATGGCCTATAAAAACAAGATTATTATTTTGATTTTTCCATTCATCAAATTTATTATTAATAATTGATATAAGTTCATAAGAAGAATATTTTGCATTTAGTGAGTCTTTAATTCCTTTTTGAGTTGCTAGTAAAGCTCCAGGTTGAGCTATAATTGAAGTTCTTGGTCTACAAAACTCATTTAAGTTCTGATTAGTTGGTTGAAGATTTTCATCTACAATAATTGCTGCAATCTGTAATATTTGTTCCCACTTAGGGGTGCTTTCAAAAGATTTGGGGTGTTCTTTCTTGCCTGCGCCTGAAGTTTCTAAATCCCAAAAACATTGTTTATTTAATAATAATTTATTATTCATAATACCTAATATTTAATACTTTATATTCAAATAAAATAGAATCGAAGGATTTTGATATATTTTATTATTAATGAAGCATTTTAAAGATATTAAAGGTTTTTTAATTGATTTAGAAGGAGTCCTTTACAGTGACAACAAACTAATTTCAGGATCAATTGAAATTATCAAAAAACTGAAAAAAGAGGGTTTAAATTTAAGGTTTTTAACAAATACAACAACAGCTCCAAGAAAAATAATACTGGATAAACTTTTAAATTTTGGTTTTGATATTGAAGAAAGAGAAATTTTTACACCAATCATAGCAACAAAAAATTATTTAAGAGATAACGCTGTTAAAAAAATCTCATTAGTAACAAATCTTGAAATTATAGAGGAATTTAAAGAATATGAAATTACACAAAAAGATCCTGAAGTTGTAATTATGGGAGATATATATAAAAACTTTAATTGGGAAATATTAGATAGAATATTTAAATTGGTTTATGTTAATAAAGCTGCCCTGATAGCACTCCATCAAAATAAATATTGTATGCGTGATGGAGTAGTTTCTCTAGACCTTGGTCCATTTGTGAAGGCAGTAGAATATGCCAGTAATAAAAAATCAATTTTAATGGGGAAACCAGAAAAAAATTTTTTTGACATGGCAATCAAAGATATGGGGATCTCAAAGGATGCAGTATTGATGATAGGTGATGATATTATATCTGATATAAAAGGTGCAAAAGACTTTGAGATCAAAGCAATACAAGTCAAAACAGGAAAATTTCAACAAGAAGATTGTTTAGAAAAATTTGTACAACCTGATAAAAGAATTAATTCAATCATTGATTTATTCAAATAACTAATCGTCTTTTTTGGTCCAATAGAAATGGTAAAAAGCGGTTGCTGCTATAGCAATAAATAATGAAATAAATGCAACATAAATAACTGTAGAAATAGCCCAGAGTAAAACAACTAAAAGAAGACCTATAACAGTAATTGCTGCCCAAAAATAAAGTAAACGTTCTAAAAAAAGTTGCATATTCTCACTTTACATTATTTATAGGATTTTATCAATTTCAACTCTTGTAGGCATTGAATTTGCAGTGCCAATACGAGTTGTTGAAATTCCTGCATAGGCATTCGCAAACTTAATTGAGTCCACAATTGATTTATTTTCGCAAAGAGCCGTTGCAAAAGAGCCGTTGAAAGCATCTCCAGCTCCTGATGTATCAACAACTTTATCTTTTAAATCTAAAGCTGGTATAAAATGGCTTTCATTTGCATTTTCAAAATATACTCCTTTTGCACCAAGCGTTATTAAAACATTTTTAACACCTAGATGAATTATATCTTTTGCATATTTTTTAGCATCTACTTCATTTTTTATATCGCCATCAACATAAAAACTGGCTTCAGATTCATTAGGTGTAAAATAATCAATTAATGGAAAAACTTGTTTTTCTAGTTTAGCAGCAGGTGCTGGATTTAATATAGTTGTAACATTATTTGATTTTGCTATTTTTAATGAATGTATTACTGTTTCCATTGGTGATTCTAATTGAGTTAAAAAAATAGAAGAATTTTTAATTTCTTCTTCTGCTTGATTTACATCTTCAATTGTCAATTGCCCCGCAGCTCCTGGCACAACTGATATAGCATTATCACCTGTCTCTTTATTAATAAGAATAGCAGCAACGCCAGTACTAAATTTATCTGTAGTAAATACATATTTTGTTCCAACATTTGTTTCTTTATAAATGTTTTTAGCCAATTCTCCGTATTGATCAGTTCCAATTTTAGAAATAAAATTTACACTAGAACCTGATTTAGCTGCGGCAACAGCTTGATTAGATCCTTTACCTCCAGGGCCAACTACAAAATCATCGCCTAAAATTGTTTCACCTTTTTCTGGTATTTTTTTTGAAAAAAAAGCAAGATCTGCAACAAAAATACCAAGTATAGAAATATTTTTCATAATCTTTAAATTATAAAATCGTATATCGTGTTATTTTGCAACATGAAAAGCTGCTTTTTTGTTTGCTATTTCAAGAGCTTTTAAAAGTTCT
>MDSW01038253.1_pt1 | contig 25174 bp, 24 predicted proteins | sample 811171 | NCBI WGS metagenome assembly MDSW01 (sample SAMN05326641, study PRJNA326480) | marine metagenome | isolation source: seawater | place: Atlantic Ocean: North West | collected 2012 | reverse complement strand
TTTTTCATACTAGGTATTTATATGATGATGATCTTAAATAGAGATAAGAAACTTCACCAGCCACTATAATCTTCACATTAGTTGTTCATTTTATGAACATACTATAAAATAGTTATGTTCATTTTATGAACAAGTATCATTAAAAGAATTTAATGAATTTATTAATAGAAATTTCATTGTGGTAATAATTGAATAAAGAAATAAAGAATTCCGAACTAGAATTAGAAATATTAAGGAATATCGAAGAAAACCCTAAGACAACTCAACGTCAGCTGGCTAAAGAACTTGGATTAAGTTTGGGTAAAACTAATTACCTAATCCATGCCCTTTTAGTAAAAGGCCTTGTGATAGTTAATAATTTCCGAAAATCAGACAATAAACTTGGATACTTATATACTTTAACGCCTGAAGGAATAGACGAGAGGGCTAAATTAACAATATTATTTCTTAAAAGAAAGTCAGAAGAATACAATAAGTTAAAAAAAGAAATGGAGAACATGGAAATCAATGAATGATTTATCAAAATCAAGTTTAATTATTAAGGAAATTAAGTGTTAAATAATAAGACAGTACTAATTACTGGAGGGACAGGGTCTTTTGGTAAACAATTTATTGAAACAATATTAAAAAGGTATCCCTTAGTAAAAAAAATAATTATTTTTTCTAGAGATGAATTAAAACAATCTGAATTACAGTTGAAATATCCTGAAAAAGAATACCCTCAGATGCGTTTTTTTATTGGAGATGTGAGAGATAAAGGTAGAGTTTTGATGGCCTGTGCAGGAGTTGATGTAATAATTCATGCTGCTGCAATTAAGCAAGTTAATACCGCTGAATATAACCCTACAGAGTGTATAAGAACTAATATTGAAGGAGCTGAAAATGTAATACAGGCTGCTCTAGAGTGTGAAGTAAAAAATGTTGTAGCACTTTCTACTGACAAGGCTTGTGCTCCTATAAATCTCTATGGAGCAACTAAATTAGTTTCAGATAAATTATTCGTAGCAGCTAATAATATTAAAGGCGCAAAAGAAATAAAATTTAGTGTAGTTCGATACGGTAACGTGATGGGCTCAAGAGGATCAGTTATACCTTTCTTTTTAGAACAAAGAGAAACCGGCATTTTACCAGTAACTCATGAGGAGATGACAAGATTCAATATATCTCTTCAGGATGGAGTAGATATGGTTATGTATGCATTAAAGAATCACCTTGGAGGTGAGATCTTTATTCCTAAAATTCCCTCTTACCGAATTATGGACGTAGGAAAAGCAATTGGTCCTGATTGTAAAATGCCTATAAGTGGAATTCGCCCAGGCGAAAAGTTACATGAGGAGATGATTTCAGATACTGATTCACTTAATACAATAGATTTAGGAGATTATTTTGCCATACTGCCTTCAATATCATACACCTTTACTGAGAAAGAATACCTTACCCATCATAAGGCTACTAAGGTGCCTTTTGGCTTTAGATATAATTCAGGAACTAATAACGAATGGGAAACTGTCGAGAGCTTAAGAAAAAAAATCACTCAACATGTAGACCCTTCATTCAAAATTTAAATGATCCCTTACGGAAAACAAGACATCTCTCAGCAAGATATTGATAGTGTTATTGAAGTATTAAAATCTGATTTTTTGACTCAAGGCCCAAAAGTCCCTTACTTCGAAGACACGCTCAATTCCGTAACAGGGGCAAAAAAGGCACTTGCCTTCAATAGTGCTACGTCGGCACTTCATGCTGCTTGCCTGTCACTTGGATTGGGCAGAGGAGATTACCTATGGACCTCTCCAATTACATTTGTTGCTTCTGCCAATGCAGGTCTTTATTGTGGGTCTAGGGTTGATTTTGTTGATATTGATCCAGATACATACAATTTATGTCCTGATAGACTCGAAGAAAAATTAAAGCGAGCTGACAAAAAAGGCCTTCTGCCTAAAATTGTAATGCCCGTTCATCTCTCTGGTCAGTCTTGTGACATGGAAGCAATTAAAGCACTTTCAAACAAATATGGCTTTAAGATTATAGAAGATGCTTCACATGCAATTGGAGGCTCTTATAAGTCTAAATTTATAGGCGATTGTAAATACTCAGATATAACGGTTTTTAGTTTTCATCCTGTCAAAATAATTACAACTGCAGAAGGTGGTGCCGCATTAACAAATGACATTGGTTTGTATGACAAGATGAACCTGTACCGTAGTCATGGAATAACTAGAAACAAGGAAATGATGACCGAGGAATCCCATGGCCCTTGGTACTATCAACAATTGGAATTAGGTTATAATTACAGAATGAATGAATTGCAAGCTGCGCTTGGAATAAGTCAAATATCAAGATTAAAAGAATTTGTTAACAGAAGGCATGAATTAGCAAGAAAATACAATGAATCGCTAGTTGATTTACCTTTAAAGCTTCCTACTCAACTAAGTGACTCATTTTCTTCATTTCACTTATATATTATCAGGATAAAACTTACAGAAGTTAAGAAATCACATTTACAAATCTTTGAAGAATTAAGAAATAGTGGGATAGCAGTTAATATTCACTACATTCCAGTCCATCTTCAACCATATTATAAAAAATTAGGCTTTAGGAAAGGCGATTTCCCAGAGTCTGAAAGATATTATTCTGAGGCGATAAGCATTCCTCTTTATCCTAATTTAACGCCTGAAGACCAAATTAAAGTAATTAACTCTTTGGCGGTAGCTTTAGACAAATGAAGATTGCTTTAGGTAGTGCTCAATTTGGGATGCAATATGGTATAAATAATTCCTCAGGAAGAGTTGGTCAAGAGGATTTATTTAAGATTCTTAGAATTGCATCCGAAAACAACATCACTACTATTGATACAGCTATAAACTATGGAGAAAGTGAATCTTCCCTTGGTGAGATTGGAGTAGATAGCTTCAATGTTGTATCTAAGTTACCACCATTAATAGATGGAGAATTAGATATAGAGAATTGGGTGTTTGCTGAGGTTCAGGATTCTATTGCACGCTTACGAAAGTCTCAATTGGGCGGCCTGCTTCTTCACAATCCAGCTGATCTGCTTTCTAACAAAGGGGATCAGCTTTATGAAGCTCTTAGGAACATAAAACTATCAGGTTTAGTAGAAAAAATTGGGATATCCATTTATTCTCCTTCTGAGCTAGATGAAATCCACAAAAAATACGACCTTGATATTGTTCAAGCTCCCTACAATCTTATAGATCGAAAGATCGAGACCTCAGGGTGGCTACAACGTTTATTTGAAGCTGGAATAGAGGTACATGCTCGTTCTGTTTTCCTTCAAGGCCTTCTACTCATCAGCACAAAAGATAAAATTCCTTGTCACTTTAAGCCTTGGAAGTCTTTATTAGAGACATGGTGGAATTGGTTGGAAGAGGGGCAGTTTGATCCTGTTAAAGCTTGCCTCTCATTTGTTCTATCAAAACAAGAGGTAAATAAAGTAATAGTCGGTGTAGATTCATCAAGTCAACTTAAAGGAATTTTGTCATTATTGAAGGATCCTGATTACTCTTCATGGCCAGATTTATCTTCTGAAGAAGAAATGCTCATAAACCCTTCAAACTGGAAACAATAAATTATTTTTTAATTAGTAAGTGAACCTCAAAAATAAAAAGAAACTCTTATAAGGAGAATTTATATGACTTTAACAAGATGTACAAAGTGCTTAACTCCAGAAACTCATGAAACCATAATCTTTGATGAGAATGGAGTCTGTAACGTCTGTGCAAACATCGAACATAAAGATACTGCAGTAGATTGGAAGCAGAGAAAGAATGATCTAGGAGAATTAATAGAGAGTTATAGAGGAAAGTATGATTATGATTGCATAATACCTTTCAGCGGTGGAAAGGATTCAGTTTGGACCTTATATTATTTAGTTAAAGAGTATAACGTCAAGCCTCTTGTTGTTAGATTTGATCATGGGTTTATGAGACCCAACCTTGAAGAAAACAATAAAAAAATCCAAAGAGATCTAGGGGTGGATTTTCACACTTTTACTCCAAACTGGAAGGTAGTACAAAGATTGATGCTACAAAGCTTTATAGAGAAGGGTGATTTTTGTTGGCATTGCCATACAGGGATTTTCAGTTACCCCATGCATGTAGCTATCAATTACAACGTGCCTTTAATTTTTTGGGGAGAGCCTTCTGCTGAATATACATCTTACTATAGTTACGACACACCCGAAGAAGTTGATGAAAAACGATTCAACCGGTTCATCAATCTTGGAATTAATGCTGAAGATATGTTTTATCGCATGAAAGGTAATATCGAAATGCGTGATCTTAAGCCTTTCACATACCCTCCATTAAAAGAACTCAGAAAATTAAATTATCGTTCCGTATGTTTAGGCTCCTATGTACCTTGGGACGTAAAGAGACAAGTAGAAATAATACAAAAGGAGCTTGGATGGAAGGGCGATGAAGTGGAAAATGTTCCACCAGAATATAATTACGAAAAGATCGAATGCTACATGCAAGGTGTAAGAGATTATATAAAATTTATCAAGAGGGGTTATACTCGTCCTACCCACCTAGCTTCAATTGATATAAGGCATAATAGATTATCGAGAGAGGAAGGATATAAGATAATTGATGCATACGAAGGAAAAAGACCTCCTAGTTTAGATTTATTTTTAGACTTTGTTGGCCTTACTGATAAAGAGTTTACTGAAATTGTAGAATCTCATATCGTTTCGCCTCATAAGCATGACGCTTCAAAAATTACACCTGGAAAAAAACTAAAGGACTTTGATCAATGGTCTCGAGATGGAGCTATGCCTAGAGAAGAGGCCATTAAATTTGTTGGTGAATGGAAAGGGAGAAATAAAAGTTGATAGCTGTTGTTGATTATGGATTAGGAAATGTCTTTTCGGTAGTTAGCAGTATGGACTATTTAGGAGAAGAGGTATTTGTTTGCTCAAAACCAGAAGACCTAGAAAAAGCAGATAAAATTATTCTTCCAGGGGTTGGAGCATTTCCGGATTGTATGAAAGAGCTAAAAAGGCGATCATTTGTTGATGCATTATCCCAAAAGGCCCTAATCGAAAAAGTGCCTTTTTTAGGGATTTGTGTAGGCATGCAAGTTTTATCAAGTTATGGACATGAAGGCGAAGGGTCTGAAGGGCTTGGTTGGTTTGACTCAAATGTATTCAAAATCAAGCCTACATTAGAAACAACAAAAGTTCCTAATGTAGGCTGGGAAACAGTTATTTCTGATGGTGCTTGTCCATTGTTTCCTGTAAACAAATCGGAACAAGATTTCTATTTTGTACATTCTTATCATATGGTTTGTGATGAACCGTCTGATATAACTTCATATTATTTACTTGATGATACGAAGGTAGTAGCCTCTGTGCAGCGGGACAATATATTTGGAGTTCAGTTTCACCCTGAAAAGAGTTCAGATAATGGTATTGATTTATTGTCTAACTTTCTAGATCTGTAAAATGGCAAAACGTCGACTTATTCCTAAATTACAACTCTATCCCTCTGCAATTGATGAAGGTAGCTTGTCATTAGTTAATACAGTTAACTTTTCCAAAATTATAGAAATTGGTAATCCTATTTCGCAAGCTAAAATTTATGAAGCTCAGCTTGTGGATGAGCTAATATTAGTTGATTTATCTACCAGCAAAGGACAGCCAACAAATTCAGATCGATTATTAGATACGCTCAAAGCTGTATCTCGTGAGGTATTTCTTCCTTTAACTATCGGAGGAGGTGTTTCAGACATTAAAGATGTGAGCATTTTTCTAAATCATGGAGCTGATAAAGTTTCTATGAATTCTAGCTTGATCCAGGACCCTGAAATTATTACAACTGTCGCTAAAGCCTTTGGATCTCAGTGTGTCGTAGTAAGTATTGATTATAAGTTTAATCAAAATGGAGTAGCAGAAGTTTTCTCAAATGGAGGACAAAACCCTACTGGCCTTCATCCAATACAATGGGCTCGTGCGGCTCAAGAAAGAGGAGCTGGTGAGATTTTACTTACTTGCATTGAGAATGATGGTTTACGAGAGGGTCTAGACCTTAAAACAGCAGTAGAAGTTTCTGAGAAATTAAGCATTCCTCTTATAGTCTCAGGAGGCTGCGGTTTAGCAAGTCATTTTGTTGATGGTTTTTTAACATCAAAGGCTGATGCAGTTGCTGCTGGAACATTTTTTTCCTTTCGTGATCAGAACCCTATGCAAACGAGAGGGCATATTAAGAATGCTGGCATAGATATTCGAACAGGCCATTAAAATGTCAAAAGAAAAGATAGTAGAATCTAAATCAATATATTTAAGGAAAATAAGTCTTGAAGATGCTCAGGATCCCTATTTAAGCTGGCTAAACGATTCTGAAATTAACAAATATCTTGAAAGTCGCTTTTCGTATTGGTCCAAAGAAAATCTTCGTACCTATATAAAAGAGTTGTCTTCAAATGATAATGAAATACTTTTTGCGATATGCAATTTAGAAACTGACAAGCATATTGGTAACATTAAAATAGGTCCTATAAATTGGAATCATAAATTTGCTGATATTGGAATAATTGTTGGAGATAAAAGCCAATGGGGTAAGGGTATTGCTGCTGAAGCTATCCACTCTATTTGTCATTTTGGTTTTGACCAACTCAAGTTGAATAAATTAACGGCAGGATGTTACGAAGTTAATATTGGATCAATAAAGGCATTCAATAAAGTTGGCTTCTCAGAAGAAGGAAGATTAAAAAAGAAATTTATTTCTGATGAAGGGTATCAAGATCATGTTCTCTTGGGTTTATTAAAAAAGGACTTTGTACGGTAGGACAATATAAATAAAGAAATGATTTTAGGTATTATTCAAGCACGCATGGGATCAACTAGATTACCAGGCAAGGTTCTCAAAGAGATAGAAGGAAATTCACTTCTCTCTATATTGCTTTCTAGACTTTCAAGATCTCAGAAGATAGATAAGATTATAGTAGCTACTTCCTCTAAGAAGCAAGATGACCCTATTGTCGATATTTGTAATTCGCTTGGTTATGATTCATTTAGGGGCAGCGAGGACGATGTTTTGTCACGATATTTTGATGCTGCTAAATCATATAATGCATCTTCAATTGTAAGAATTACAGGTGATTGTCCATTAATTGATCCTTCTTTGGTCGACAAAGTTATCTCACAATTTGAAGAAAATGATGTTGATTATGCAAGCAATATTGAACCTCCAACTTTCCCTGATGGCTTAGATATTGAAGTTTTTTCCTTTAATGTTTTGCAAAGGGCTGAATCTGAGAGTTCTTCAAAATTGGAGAGAGAGCATGTGACAACTTATCTAAGAAAGAATAAAAATATTAATCGCTTAAATATAAGCAATGATGTTGATCATTCAGGATTGCGTTGGACAGTAGACGATCCAGAAGATTTTGAAGTTATTAAAAATATTATTCATCACTTTTCACCAAATTTAAATTTTTCATGGGCGGAGGTGTTAGAATTATATGAATCTAGACCTAGTTATTTTTCTGCAAATTCTGATATGGCTAGAAATAAAGGAAGTGAAATGAGTAAAGGACAAAAGCTATGGGGTAGAGCCAAGAAAGTAATTCCTGGAGGAAATATGTTACTTTCAAAGAGACCAGAAATGTTTTTACCGGAAAAATGGCCTTCTTATTTTTCTAAATCAAAAGGTTGTAAAGTTTGGGATCTGGATGGGAATAAATTTATAGATTTCTCTTATATGGGTATAGGTACGAACACCCTTGGTTATGGTCATCCTGAAGTTGATGGAGTTGTTGCTGAAGTAATTAAAAAAGGGAATATGTCTACTTTAAACTGTCCCGAAGAGGTTCACTTGGCAGAAAAATTAGTGGAACTTCACCCTTGGGCTGATATGGTTAAATTTGCCAGAAGTGGAGGTGAGGCTAATTCAGTTGCCATAAGAATCGCTAGAGCTGCTGCAGGCGGAGATAATGTAGCTATTTGTGGCTATCATGGCTGGCACGACTGGTATTTATCTGCCAATCTTGGTGATAAAGAGACTTTAGCTGGACATTTATTACCTGGCTTAGATCCGTCTGGTGTACCTAAAAATTTAAGAGGCACAGTTTATCCCTTTTCGTATAATAATTTTGAAGAACTGAAGCAATTAGTTTCATCTAAAGATATTAGTGTCATCAAGATGGAGGTTTTAAGAAATACCCAACCACATGATGGATTTCTGCAAAAAGTAAGAGATTTGGCTAATAAACACAACATAGTTCTAATATTTGACGAATGTACCTCAGGTTTTAGGCAGTCTTATGGAGGGATACATAAGTGTTTTGATGTAGAGCCTGATATAGCTATATTTGGGAAGGCCTTGGGCAATGGATATGCGATTACGGCAGTAATAGGCAGAAGTGAAATAATGCAGGCAGCGCAAAGTACCTTTATTAGCAGCACTTTTTGGACTGAAAGGATAGGTCCAACAGCTGCATTAAAAACTATAGATGTAATGAAAGAAATAAATTCTTGGGAAAGAATTACCTCTATCGGAAAGGTTATACAAAAAGGCTGGGGAGAGCTTTCAACAAAACATAATATACCGCTGGAATTGAATGGAATACCCGCATTAGCTTCTTTTAACTTTAAAGATGAAAATCATTCAATCTTTAAAACATTTCTCACGCAGGAGATGCTCAAAAAAGGTTATCTAGCATCAACTAATGTTTATGCATGCATTGATCATACTCAAGAACTAATTGAAGAATATTTTTATCATCTAGATTCTATTTTCAAACAAATTAGTCAAGAAAGGTCAAACATTTCAAATTTACTCGAAGGACCTCAAGCTCATACCGGTTTTAAGAGATTAAATTAATGTCAAAATATATTTTAATAGTTGCTTCTCATCCAGATGATGAGACTATTGGTTGTGGGGCCACTATAGCCAAGCATTCAGAAAATGGAGATACGGTAAAAGTTATAACTCTTACTAATGGCGTTTCTTCGAGAAGAGAAGGAGGTGCAAAAGAATCTGAAGCAAGAGTCAAAGCATACCATAAAGCGCTGTCTAAACTTGGAGCTGAATCTTTAATGGAAGGTAATTTTCCTGACAATCAACTTGATTCAGTTCCATTATTAGAAATAGTTCAATTTATAGAAAGTGTAAAGAGTAAATATAAATTTGACATTATCTATACTCACTCTTCTAGCGACCTTAATATAGATCACCGGAAAGCTTTTGAAGCAACAATGACAGCCTTCAGACCTGAACCAGAAGATGAATCAAATGAAATAAGATGTTTTGAAATCTCATCTTCAACTGATTTTAGTTTTGGGCAAATAAATTCTATATTTAAACCAAATCTATTTATAGATATAACAAATTTTTATACCATGAAGGTAGAGGCACTAAAATGCTACAAAGACGAAATGCGAGACTTCCCTCATTCTAGATCATTTGAAGCTCTCGAGTCTCTGGCAAAATTGAGAGGTTCTTCTGTTGGCCTAAAGAAAGCTGAGGCCTTTGAAATAATTAGAAAAATATCCAGATGAAGAAAGCACTCTTTTGTTTACAGAATGAATTCATTGAAAAGATTCTTGCTGAGAGAGGCCTTGTTGATAAAGACTCTTACATTTTGAGATCTAAAGAAGAAGTAACTCTTTCAATTATAGATAAAATAAATCCGGACTTAATTTTTTTCCCACACTGGTCTTTTAGAGTGCCTGAAGAAGTTATTCAAAAATATAGTTGCATATGTTTCCATTCAACACCATTGCCTTATGGACGTGGAGGTTCGCCTATACAAAATATGATAAGTAGAGGTCACCTCAAAACAGAAGTATGTGCTTTATTGATGGTTGAAGCCTTTGATGCTGGACCAATATTTTTAAGAAATGAAATAAGTCTCGAAGGAAAGTTAAGTGACATTTTAAATAGAGTCTATAACACTATAGCTAATCAGATCAGCTTACTTCTTGAAGAGAATATTGAGCCAATTGAACAGGTAGGTGAGCCAACTTTATTTAAAAGATTGACAGGCAAGGATAACCTTATTCCTGAAACAAGTGATCTTAGTAAAGTTTTTGATAAAATCAGGATGCTTGATAGTGATTTATATCCTTCTAGCTACATAAACTATAATAGCTTAACTCTTGAGTTCTCTGATGCAAACTTTTTTGATGATCGGGTTGAAGCTAAGGTTATATTTAGAAATAAGAAGTGAAAAGTAAAAACTTTTGTATCTTGTTAGATAAGTCTAATCCTTGGATTCATCCTCATGCCGTTTCTTTTTTTAATAAACTCAAGCTCCAGCCATCCGATTACATAGTCTTTGATCCTAATGAAACTTTTAATTTTGATCTATGTTTTCTTCTTGGTTACACGAAAATACTAAGCAAGAAAGAACTTTCTTTAGATACAAGCTATTATGTGATTCACGAGAGTGATTTACCTAAAGGAAAAGGTTTTTCCCCTCTTACATGGCAAATATTAGAAGGGCGGTCAGAGGTAGATATCTGTTTAATTGAACTTTCCGAAAAGGTTGATTCTGGAAAGATAGTATTAAGGGATAAGATCAAGTTTTCCGGTTATGAGCTATATGAAGAACTTCGCCTTAAACAAGCTGCAGCTTCTTTTGATCTTATTCACGGTTTTTTAGATCTCTACCCTGAAATCTCTACTGATGAGCAATCAGGTGAAAGTACTTACTATAAAAGAAGAACCCCAAAAGATAGTAAACTTGATGTGGATAAGACAATTAAGGAGCAATTCGATTTATTGAGAGTATGTGACAATGATAATTGGCCAGCTTTTTTTGAAATTAATGGTAAAGAATACATACTCAAAATTTATAGATCCGATTAGTAAATACCATTGAAAAATCAAGAAGACAAATTTAAAACTCATAATGTTGTTATGTGTCTGTCTCATGAAGTTATAAAGGCATCTGAACTTAGCGACGATTCGCTTAAACGAATAGAATTAGCTTCTCGCATATTTTTTGAAAAAAAATGCGATTTTTTAATCACAACAGGCTGGTCTTACAGGTCAGATATGAAACTTACCTTAGCAGAACTAATGGCCAACAGGGCTATAAAAGGATTTGGAGTCAGTAAGGATAAGTTATATTTAGAGGAATCTTCTAAAGATACAGTAGGCGAAGCAGTCTTCTCTAGAAAAAAATTTTTAGATAAATTAAAAATATCTAAGCTATATATAGTCACAAGTGATTGGCATTTGAAAAGAGCAAAAGAAGTATTTAGTTATATTTATGATAAAAAGGAATATCCTGAGATCTTTTTTAAAACAGTTAGGGGTTCCGAAGAAGCTCGGATTAAAGAGGAGTCTAATAATTCTTTAGAAGAATTTAAGATAATGTTTGCTTCTTGCAAAGCGGGATCAATAGAAAGTATTTATAATGTGATGCTTCAAAAGCATAAACTTTATAATTCACATAATAATGTTTAAAGATTTAAAAAAACCATATTTAATTGCAGAAGTTTCTGGAAACCATAACGGCTCACTTGATAGAGCTAAAAAGATTATAGCAAGTGCCAAGGAAAACGGAGCTGATTGCGTAAAACTTCAAACGTATACTCCTGAAACCATGACAATTAAATCGGAGAAGAAAGATTTTATGGTTGAAGGAGGATTATGGGATGGTTATACCCTTTGGGATCTTTATGAATGGGCTCATACACCATTTGAATGGCAAAAGGAGTTATTCGATTATGCTAGATCATTGTCTATAGATTGTATAAGCACACCTTTTGATGAAACCGCAGTTGATCTGTTAGAGGATATTGGAGCTCCATTCTATAAGATCGCGTCCTTCGAAGTAACAGACCTGCCTTTAATACAATATGTAGCATCCAAAAAGAAACCTATTATTATGTCTACTGGAATGGCCGATAAGGAGGAGATTGGGGAGGCGTTAGAAATAATTAAAAGTGAAGGTGTTAACGATATAGTACTACTTCACTGCGTAAGTGGTTATCCCACTCCAGTTGATCAAATAAATCTTAAAACTATTAACTTGCTCAGAGAAACATTTAATGTAGAAGTTGGCTTATCTGATCATACTTTAGGGAATGTAAGTTCTGTAATGTCAATTGCGTATGGAGTAAAGGTCATAGAGAAGCACTACACATTAAAAAGGTCTGATGGAGGACCTGATGCTGAATTTTCTATGGAGCCAGAAGAGTTATTTGAACTTTCTAAAGATATACAAGACGCATTTATGGCTACAGGAGATGCATCTTTTGAAAGAAAATCGGTAGAGGAATCTAATATTAAATTCAGACGATCTTTATATATTGTTGAAGATATGAAGAAAGGAGAAGTTTTTACCGACAAGAACTTAAAAAGAATAAGGCCTGGTTTTGGAATCGCTCCTAAGTTTTTCAAAGATTTACTTGGTAAGTCAGTAAATCAATCAGTTGAAAGAGGAACCCCTGTTTCCTGGTCAATAGTTGATAAGAATAAAACTTGATTTATAACTTTAATTTTAGGAATAGGTTTTTGTATATGATTGCCTACTATAAAGAATCCGAACTATGAAGATAGTTGCTACAGTAGAGGCAAGGATGACTTCCTCAAGACTACCAGGAAAAGTGCTTTTGGAGGCTGGTGGTAAGCCAATCCTTAGCCACTTGATTAATAGATTAAAGGCAGTATCTTCCCTTGATGACATTTGTCTAGCTACTACTACAAATGATACTGATGATGTTTTAGAAGAATTCGCTCTATCCGAAGGAATTAATTTTTTTCGTGGTAGTGAATCTGATGTCTTAGGACGAGTTATTGGGGCAGCAGAATCAGTTAGCGCTGAAGTTGTTGTTGAAATAACTGGGGATTGTCCAATCATTGACCACCAGATAGTTGATCAAGCAATTAGAATTTATAAAAACAATGATTGTGATTATGTTAGCAATGTAAAAGTCTTAACTTATCCTGTTGGAATGGATGTACAAGTTTTTAGTCTAGATGTTTTAAAGCGATCTCAGTCGATGACATCTGATCCTTTGGATCAAGAACATGTAGCTTCTCATATAAGACGACATCCTGAAATATTTTCACATCTTAATATTGTTGCGCCACATAATTTACATTGGCCTGAGCTGGGCCTGACTCTTGACGAGCATGAGGATTACCTTCTTCTTAAGGAGATAATTGAACATTTCCTACCTAAAAACGAGCTTTTCTCATGCTTAGAAGTCATAAATTTTTTAAAGAAGAATCCAAAATTGATAGAAATCAATGATCATATTTTCCGAAAAGGTGATGAGTGAAATATAAAGCACTTTTGATAGGACTCGGGCAAATTGGCATGGGCTACGATTATGATGAAAATCTAGAGTCTAGTGATTTGATGCTCAGCCATGCCCAAACTCTTTCTAAACATAAAAGTTTTGATCTTATTGGAGGAGTGGATAAGTGTTTAGAAAGTCAAAAGAAGTTTTCTAAAAAATTTGGAAAACCAGCCTATAACACATATTTGGAGGCCATAAAGCAAGGAAATTTAGATTTAGTTGTCGTTGCAATACCAACAGAATCTCATTTAGAAATGATAAAAGAGATTCTTTCTGTAAGTAAACCGAAGTTAATTATTCTTGAAAAGCCTTTGGCTTATACTAGTGATGAAATCAATTCGATTATGAAAATCGGAAGAGATAAAGGAGTACCATTAGCAGTTAATTATTTTCGAGCTTATGAACCTGTGCATAAAAATTTATCTGAGAATCTAGCTTCTGGCTCTTTAGGCTTTCCTTTAACCGCAGTTATAAAATATACAAATGGAATCATCAATAATGGATCTCACTGGGTTCAATATATTTCCTCTTTCTTAGGTAAGCTAGAAAGAATAGATCTTCATGCACATACAAAGATTTCTGATAATGACTTTAATGCAGAAATTAAAATATCCTTCAAAAATGGCACTGCTCATTTTCTTCCATTTGAGCAGACGGATTTTTACTTATTTGAATTAGATATATACGGCCCTTTAGGTAAGATCTCTATAGCAAGTAGTGGAAAAAATATTATGGAGTACCTATCAGAATATGATGAAAATTTTAAAGATTACAAGATTCTTCCAGATAATCCTATATTATTGCATCCTGATATGGATGGATATCAAAAATACATCTATGACGAGGCGAGTTTATTTTTAGAAGATAAAAGTTCTTTGTCATGCTCTACAGAGTCTTTACAGACTACTGTAGATATTTTTTCGAATTTAGAGAAACAATTCAAATAAGATATGGACAGTAAATTAGCTTTGCTGGGAGGTAAACCAGAAATAAGTTCACCGTTTTCCGAATTTCAAACTATAGGAAAGGAGGAGATAAGTGCTGCTACAGAAGTAATGAAATCCGGAACTCTCTCTGCCTATTACGGAAGTTGGGGAAAAAATTTTCTTGGCGGGCCTAAAGTAAGAGAATTCGAGCAAGCCTCCCAAGAATTTTTTAATGTAAAGCATGCAATAACTTTTAATTCATGGACTTCCGGCTTAATGGCATCAGTGGGAGCACTAGAGCTTGAACCAGGAGATGAAGTGATAGTTACGCCTTGGACTATGTGCGCTTCTGCAACTGCTATCCTTCAATGGAATTGCATCCCTGTTTTTGCAGATATTGATGAAGATAGTTTCTGCATAGATCCTAAATCCATCGAAAAAAATATATCTAACCGGACTAGAGCAATAATGTCAGTTGATATATTTGGACAATCTGCAGATGTTGAAAGTATCAACGCTATAGCAAACAAATATAATTTAAAAGTGATCTCTGATACAGCACAGGCACCAAGTGCAATGGTCGGAGATAGTTTTGCTGGCACCTTAACCGATATTGGAGGCTATAGCTTAAATTATCACAAACATATCCATACTGGAGAGGGTGGAATAGTTGTGACTAATGACGATAGCTACGCAGAAAAAGTACAACTTATTCGTAATCATGCTGAGGCCGTGGTAGGAGATATGGGAAAAAAAGATATAGTCAATATGATTGGAGGGAACTACCGCTTGGGCGAAATTGAGTGTGCCATCGGTCTAGAGCAGTTAAAGAAGTTGCCTAATTTAGTAAAAAGTAGGCAAGATGCTGCAGCTAGATTAACCAAAGGTTTGAAAGGCTTATCGGGTCTAAAGACCCCCCATGTTCGTACAGGCAATACCCATGTGTATTACATTTATCCATTAGTAATTGACCCAATGATTTTAAATCTTGAAAAAAGTAAAATTATAAATGCTCTTGAAGCTGAAGGAGTTCCTGGTCTGATGCAACAATATTCGAACGTCCATTTACTTCCAATGTATCAAGAAAAAATTTGCTATGGCAAAAAGGGCTTTCCTTGGAATTTAGGTCGTGAAAATATTTCTTATGAGAAAGGAATCTGTCCAAAAGCTGAAAGGTTGAATGACGATACTTTCTTTGGCCTTGAGCTTTGTATGTATGAATTTAATTCTAATGAAGTTGATCAAGTAATTTCAGCATTTCATAAAGTATGGGAGAATCTTTCTGACCTCAAATAATCTCTTATTTTATTATTTATCAAATATCTTATGTATTAATCAAAACCTCCCATGTTCATAAAAATATAAAGGATGAATAAGAGAAGTTTTAAAAAAGAAACTATCCTAGTTCATATTGAGGATCCAGGTGCTGCAAATGGTCTCTTGCCAGTCTCGAAGAAACTTCTCGAAACAGGTTATAATGTTGAATTAGACCTCGAAGGTTTTGCTAAGAATATTAAAGACGAAGATCTAGGTTCCTTAATAAAGGCAAAAAACTCTTTCAAAAACCTAGAAGAAAACAAATATGAAGCTCTTATTACAGGCACTTCAGAAAATACAAATTCAAATTCTTTCGCATTAATTGAAAAATGTCGGATTTTAGGGATTCCTACTTTTGCTTTTATTGACTCTCCTGCAAATTCAGAAAATAGATTCTCTGGTGGTGGATCTAATCCTCTTAAGTACGCTCCAAACTTCCTATTTGTGGTGGATGAATCTATAGTTTCAGATTTTAAAAGATTTGGATTTATTTCAAGTAATATGCTTTGTATTGAACACCCCCATTTGGAGACACTTTTTTTAAAAAAACAAAAAATAACAAAAGCAAGTAAGTCTGATTTGAAAAGAAATCTCTTTGATTCAAGTTTTGACGGTAAACCTATATTAACTTTTTGCTCTGAACTTTCCAGTGGTCTTGATCCGGATGGATATAAAAAAACTGAGGAATATACATTGCATTCGCCTAAGAACTTGTTAAACAGGACAGACGTTGTAGTCCACAATTTAATTGAAGCTGTTAATATTTTAAATTGTAAGAAAGACATTTCTCCTATAAGAGCTATACTTAGGCTTCATCCCAAACAAGAAAAAGAAGAAATTAAATTATTTAATAAATTTGACTTTATCTCTAAAGATGAATCTTCTATTGATGTATGCCTAGCTTCTGATTTGATAATTGGAATGACTAGTATGATTATGGTTGAAGCTTTTGAGCTTGGTTTGCCTGTTATTTCAATTTTACCAAGAGAAAAAGAAATTAATTGGATGCATAGATCAATAAGGAATAAAATTCCTATATGTACTAACTTCACTGACTTATTAAAAGAACTAGAGAGTTTTTTGGATAACTTAAGCTCTGAGACGGCTAAAGACGCTCCCTCAAATGATTATGCGCCTAGAGATTTTACTTATATAGATTTTATAACTGATAATATCAGAGATTTTGCGAAGTAAAGTTCATCTTACTTTCCATTCAAGGGACAACCTAATTTAAATGAAGTTAAATAAAATAAAAAAATTTTTTAGTTCAAGGAATAGCAAAGTCCTCGATGGCTATATTAGGGTCCTAGGAGGACACGCAACTTCTTCATTTTTCTCATTTCTCTTAAATTATATCGCTGCAGCCAAATTAGGCCCCTCTCTTTGGGGGCTATGGCAGCAAGCAGTTATTCTTCAAAGATCTTTGAGTTTATCTAGTCTCGGTACAGCAGACTATCTAACAAGAGAACTAGCACTTAAAGATGACGGAATTAGCAGATCGGATAAAGAAGATATTGAAATTAGCGGCTCTCTCGCTTTAAGTTTTTTTGTCCTTTTTATTTTTAATACCCTAGTGTATTTAAATTTATCTATTTTTGAAGAAAATCTATTTGTTCCTTTAATTATGATAATGTCATTTACAACTATGCTGAGCATATTTTCTGGGAATGTTTTGGTCGGTGAAAGACAAACAATAAATTATTCATTATTTTTATTTGCTACAGCATTTATTCACGCTTTAGGTATATTCTTAATATTAAGGTACGAGATTCAAGGGTTTTCTATTTGGATTGTATTGGTTTCTTTGGGACCAGCTTTAATCGGTTTTTATTTTGTAAAATATAAATGGTTTAACCGGAATATTTTTAAAAGCCTGTTAACTACTTTATCTTCTGCTAAACATTTCTTTTTTGCTAGTGTTCTGGCATTTCTTGCTTACTTCGTAGATAGAATAATGGTCGTTAATCTCTTTGGTGCAGATAATTTAGGTGTTTACTCTCTGGCACTGTTAGTTGCAACACCACTTTTGCTTGTAATGAGTGCATCAGACAAGATATTTTATCCTATGATTGTAAATAGATATGGTTTCGAAGGCGATACAGATAACGCGACTAGTTTCTCTTTGTTATATCTAAAAATATGTCTTCCTCTATCCTTTAGTTTTATTTTTATATTAACCGCACTATTTCTCCTTATTTCTCCAGTGTTTTTCAGTAGCTATAACATTGACTATGTAGTTTTATCAAACACTGTAATCTCTTATGCTTTTTTATATATATGCTCCCCAGGCGCATCTGCTTTAGCTGCTATAGGAAAAATGAATATTTATAATAGAATTTTACTAGGTCAGATTATTTTTGTTACTTTATTTGCAACTATTGGATCAAAATCTAATATTGACATGCTTGGCATTAGTTTAATAATTCTATTTGCAAACTTTTTTGTATTGGTTGCATGCTCTTTGATGGGAATATTTAATGAAAATAGACTTGCACTGCAAAAAAGTTACAAAATGCTCTTAGCTTGTATTGTTGTAATATTTTCCCTTGTAATTTTCAACTTAAGCCTAAAATGGACTTACTTAAATTACTTAGGTGAAAACCAAGGTGTGATATTTAATCTTCTTATAGCGGCAATATTTATGGTCATATTAACCTATATAGAGGTGAAGGGATTAATAGAACAGGGAGTTAGTCATGAGTAATTGGTTTGTATATTTATCTGTGTTCGAAGAGTTATACGATGAAGTTATATCTAAAGTATTAGAAGAAGGTAATACTAAACCCATAGGTTTAGTATACTCTAAAGGACAGTCACAAAGAGTTGATGCTAGCCATTACTCAAGGTTGGATATCTATTCATCTATCGTAGAAGAAAGTTTATCTTATGATCCAGACGAAGAATTTATAAGTCAATTAGAATCTAAATATTCTATATCTACATTTTCTCTTATAGTTTTTGCTGACAGGCATATTGGATACAGTAATAAATATACTTACAAACAAAAGATGTCCCTCATAGAATTAACTTTTAAGTATGCACTGAAGATGGTTGAGGAAAAGGATATTAGATTTGCATGGTTTGAGTCTATAAGTGGGTTTGTTAGCTTAATTCTATATTTAGTTTTCAAAGAGTCAGGAGTAAGAATCTGTGCAATAGAGGCAGGGAGATTTCCAGGTAAATTAGCTATAGTTGATAATGAAAATTTACTTTGGGATGAAGTGGAAGAAGAAATTAAGAAGCTAGGTTCTGACTCCCCAGCTTCAAAAGAAGAAACAATAAATGCTGAACAATTTTTAAAAAATTATCGAAAAAATTTACCAGTCCCATCCTCTTACTCTAAAGAGCTACTCCCCAGAGTCAGAATCCATGATTTCTTTAATGCATTCAAGTGGATAGGAGATTATTTCTCAGACAGACATAATATTTTAAATAAGTCACCTTTCGAGCTATTTTTTTTAAAATTGCAAAGAATGTACAGAGGTTTTTTTTCTAGAAGATTTTTTAGTAAATTTGATGAAGAAAAGGCAGGAAACTATGTATTCTTTCCTCTGCACTTTCAGCCAGAAGCCACTACTTTAGTTTGTGCACCCTTTTACCTAAATCAAGTAGCAACTATTGAAGATATTGCAAAGTCCTTGCCTTCAGGTTTTAAGCTTGTAGTAAAAGAACATCAAGGCTCAATTGGAAGAAGAAGGCTATCCGATTACATTGATATAAAAAAGAATTGGAATGTTCTACTAGTAGGACCACAAGAGGATTCAATTGAACTTGTAAAAAAGTCTAAGGCAATTGTTACAATTACTAGCACAGTAGGATTGCAAGGACTCTTATTAAGAAAGCCGGTAGTTACTCTGGCAAGAGTCTCATATGACGCTTCACCGGCAGTTATTAGAGCTTCTGAAATTCCTAAAATTTCTTTATACAAGGCTATAGCAAAAGCAATTAACTCTGAAGTAAAGGAAAGCGATGTTTTAGATTTTTGTATTGCTGTAGAAAGGAAACTTCCTAATTCGGAAGGGTTAATTCTTAATCTACCTATATATCAGAAAGAGGTCTTAGAAGAGGAGAATGTTAATAAAATTTCTAAAATTATCATTAAAGAGCTTAAGGGCTCCAGCAACTAATAAACTATTAATTTAAGATTATTGAATATGTGTGGATTAGCAGGAATCTTATCATCTCAAGAGGAGAATAATATTAGAGAAAGCATGCAACGCATGCTTGACATAATGATACACCGGGGACCTGATGGACAAGGTATCGAAATTTTTCATCTTAAAGAAGGAAATAGTTTAGCCTTAGGACATAATAGATTAGCTATTATAGATACTTCAGATGCTGGTTTGATGCCAATGTCTAGCGAAGATAATAATCATAGTATTGTCTTCAATGGTGAGATATTTAATTATATTGAATTACGGGAAGAATTAATTTCTCTTGGCCATACATTTAATTCTAATACTGATACTGAAGTACTCTTAAAGGCCTATACTGAATGGGGTTCTTCAGTATTAAATAGACTTAATGGCATGTTTGCTTTTGCTATTTATACCAAATCTACTGGGAATTTATTCATTGCCAGAGATAGATATGGAGTGAAACCACTATATTACTTTTTCGAGCAAGGAAATTTTATTTTCGCCTCCGAGATAAAATCGATACTTTCGCATAATATAGTGAAAGCAATACCTGAAGAAAATGTAATAGGTAAATTTTTATTAACAGGAGCTTTGAATGACTCTAGTTCAACTTTCTTTTCAGGCATACACTCTTTGCAGCCAGGTCACTTTCTCGAAGTCAATTCAGGAAAGATACAAATTACTAAGTGGTATTTATTTGAATCGAAAGAGGTAAATCCCTCGTTACCCCATAATTACTCTGAATCCGTTAAAAGACTTAGTCATTTATTTTATGATTCAGTAAAGATAAGATTGAGAAGTGATGTTGAAGTAGGGGCATGTTTAAGTGGAGGCATGGATTCTTCTGCCATAGTGGGCGCAATTTCAGATATATCCGAAAATAAAACACAAAATAATTCTGGTTCATTCAAAACATTCTCTGCAGTATTCTCAGATCCTAATATTTCTGAAGAAAAATTTGTTGATGAGGTCACAGAATTTACAGAAACAGACAATTATTCCTTCTATCCGGATAATAAAATATTTTGGAAGAGTATATCTAACTTGATACGACATAATGATGAGCCAATACAGTCTCCTAGTGTGTATATTCAATGGTCTGTTATGGAGGCTGCTAAGAAAGAAGGAATCAAAGTAACTCTTGATGGTCAAGGTGCTGATGAACTCGCAGCGGGATATCCAGCTTATTTTTCTGTGTATCTTGCTCAGTTACTTAGAGAATTAAAAATTAAATTATTCATTAAGAACTTTAAAGATATTACCTCAAAAACAGGTGAAGGCAGGACAACTGTATCATTGCTCCTTAGAGTAATTTATATACTCCTACCTAGTTCATTTTTGAAATTATTGGCACATATTCCTTTTTTAAGATTTTTTATGAAGGGCAATTCACTCACATCTTTGATTAATAAAAATTATAGTAAAAACTGGATAAATTCTGCTCTTGATCACCAGCTACTTATTAAAAGAGAATCCTCTTCTTTAAAGAGACGGTTAAGGTTTGATTTTTTTCATTTAAGTTTACCCGCTCTTCTTAGATATGAAGATAGATGTTCTATGGCTTTTTCAATAGAAGCCAGAACCCCCTTCTTGGATTATAGACTTGTAGAGGAAGTGCAAAATTCTCCTAGTGAATATCTAATCAAAGACGGGCTAAGTAAATCTTTTATTAGAGATGCTGTGTATAGATTTATTCCACCGCTTGTTTTTGATAGATCTGATAAAAAAGGATATCCAACTCCCTCCTCAGACTGGATAGATGCTTCTCTTGATAAGATAAAATCTTTGTTCGAGGGTGATTGTTATGTATATAAATACATTGATGAAGAGAATTTTAAAAACCTCCTATCCTCTAAAGATATTAAATTTAAAGGCAATGAGATATGGAGAATTATTTTTTTAGAACTTTGGTTCAAAGAGTTTTTTGATAAGGACGCTGAGCGCGATGTTTTTCTGAAGAATAAGAGATTTATATAAAGCTGTGCTCTCATTTCTATCAAAATCTTTTTTCATTGTAGCTTCATTTTCTATATTGAGATTCTTTGTAGGAATTTATTTTGCAAGTTTCATCTTCCCTTCTGATTATGCAGTAATCTTAGTTCCCCTTCTTCTCTTTACTTTTATAGATATCTATATAGAGGGAGGATATCTGGTCTCAATCATTAAGCTAGGTATTAAAGAAGAGGAAGAGAAAATAATAAGAAGAGTACAATTTAAGAATTTTCTAATGGCTGCACCCATACTATTAATACTATTCTTTTTTTATGACCTTTATCATTCCGACAAATTATTACCATTTCTTGTTGTCGTAAATTATTGCTTGATAAGTTATCTGAAAATTTACACTTATACCAAAGAAGGCCTGTTAGTAGCCAAAGGGAGGTACATTTTTGTCGAGACCATTGGATTCCTAACTTCTTTCTTGACTTACTTATTAATCTTTTACTTAATTTTCAATTCAAGCCTAGCGGGCTATTATCTTTTATGTCTTCTTCATTCAGTTTATGCACTGGTTTATGCTGTTTTTATACATTTATATTCTCAAAAACTTTATTTTGAAAAAGGTAATACCTTTAGTGAGATTTCGGAGTTTGCTCGCACAAATAGAAATGTTGCGTTAGTCTTTGCCATGAATGATCGAATAGATGAATTATCTGCCTCTAATGTTTTAGGCTTAAATCAATTAGGTTTATTTGCTAAATTTAAGGAAATGGCCCTTGGCTTTGGAGTGTTAACTAGTAAAGTTATAACCAAACCTTGGTTCTATGTAGCTTGTAATTCAACTTTACAATATACGAAGAAAATATATTTATATGCTTTATCAGGTTTTATAATTTCTTTTGCATGCCTTTACCCTGTATGTATTTATTTCATCAACTTGCTGATAGGCTTAATGGGTGAAAATTGGACCACTTTACTTAACTATGACGATGAAATTTTAATTTTCCTATTCTTTTATTTCTTGAGCGAATTTGCGAAAAGCACTTTATTGGCAAAAGGGGGAGAAGATTTTTTATTTAGCCTCGAGAAGATTTTTTTTATTTTTAGAATAACCACATATTCAATACTAATTATCTCCTCTTACTTTGGGTTCTTTAAGATAATTCTAGAAACTTTCATTATAATAGAGCTATTGTGTAGGGCAGTTTTCTTAATTTCTGAAAATATAAAACTAATTTTGATTTTCAATAAGGTTTCTCTAATTAATAAATGAATATAACTATAGTAGGTACAGGTTATGTGGGTCTTGTCAGCGGAGCTTGCTTTGCTGATATAGGAAATAAAGTGACATGCCTGGATATCGATAAATCTAGGATATCTAAGTTAAAAAAAGCAAAAGTCCCTTTCTACGAGCCTGGACTGGAAGCTCTATTAAAGAAGAATATCAAGAATAATAATATTTCTTTTACCAGCTCTTACGAAGAGGCTATTTCTTCTTGCGAAGTGATTTTTATTTGTGTGGGAACACCAGAAGATGAAACTGGGTCAACAGATTTTTCTTATTTAAATAATGTTGTTGAAGATATATGTAATGTACTGCAATCAAAAGCTCTTAAAATAGTTACCTTCATCAAATCTACTGTCCCACCAGGAACATGTGAAAAGCTACAAGCCCAATTTAACGAATCCTTACATCATTCACAGTCAGAAATTATAGTAGCCTCGAACCCTGAATTTTTGAAAGAAGGAGCTGCAATAGATGATTTTATGCATCCTGATAGGATAATAATCGGTTCTAGTTTATCGTCTGTTAAGCAGATTGGTGAGGCAATCTATAGGCCCATTAATTGGAAATCTAATCGACTTAAGTTTGTTTCAATAGAGTCTGCAGAAATTATTAAGTATGCCTCAAATGCTTTCTTGGCAACTAAAATCAGCTTTATGAATGAGATATCTAGATTATGTGATTCAGTTGGTGCAGATGTTAATGAAGTGAGGATCGGAGTAGGATTAGATTCAAGAATTAACCCTAATTTTTTATACTCTGGAATGGGTTTTGGAGGATCTTGCTTCCCAAAAGACATTAAGAGTTTAAGAAATTCTTTTTTGGAGAATAATATTGAATCAAATATTTTAGCAAGTGTTCTGGAAGTAAATGAAACTCAGAAGAACTATTTTTTAGATAAATTCTATAAATTTTATAGAGATAAAGACTTACTAGAATTAACTATTTCAATTTGGGGTCTATCCTTTAAACCCGAAACAGATGATATAAGAGAATCTATAAGTATAAAAATTATCAAAGAAATTTCTCCAAAGGTTAAAGAAATTAAAGCCTATGATCCAGTAGCATTAGATAATAGCAAAGAAGCTTTGAATAAATGTCATAACATAGTCTTTTGTAATAGTTCTGAGGAAGCCATACAAGATGCTAATGCATTATTTTTAACTACCGAATGGAAAGAATTTTGGGAAAAAGATCCAAAATCTTTCAATCCCTTGCTTGATAAGGTCATATTTGACGGCAGAAATGTTCTCAATAAAGAATTATTAGAAAAGAAAGGCTTCACTTATTTCGGTATAGGAAGATAGTGAATAATCCCTACATAAAATCATCTATATTAAAGTTTTACTTCTGGTTCTTTTCAAGTTTTTTGATAGCCAGAATTTTATTACCTACCTTAATAAAAATACAAAGATTTATTGGCTTTAGGTTATCTTTTAGCCAATTTAGTGAGGACTTATTTTTTGAAAAAGAAGTCGATAAGAAGGGGAAGTATATTGAGATAGGCTGCAATCATCCAGTCTTGGTAAGTAACTCATATAAATTATATTTAAGAGGGTGGGAGGGAATAGTCATTGATGGAGATAATAACTTCAAAAGGTATTGGACTAGAGCAAGACCTAGAGACAGGTTCCTGAACGCTTTAGTTTCCGATAAAAAAGAAAAAATAAGCTTTTTTAAACACAGGGCTACTTTTGTGTCTTCTATATCTGAAGAACACATTAAAAAGTTTAATAAAGACGAATTTAAAGAAGAAGTTCATGAGACAGTAGAGCTAAAAGATATAATCCAAGAAAATGATATAGAGAAATTTGATATTCTGTTTATAGATATAGAAGGAATGGACTTTAAGGTTATTTCTTCTCTAGACCTCAGTGTCATTAGACCTACTTATATATGCATTGAAGATCATGATTTTTTATATGGAAAAAGTGAAATTGAAGAATATTTGACAAAGAGCGATTACTTTAACGTTGCCAGATTCGGACCAAGTTTTATCTACAAAAAACTATAGAAAGTAATGATTTCTATAATAACCACCTTTCATAATTCACAAAGTCACATACTAGACTGCTTAAAATCTGTACAAATGATCTCCGACTCAACGGATTTTGAACATATTTTGGTAAATGATGGTTCAACAGATAACTCTGAGTTAATAATAAAAAATAATAAGTCTCACAAGCAGAGACTCATAGGCGGTGATAAATTAGGCAGAGGTGTTGCTCTAAATCTTGGAATTCAAAATGCGAAGGGAGAATTTATTTGTATTCTTGATTCTGAT
>MDSW01098339.1_pt1 | contig 25176 bp, 8 predicted proteins | sample 811171 | NCBI WGS metagenome assembly MDSW01 (sample SAMN05326641, study PRJNA326480) | marine metagenome | isolation source: seawater | place: Atlantic Ocean: North West | collected 2012 | reverse complement strand
GCGTCCGACGCGGCGGACGCCGACGCGGCGGCGGCGCGCTGGTTCGCGCCCGCCGCGCTCGGGGATTCGGCGACGCCCGGCGGCGGCTGCGGGTTCCTCCGAGAGGCGGGTCCGATGCGCACGTCCGCGGGCGTTTGCGCCGCCGTCCCGCCGCCGAGCTTGACGCGGAAGCCGGCGATGACTCGGTCGGGTTTCGCGTGCGAGACGACCACCTCGAACGCGCCCGGCGCGGGCGCCTCGACGTGGCCGTCCTCGAGCTGCAGCGCGAAGCGCACCGACTCGGACGACTGGCGCCGGGTGAGGTCGCCGCCGAAGCGCGCCTCCGCGGTGACGCACCGCGTGCGCTCGAAAAAGTCGAGGGGGAACCGAACCTCTCCCTCCGCGGGCCCGGGGGGGGCCGGCTCGCGCGACGCCCCGTCGCGCGTCGCCTCCCCGCCGAGCGTCGCCTCCCCGCCGCGGGTTTCGGAGGGTCCCCCTCCGAGGCGCTCCCGCCGAGCGGCGAGTTTCGCCGCGAGCGCCGTTCGCGCGGCGGCGCGCTCCGCCGCGCGCGCCGTCTTCTTCTGCTGGACGTCCGCGGCGGAGACCCCCGGCGGCGGCGGCGGCTCCTGCGCGAACACCTGCATGGACCCGTCGTCGCGGAGGACGAGCAAAAACGCGCAGTCCAGATCGGGCGGGTGGAACCCCGCCACCCCAATCGCGGCGGCCGATTGGCCGCTTCCGGACGCGTCGGCGTTGGCGCGCGTCGTCGTCTCCCACGCCCCGGGCCCGCCGCCGGCTCCCAGCGACTGCGCCCCGACGCGGCCCTCCCCGAGGGAGACGACGGCCAAGCCGCCGTCGAGCCTCGCGGACGCGGCGACGAACGTCGGCGGCGGCGCGCTCGTGGGTCCCGGCGCGGCCCCCGCGAGCGCGGGCGCGGGCGCGGCGCACGCGTCGTCCCAGTGCGCGAACCCGCGCGGCGCCGCCGGAGAAGCGCCGCCGGAGAAGAGAGACGTTCCGTCCAAAAGGGACGACGCGCCGTCCAGAATCTCGTCGCCCTCCGCGATCACGACGCACGCCGCGCACGCTCCGACCGCTCCGACCGCTCCCGGTGGGTTTTCTTTCTCTCCGCCGCCGGCTTTGGCGTTTTCGAAGAGGGTTTCGAAATCCGCTCGGAACGCGACGGTGCCCCCCCCGTCGAATGCGGCGAAGGCGACGCGGTGCGCTTCCGAGTAACTCAAGCTCAGCCCCGCGCGTCCGGCGACGGCGTCCGGGAGCGCGAGGCGGTGGCGTTCGTCTCGGAGGGTCACGTCCCGCCCCGCGCGACACGCCGCGAGGACGCCGGCGGCGAGGTCCGGGAAGGCGTACGCGTACGCCGCGCCGTCGTCGGAGAGCGCGAGCATCGCGTCGCGGCCTCGCGTCGAGACGAATCGCGCGGCGGCGACGTCGGCGCGCGTCTCCCCGGGCCGGTTCGGGGCGGGCGGGAGGGAGATGAGAAACGCGGGCGCGGCGGCGGTGACGGAGAGGTCGAAGACGGCGACGTGCGCGGCGACGACGACGGCGAGGATCGACGGGCGGTTCGGGACCCAGAGAACGTCCCGAATCGTGCCCTTGACCCCGTCGAGGGGCCACTCCTCGGGGCCGACGCGGAGGCGATCCGCCACCTCCCCGTCGGGGCGGAGCGTCAGCACCGCGAGTTTGGTGAACCCGGAGACGGCGAGGGTCGCCTCGTTGGAGGGGTTGAACGCGACGCGCGCCACCTCGAACGCCGCGGAGACGCGCGCGAGCGGGCGAACCCCCGCCTTCTCGGGAACCGCGGGAGGAAGAACGGAAGACGAACCCGTCCCGGAGGAGGAGGAAGCCGTCCGGGAGGACGAAGACGCGCTCGTCGTTCCCCGAGACGCGCTCGTACTCGTACTCCTCCCGGGGCCCAAGGCGACGGCGCCCGGACCGCCCAGGCCGGCCAAGGCGCCGGCGTCGAGGATGCACACCTTATCCCCCTCCGCGACGGCGAGCATCCCGCCGCCGCGCGACACGCTCAGCGCGCTTCTCCGCAGCGCGCCGCTGAGCACCGCGGGGCGGAGCTCCTTCGGCTCGGCGAACTCGGGCCGGGGCTTCGTCTCGAACGACCCGGGCTTGAACGACCGGCGGAGGTGCACCAGGTCGTGGCGCGGAGACGCCTCCACGGCGCCTCCGGCCGGAAACACGAACCGAGGCGGCGGCGGTGGCGGAGGGAGCGCGAACGGCGGCGGGAGCGCCAGGAGCGAGACCGAGCTGTTCGGGTTCGTCCCCGAACCCAGGCCCCCGTCGCGGGCGAACCAATCGCCTTCGCGCAGGCGCCGCTTCAACCGCTCGCACGCCGTCGTCAGGGACGACGCGAAGCGGGGCGTGCTCGCGAGCGCCGCGCGGAGCTTTTCGAGCGTCTCCGGCGCGACCGCGTCGAGGAGTCGCGAAACGGCGACGCCGTCCGCCGCGTCGCCGTCGCGCGACGAAGAAGACTCGTCGTCGGATTCGACGTCGGACCGTTCGCTGTCGCTCTCCTCCGACGGCTCCGCGAGCGTTCGAGCCCTCCCGAGTCGCGACGACGCCGACCCCCGACCCCCGACCCCCGTCCCCCCGCGAGAAGAGGAGGCGCCTTCCGGGAAGGACGGCGGTTTGGATTCCTCCGCGAGCGCTTCCGCGGCGGCGTTCGCGGCGGCGGCGGCGCGCGGGGTCAGGCACCGGCACCCCGCGCCGACGACGGTTCCCGCGCCGCAGTCGCAGAAGAAGCGCGACTCGCGCGAATACACGACGAGGTGCCCGGCGTGACACGCCCGCGCGCACGCCGAGCAGCACCCGCGCGAGTTCGTCAGGTCGCACGTGTAGCAGAAGTACCAGTGCTGCTCCATGAACGAGCTCCCGCTCGACACGAACGTGCACACGTTGAGGTCGCGGCGCGCCTCCGCCGCCCCGCCGCCGGAAGACGTCGCCCCGAACCCCAAGCGCTCGGCGATGGAACCGCCGGAACCCCGCGACCCCCCGCCCCCCCACTCGCGCGAGCGCAGCACGGCGCCCCCCGCCGCCGCGAACGCCGCTTCCTCCTCGTCCAGGTCGGACTCGTTCTCGTCGTCGAGCCGGAACCCGAGCGCGGACGACGACGCGCCGGAGCCCCGCGAACGCGCCGAGTTCGAGCGCGCCGTCGCCGCCCGAATCGCCGCCTCCACCTCGGCGTCCCCGCGCGACGCGGACCCGTCGTCGAAACCCAACTCGAGCGCGAGGTCCAGGTCCAGGTCAGCCGAGGGCGCGACGCGGTGCCTGAAGATCCCGATGCTCGCGCGCGCCGCCGCGTCCGCCGCGAGAGCCGCGATACCGCCGTCGTCGTCGTCGTCGCCGCCGCCGCCGCCGGGATCATCCGCCGGAGCGCCGCCCGCCCGGCCGCGGCGCGACGCGACGCGCGTCTGTCGCTCGGCGGCGGCGGCGCGAATCGCCTCCAGTCGGCGCTCGGCGGACGAAGAAGCCCCGACGCGATCCGGATCCGTCTCGCCGCCGCGAGAATGAGAATCGTCGGACGACGGCCCGGCGCCCGTCTCGGACGCGCGCGACGGCGAACGCGACGGGGACCGAGCGAGCGCGCGCGGCGGGACGGGGAGGGCCACGGCGAGCCGCGCCACGTCGAGGGTCTTCTCGTCGGCGTCCTCCAATTCTTTCGAACCCGAACCCGGGCGGCGTTTCTTTTTCCCGGGTCCCTTCGCGAGGAGCATCGCCAGCGTTCTGAGCTGCGCGTGCGCGGACTCGAGCGCGTCCGCGTCCGAGATGGGCGCCGCGAGCGATTCGGAGAAGACGTCAACGACGTCGGCGAACGTCTCGGCGGCTAACCGCGCGCCCTCGTCCCCGCGGCGGAGCGCGACACCGACGAGCCGCGCGGCGCGTCGACTCGCCCCCCCGGCGTTTTTGGCGGAGCGACACGTCTCGGAGACGCGGCCGAGGCACGCGCGGAGGAGCGCGGAGGCCGCCTCCGGCGCCGCAGAACACCGCTCGACGAGCGCCTCGACGAGATCGTCCGCGGCGTCCGCGACGCGTTCGTCGTCCGACAGCGAAAGCCGCGCGAGGGCGGCGGCGACGCGAGCGTCCGTCTCCGGTCGCGCCGCGTCCAGGAGCGCGCACGTCGTCCAATCCGCCGAAGAAACCGCCGACGCCACCATCGCCGCGCCGTCGTCGCTCCCGGTCCCGGTCCCGGAGGACGACGCCCCAGGATTTCTGCCTCGCGCCGCGTTCCACCGCGCGACCTCGTCCGCGGCGCCGGCGGGCGGCGCGCGGTACAGAGCGGCCGATCGCGAGAACACCTCGAGGAGCGACGCGCTCGCGGCGGCGCCGAGCGCGATCGAGCGCCCGGATTCGTTCTCCTCGCCGCCGGTTTCGTCCCTCGCGAGGAGCGACGCGCACGCGCGCAACACGTCGCGGCGCTCGGCGTCGTCCCCCGTCGCCGCCGCTTTCGCCGCCGCGTCCAAGACGGCGTCCACGGCGGCTCGCGCGTCGCCGGCGCCGAGCGTCGCCAGCGCCGCCGCCGGCCCGCGCTTTGGCTCGAACGGGTTCGAGGAGAGACGCGCCCCGAGCGCCGCCTCGACAACCTCCGGGTTGCCCCTCGGGATCGAATCGCCGAGCAGAGACGCCGCCGCCTCCGCCGCCGGTTTCGCAAACGCCAAGGTCGCGTCCGACGCGACGGCGTCGAGGCGCGCCGCCGCCACAGCCGCGTTCGCCGCGCTCGGACCCGCGGAATCGTCCGACCGCGCCGCCGAAAGTCGCGCAGCCTCGAGCGTCTCGTGCAGAGCGAGCTGGCACGAAAACAACGCCGACGCCGCGTCGCCCGCGCCCGCGGCGTCGAGGTAGGCGCGCAATTCCCGAGGCACGTCCTCCGAGTCGTTCGACGACGATACCGGGCTCCTCGCGTCGTCGCGGTCGTCGCGAGACCGCGTCCCCGTCGCCTCGTCGCGAGCGGTTTCCCACGACCCGTCCCAGCGGAGAATCGCCGCCACCTCCGCGGCGAGGCCTCCGCGCGTCTTCTCGAGCGCGGGCGCGGCGTCGGCGTGCGAGAGCCCCGCGGAGAGGAGGAGCGTCGTCGCGCGCGTGTCCGAGGCGTTCAGCTTCGCCGCGAGCGCCTCCGCCGTCCACCGCCGAGTCGCCGACGCGAGCGCCTCCGCCGTCGCCGCGAGCGTCGTCCAGAGCCGCCGTCCGCCGCCGTCGCCGTCGCCAGAAGACAGCGTGCTCGCTCGCGCCGCCGCGTGCACGGCGGCGCACGTCATCGCCGTCCTCGTCGCCGAGTCCCGCCCGACCCCGCCGCCCTGATACAGGAGCGCCTCCGACGCGCGCTCGAGCGCCGAGTGGACGTCCGTCGAGGAACCGCCGATCGATTCGCCGCGAAAGCGAACCAGCGCCATCTCCACGCAGCCCCACGCGAACGCGAGCGTCCCCGGAGGCGCGAACTGCGGCGCGACGGCGGGAAACGCTCGAGAAGGAGACCCGCTCGCGTCGTCGTCGTCGCGTTCCGAGACGACGTCCGCGCGACTCGGAAGCGCCGCGAGAAACGACCACGCCGCGCGCCTCGCGTACGCCGCCGTCGCCGCGGAGACCGCCGGGGGGTCTCTCGCCGACGGCGCCCTGTCGCTCTCACCGGCGAGCTCGAGGCTCAGCGCGGAGCTCGATCGGCTGAGCGCGGGGCTCGACGCCGCGGAGGACGCGAGCTTCGACGCCGATCCCGAGCTGGGGAACGCGGCGGCGGACGCGCCGTCCCCGAGCGCGAGGGCGCCGAGCGTCGCCGCCGCGACGTCCATCTCGAACGGGTTTCCGGAAAAGGCGCCGCCGCCGAGGGGCCCTCTCGCGCTCGACCGCGACTCGCGCGCTCGCGTCTCGCCAAACCCCGCGGGTTTCAGAGCGACGAGGAGCGCGCCGACGCCGCTCCCGCCTCCGGCCCCCTCGGCGTTCACGTCGCCTCGCAAGACGCGCGCCGCGTCCGCCTCGAGCCACTTCGGACACTTCCCGAAATGCCTCACGCAGTGCGCCGCCAGGAGCGCCGCGTGCGCGCGCGCCGCCGCGGCGACGGCGCCCGCGCGGGGTACCCGGGCGCTCGCCGCGCCGTCCGCCTCGGCGACGAGCTTCGCGGCGGCCGCGGCGGCGACGGCGCGGCGCGCGCGAGGCAGGCTGTGAAACGCGAGCAAACACACCCCCATCCTCTCGCGCGCCGCCGCGGCGTCGCCGCCGGCGTACCACCCCTTCGGGCCTTGCGACGGGGGCGACGCCCCGAGCTCGCACCAGCCCGTCTCCGCGACGCGATCGAGCGCCGCAAACCACAGCGTCGCCGCGACCGATTCGCGTTCGCCGGCTCCGTCGTTTTCGTCGTCTTCCGCTCCGTCATCCGCCCCGAGAAGATCGGTTTCGTCTCGCGTCTCCGCGATGAGCCATCCCGCGGCGAGCGCGAGGAGCTTCGGCGGCGGCGCGGCGACGCCTGTGACGACGCGCCGGATGAACCCCGCGCGGAGTTCCTTCGGAATCGCGGCGCCGCGAAGCGAGGGCCCGGCACCCGTCGCCTCGCCGAACGCCGACCGCGTCATGAGCGCGAGCGCCGCCGCGAGCTCGCGCCTTCGAACGCCTCCCGCGCGGGGGAACGACCCCGCGTTCCTCCGCAACCCGGGCGCGCCGCCGCCGCCGCCGCCCGATTTCGAGTGCGCCGCGGGTCCCCCCTGGGCGACGCCGGGGTCGAGCTCGCACGCGATCGCGACGATGACGTCCGCGTGGTGTCTGCGCATCGGCGACGATCGGGGCCCCCGGCGGAGGATCGCCGCGACGCGGCCGGCCAGTGCCCTCGCCGCGCCCTCGCGCGAGTCCGAGAAGGACCGGTCCGTCTTTTCCCACCGCTCCGCGTGCTCCGCGCGCTCGCGCAGGCGATCGACGCGCATCGCAATCGGCGAGGACGCCGCGGCGTCCGACCGACGAATCGACGCGAGCGTCGCGACGAGAGCCGAGAGCAGCCTGTCGAGGGTCGCCCCCGAGGGAGGGAGCGGGTCCGTCCCCGGGGCCCCGGCGTGATGTTCCACGAGACGAACGTCCGCCGCCGAAATCGGAAAAGAAGACGCGCGCGCGGCGGCGGAACGACGAGCCCCCGCGCCGTCCGGTCCGGCGCGGTCGTCCTCGCCGCCGCCGGAGACCTCCCCGGCGTCCGCCGACGAAAAGACGGCGTCGCTTCGATCGCCCTCGTCTTCCGAGAGCCTCAGCGCCGCCGCCGTCTGCGGCGCCCACGGCGCGAACTCGCGCGCCGCCCGCGCAACGGCGGAGGCGCGGAGCGCCCCCCCCGCGTCCAACAGAGCTCCGCCGCTCGCGGAGGCCCCCGGATCGTTCGGAGGCGGAGCGAGCGGCGGGATGGACGCGAACGGCCGCGCGAGGAGCGTCGCCGCGAGCCTCGCGTGGAATCTGGCGAGCATCGCGGGGTGCTCCGCGAGCGCGCGCCCGGCGCACGCGGCGAGCGCGTCGCACGCCTCCTCCACGCCGAGAACCGCCGCGGCGGCGTTCGTGGACGCGAAGGAGCCACCCGGCGCCGCCGCCGCGGTCGACGCGTTCGACGCCTGCGCATCCGCCGGCAGTATCGACGCGTCCCCCGCGGATTCTTTCGCCGCGACATCGCCGAGCGCGCGGCCCAGGAGCAAAGCGGCGGCGGCGGCGTCGCGCGCGGCGGCGGGCGCCACCAGCGGGGTCGCCTCCGCCGCCGCGCGCAGCGCCTCGAGGACGCGCCGCGTTTTCGCGATGGCGAACGCGACGCCCTCGGGCCCGGCGCCGCCTCCGACGCGTTCTCCGGTCGTGGCGCGCCGGAGCGTCTCCGCGCACGCGCGCGTCAGGCGGGAGTGCGCGCGGAGGGACTCGGCGGCGTACGAGGCGACGTCCTTCGCCAGGCGACCCGCCTCCGAGGGCGGAGGCGGCGCCAAGAGCGGAACGCTCGCGGGCGCCCCCAGAGACGGCGGCGGCGGCGAGCCCAATCCCAATCCCAATCCGAGGGCGGCGGTGGCCGTTCGGGGCGACCCCTCGGGGTCGTCGGTCAGCGCGCTCGCGAGGGTCGAGAGCAGACGTCTCCGCGCCGCCGCGTCCGCCGCGCGTTCCTCGACGGCGAAAACGGAACGACTATCCTCCCCGGCGGAGGCGCGCGAGGCGTCCTCCCCCGAACCCCTCTCCTCCTTCCCCCTCCTTCCCCTCCGCCTTCCTCCGTCGGACTCCCTTAAGTCGTCGGCGTTCATCTTCGCCGCCGCGGCTCGTTCCGCGGCTGCCTTCGCCTCTCGCGTTCGTTCGACGTGGAGGCTGAGCTCCGACTTGGCGGGCGCGGGCTCGTCCGTCGCCAGCTGTTTCGCCAAGACGGTCTCCGGCGCCGGCGTCGGGATCTCGGGCGCCGTCGGGTCCAGGGCGAGCGCCGCCTTCGCGCCGCGCGCCCAGTCCGCGACGAAGCGCGCGCCGCCGAGCTCGCCTCCGCCCGGGGCGAGAAGGACGCGGAGCATGTCCACGAGGGCGAGGACTCGGTCGGGGTCGAGGTCGAGGAGGTCGGCGCGTTCGAGGCACGACACGGCGAAATCCGAGGCGCAGCCGAACACCGCGCGCGCCGTCTCGACGTCGTCGTCGAGGAGCGACGCGAGCGCGGCGGGGTGGTCGTGGAGGGCCACGAGGACGGCCCGGAGGGTCGGGAGGAGAAGCTCGACGCGCGCGAGGTCGAGTTCTGCGCGGGCGGCGCGTCGGGTGGGCGTCGCGCGGGGGGGAAGGGTGGGTCAGCGGGGCGCGGGGCGGGCGTCGCGGCCGCGCGCGACACGCGGGGAGTCGACCGGGTCGCGTCCGAGACGGGGCGGGGGGCGAATTGGGGCGGGGCGCGCGCGCGCGGGGGCGCACCTTGGACGACGTCGGGCGTGAGGCGCGCGAAGGGACGCAGGCAGTGCGGCGCGAGCGCGTGCAGCGCCCCCTTCGACCTCGACCCCGTCTCCAGCAGCGTCAGGAGCAGGTCGCGTATCGCCTCCCAGAACCTCGTCTCCGGCTCGACGAGGGCCGCCTCGAGCGCGGCATCCGCGCTCGAGGCCTCGCCCTCGCGGCGACCCATCATCCCCGCCTCGCCGTCCGCGGGGCCGCGCACGACCTCGCAGTCGCGCGCCTCGAGCATGGGCGCGTCCTCGCCCGAGGACGCCTCGTCGTCGAAGTCGTCGTCCATCGCGCGGGGGAGCCGAGGGCGACGACCCAATGGAGGTCCAACGACCGAGCGCACAGACTGACGAACGAGGTGACGACCGCGCCCGACGCGCTCCAAAAGCAACAACCGCATCCGATTTCGCGCCGCTTCGGTCGGCGTCGGGCGGCTTTTGACGGGTCGCGAACCCTGATAATGATGAGAGAAAAAAACGAAACCCGAAACCCGCCGAGTGGGTTTCGCGGGAGATCCGACGCGACAGCAAGAGAGACAGACCTGTGAGACTGATGATGCGATGCGGAGAGGGTGATGACTCGACCGAGACCGCCGCGAGCGAAATGACACCGCCAGCTGTGTCTGGAACTCTCCGCCTCTCCGGCACGGCGCGGTTCTTCGCCGTGACGATCGATTATACTCCGCGCGTCTCGCCGCGCGTCGCGCGGGCTCGGCGGGGACCGCCGTCGCACTCGACGCTTCGCGAGCGCGCGTTTCGAATCCCCCCTCGGACGCTCGCGCCGCGGAGGCGCACCGGAGCGCGTCTCCGCCTTCGCCGTTCGCGGTCGCGGCGCGAATCCGTCGGCGCCCCCCCTCCGGGCGTCGAGCGACGCGCGTTTAGGGCCGGTTCGGCGCCGGTTCGCGGCGCCGCTCCCGTCCGCCCCGCGGGTCTTCGCCCTGGCCCCCCGCCGCGGCTCGCACCGATCGCGCGGCGTCGCCATGGCGACCCCGCCCGCGTCCGCCGCGCCCCCCGCGCCGGAGCGCGCGTCGCCCGCGCGCGACGCCGCGCCTTCCGGCGCGCGCGACGCCGCGACCCCCCCCCCGGACGCGGCGACCGCGCCGACGACGACGCGCCCCGGGGGCCGACGCGCGCGCGCGGCGGCGATGAACGCCCGCGACATCCTCAGCGGCAAGCGCGAGCGCGAGGGCTTCTTCGACGCCGAGGACGAGGCTCGCCGGGACGCCGCGGCCAAGCGTCTGGCCGCGAAGCGCGCGGAGGAGAAGGCGGAGGAGGAGCTCATCGCGGCGTGGCGCGAGGAGGATCGCCTCAAGCAGGAGGCGCGCCAGGCGGAGTTGCGCGCGGCGAAGATCGCCGCCGAGTCCGGGTCGAACCCGGACTCGAACCCGGGCGCCGACGAGAGAGACCCCGCCGGCGGTCCGGACCCGATCGCGTCCGAGCCGCCGACGGCGACGGCCCCCGCCGATCGCCCCGCGGACCAGTTCGACGCGAACGGCGACCTCATCGTCGGCACGACGGGTCGGTCGAAGAAGCGCCCCGGGGGCCTCCCCGGAGACGAATCAAAATCGGATCCCGTCCCGCCCCCGCCGCCCCCCGAGCCCACCGAGGCGTTCGAGGCGCCGGTCGAGAGCGCCGCGGGCGTGCCGTGCTTCGGGTGCCACGCGTGCGGGTACCGACGCGACGGGTGCGACGCGTGCCTGAGAGGGCCCAAGGTGCGGTCCGCGTACGAACCCGCCGCCGCCGACCACCAAAACGTCCCGAGCGCGCCGACGTACCGACCGACGGAGGAGGAGTGGGCGGGGGACCCGCTCGCGTACATCAACAGCATCCGCCCGGAGGCGGAGAAGTACGGCGTGTGCAACATCATCGCGCCGGACAGCTGGCAGCCGCAGTTCAGGCTCCCGGGCCTCGACCGCCTGCGGTTCCGCACCCGCGTGCAAGCCGTGAACGAGCTGCAGAACCGCCCCGCGGGGCCGAGCAAACGCGCGCGCGAAGTCGAAGCCGAGGCGAGAGCCGCGCTCGAAGCCGCGGGACTGAGCCTGCCCCCGGGGTTCCTGCTCGGGGGGGCGAACGGAGGAGGAGGGCGCATGGGAGGAGGAGGAGGAGGAGGAGGAGGGCGCATGGGGGGAGGAGGAGCGACGCTCGAACGCCCGAACCCGTCGAACCGCCACCCGACGGCGCCCGGGACGCCGCCAGAGGAATCCGCCGGGGACGCCCTCTCGCAGCGACGACGCGAAGCGTCCGAGGGACCCACCGGGGACGACGTCGAGGGGGCCGGCGCGGAGGGGAGCGGCGCGGAGGGGCCCGAGAAACACTCGTCGGGACCCGAGAAACACTCGGGACCGCCGGGTGTCGAAAAATCGGCCGATAAGAAGCGTTCGCACAAGAAGCGGGTCGGTCCGATGACGGAGGCGGAGGAGGAGAAGGCGGGTGCGATTTTGGCGCAGTACGGCTTCGCCGCGGGGGAGCGGCACACCGTCGCGACGCTCGAGCGGTACTCTCGGTACTTCAAGAGCAAGTATTTCAGCGTCGACGGCGTGCCGGTGGATCCCCTGAGCGTCCGCGAGATCGAGGGGGAGTTCTGGCGCCTGGTCCAGGACCCCCGGGGCCGAACCGTGGAGGTGGTGTACGGCGCGGACATCGCCACGCTGGAGGTGGGGTCGGGGTTCACCGGGAAGGAGGACGCGTGCGAGGACGCCCCCGAGCAGAGGCGGTACGCGACGTCGCCCTGGAACGTGTGCAACATGCCGTACAACCAGAACAGCTGCCTGAAGCACGTCGAGGCGACCACGGGGATCACCGTGCCCTGGCTGTACTTCGGGATGACGCTCTCGACGTTCTGCTGGCACGTCGAGGACCACCACTTTTACAGCGTCAACTACCACCACTTCGGCGACCCCAAGGTGTGGTACAGCGTCCCCGCGTCGCACAGCGAAAAGTTCGAGGCCGTGATGCGCCGGAAACTCCCGCACCTCTTCGACGCGCAGCCCGATCTGCTGCACTCGCTGGTGACGATCCTGAGCCCCGCGGAGCTGGAGGCGGAGGGCATCCCGGTGTTTCGCGCGGTGCAATCGCCGAGGTCGTACATCATCACCTTCCCCTACGCGTACCACGCCGGGTTCAACTGCGGGTTCAACTGCGCGGAGGCGGTGAACTTCGCGCCCGTGGACTGGCTCCCGTTCGGCGCGGTCGCCACGGAGCAGTACGTCAGGGATAAGCGGTACCAGTCCGTGGCGCACGACCAGCTCTTGGGCACGCTGTGCGACGCCGCGGAGACGCGGCCCGGGTTTCGAGCGACGGTGGCTCGCGTGATGCGCGAGCGCGTCGAGACGGAGCGTCGAAGACGCGAGGACGCGACGCCCTCGCGAGTCGCCAAGTGGCGGAAGATGGAGGGGACGGAGGACGCCCCGGATCTGTTCGAGAAGGACTGCGCGCGGTGCCAGGCGGATCTGAACTGGGCGGGGGTGCGGTGCGAGTGCAAGCCCAAGCGACTGTACTGCCTGCGGTGCGTCAAGGAGTGTAAGTGCGCGCCGGAGCGCGCGACGGGGTTCTACAGGCACACCCTCGAGGAGCTCGAGGAAAAGTGCGCCAGGCTCGAGGCGCTCGCCGAGGGAGGGAAGGACGGCGAAGGAGACGACGGACGGGAGGAAGGGGAGGAAGGAGAGGAAGGGGAGGAAGGGGAGGAAGGGGAGGAAGGGGAGGACGGGGAGGACGACGACGAGTCGGAGGAGGCGAACGCGACGGAATAGCTTCGTTGGGAAAAAAAAATGTTCCCGCGCCGGCGATCGGCGTCGCGCGAAGGTACGCCGCGTCCTATAAGTACTAGTGTGTCTCTTTTTCCCCGTTTTTGGGTCTTTCACGTCGCGTCGTCACCACCCGTCCGAGGTTCGATCGCCCGCGATCGTCGCCTTGACCTGCTTGAGCGAGCCGTGGTCGTACGAGATCATGTCCTCCCCGCTCTGCACGGAGAGCAGGAGCGTCGGGCGTCTCGCCAGCGCGTCCGCGACGTCCTTCCCGTCCTTCCCGGGTTTCGCGAGGCTCCGCGCGAGCGTCCTCGCCGCCCCGGCCATGTCCCCGATCTCGAACAGCTGCGGGTGGTCCGTCAGGATCGCGTCCCAGTTGAGCCGCGGCGTCTCCGCGCGCAGCGCCTCGACGCGCTTCCCGAGCGCGTCCATGTCCTCCAACAACACGCTCGGCCGCCCCTCGACGATCTTCGCGAGGTCGGCGCCGGGGAGGATGGCGCGCATCGCCACGAAGGCGCGGTGGACGTCCGGGAGGGAGGCGACCATGCGCACGACGTCCGCGGTCTTGATCTCGCCGATCCTGCGCTCCAGCCCGGGGGCGAGCTGGAAGAGCTGCGCGAGCTTCGCGTCGATCTCCGCCTCGGGCTGGTCGAGCTCCGAGGCGACGGTCTGGACGCAGAGGCGGACCTTCCCGCGCGCGTCCCATCCGATCGGCTCCAGGATGTTCTCCGGAGCCTCATCCTCGCCGACGATGTCCCCGAGCTCGTCCACCACGTGCGACGCGCGCTTCGAGTGGTACGTGTTCACGCTCCAGGGGTTCGCCTCGGAGCGGCTCAGGAGGTCGATCGCCCGCGTCTGCGAAAAACCCGCGCCGGGCGAGGCGGAAGAGGAGGCGGAACTGGAGGCGGAGGAGGAGGCGGAAGAGGAGGCGGAAGCGTCGTCCCTCGTGTCGGAAGACGACGACGCGTCCCGCCGCCCGGAGCTCCCCGCCCCCGCGCCGCTCGAGGCTCGCGCCCGAAGAAGGGGCGAACGCAGGCGCCGAGTGGACGCCGCGGCGAAGGCGCGCGAGGGCGCGGGAGTGGCGGCGCGCATGGTACTCCTTCGGCGGCGGCGCGAGAAGTGCGAGGACGTCGACGGCGTGGGAGAGATAGATGGTGGTGAGAAGCCGAGACGAGCTGCGCGCTGCTCGCGCCGCGCGGGCCGCGCGTTCGAACTTCAGTCAGGTGGGATTTCCCGCCGGGGCCCGTTTCGTCACGAACGATGCCGCTCCGGGGGACCGTTGCGCACTCCGGGCGGGCACACCCGCGGTGCACGCCCCCCGCCCCCAGCGAGCATCATGGGTTGTCTCGTCAGTCAGCCGCAGGTGCGCGCTCGACCCGGGCGCCCACGCGTCGCGCTCGTTCGCGCCCCTTCACCGATCGACCGCGGGCGATGTTGTTTAATTGCACGTGCGCTGACGCTTCATCCGTTCCTCGTGCTGACATCGCGATTCCCTCTCCCCGACAGAAACTCCCGAGCGTCCGGATCGGCGGTCCCGTGGGCCAGCGCGCCATTCCCAACGAGAAGGGCAAGTTCACCGGCTCCGGGAGCATCCTCGGCGCGGAGACGGGCCACGTGAACGACGAGTGGGACTTCGTCACCGACGGCTGGACGAAAAATCCAAAGACGGGCAAGGAGGAGCCCAATTACAAGATCCTGGGCGAGGGCGCGTTCGGGACGACATATCTGGTGCAGCACAAGAAGACGAAGGTTCTGGGCGCGTGTAAACAGCTGGCCAAGCACAAGGTCAAGACGGAGGCGGACGTGGAGGACGTCCGGCGCGAGGTTTCGATTTTGCACCACCTGAGCGGGCACCCGCACGTCGCGGCGCTGCACACCGCGTACGAGGGGCGCAAGAATGTGTACATCGTCATGGAGTACTGCGGAGGCGGCGAGCTCTTCGACCGCATCGTCGCGCGGACGAAGGAAAACCGGAAGAAGCACATCGACCGGGTGTACTCCGAGCGCGAGGCGGCGGCGATGTTCCGCACGATGGTGCGCACGGTCGCGTACTGCCACTCACTGGGGGTGATGCACCGCGATCTCAAGCCCGAGAATTTCGTCATGGCGAGCCAGGACGAGGACGCGGCGATCAAGGCGATCGACTTCGGCCTCGCGACGTACTTCGAGCCGAACGAGAAGTTCACCGAGAAGCTCGGGAGCGCGTGCTACATGGCCCCCGAGGTGATCAAGCACAACTACAGCAAGGAGGCGGACATCTGGAGTATCGGCGTGATCTTGTACATCTTGCTCTCGGGCCGCCCCCCGTTTTACGGCTCGTCCGAGGAGGCCATCTACCGCTCCATCGTCAGGCAACACATCGATTTGGACAGCTCCCTGTGGAAGAACATCAGCGCGAGCGGGAAAGATTTGATCAGCAAGACGCTGTGCCGGAACCCCGCGGCGCGTCTGACGGCTGAGGAGATTCTGAACCACCCGTGGGTGCGGGAGGGGGGCGACGCGCCGTCGGAGCCTCTCGAGAATGCGGTGCTGGAGCGCATGCGCGACTTTTGCGCGATGAACAAGTTCAAGCGCGTCGGGCTCATGGCCATGGCGAAGACGCTCACGGCGTCGGAGATCGCGGGGATGAAGCAGATGTTCGCCAGTTTCGACAAGGACGGCAGCGGGACGATCACGATCAAGGAGCTCCAGAGAGGGTTGGAGAAGCAAGGGTGCGTGGCGGGGGCGGAGGAGATCGCCGGCTTGCTCTCGACGATGGACGTCGACGGGGACGGCGTGCTCGACTACGAGGAGTTTTTGGCGGCGACGCTCTCGGCGTTCAAGATGAACAGCGCGAACAACCTCCAGCGCGCGTTCGCGTACTTCGACAAGGACGAGAGCGGATACATCACCGCGGACGAGCTCAAGTTGGTCATCGAGGAGTTGGAGCTCGGGGGAGACATGGACGTCAATGAGTTTCTCCGCGCCGTCGACACGGACGGGGACCACAAGATTGACTACGATGAGTTCCTGGCGATGATGAACGGAAACCACCCGGGCCCGGGGGGGAAGAACGCCTAGAGGAGTGGAGCGAGGCGAACGAGAAGGCGGTGAAGGCGGTTCGGCGAAGGCGGTTCGGCTCGGTACCCGTGGGTAGGGTACCCTTCTTGTTGTCAGACGAAAAATTATTGCCTATTTCCGTCGCGACGCGTTTGCGCCGCGAGGGACTCGCCTCGACTTCTCGCTCGCGCCTCCCGCTCTCGCCGGCTCTCGGGCCCCTCTTCGTCCTCCTTCAGGTCTCGATCACGCGCCGACCTTGATCATCTCGAGGGTGAACACGAGGACGGCGCCCGGGGTGATGTCGGCGCCCATCTGGCGGTCTCCGTAGGCGAGCTCGGAGGGGATGACGAGTTCCCACTTGTCGCCCTCCTTCATGAGCTGCATCGCCTCGGTCCAGCCCTTGATGACCTGGTTGGGCGCGAACGTCGTGGGCTGGCCGCGGGAGTAGGAGGAGTCGAACTCCTTGCCGTCGATCGTGGTGCCGCGGTAGTGGCACGCGCAGCGCGTGGAGACGCCGGGGGAGGGGCCGCCCGCGGGGCCCTCCTTCAGGACGCGGTACTGGAGACCGGAGGGGAGCTCGGTGACGCCCTCCTTGAGCTTGTTGGCGCTGAGGTACTCGAGGCCCTCGGGGGTGGTGCCCGCGACGGCCGCGCCGGCGAACATCGCCAGGAGCGCGACCACGAGGTACTTGCGAATCGACATCATCGGCGTGTGTGCGGTGGTTGCGTCTGCGTCGCGCGAGCGATTGTGTCGAGATCGCGAGATCCGATCCGATCGATCGACACGGGGTGTTTCGTGACGCGGCCAGGAAACTCAGGGCGCGGCGATCCCGGGACAAACTGCTGGCACTGCGATAATCAGAACAATAATCCGCCTCTCATCATCATCGTCCTCCTTCCTTCACGCGCCGCCGATGTTGAGCTTCCCGTTGACGACCTTGACGGTGGCGAACGCCGAGAAGATCCCCACCGCGAAGTGCACCGCCCTGCTCTTCCAGCTCCTCCGCCTTCGCCTCGGCGCCTCCCCGTGCGCCCTCTCCGCGAGCGCCAGCGCCCCGACGATCCCCGCCGCGTTACCCCACCGGCTCGGGACGATGAATTCCGTCAACCCTCGCCCCGTCTCGACGAACTCGTGCCTCACGTACCCGCCCAGCTGCCTCTTCACGTGCGCCCTGATCTTCGTGACCAGCGTCTTCCTCTGCAGCACCCCGCCGCCGAGGACGACCCTCTGCGGGCTCGCCACCATCACGAGCGTGGCGATGAGCCCGGCGACGTAATGCGCCGCCGCGTCCCACGCGGGGTGGGAGTCGACGACGCCGGCGAGATCCGCGACGGCGCAGTCGCAGCGCTTCGCGATCGCCGCCGCGCCGGCCATGCCCTCGATGCAGTCGCCGTGGTACGCGCACACGCCCTCGAACGCGCCGGGCTCGCCCGGGTGGCCGTCGGAGGCGAGCCGCGCGACGCGGACGTGGCCCGCCTCGGGGTGGGAGAGGCCGTGCACGGGCTCGGACGCGCAGATGAGCCCGACGCCGACGCCCGCGCCGACGGTGACGTACGCCAGGTTCGTGATCCCGCCGAAGGCTCGAGAGGCCGAGGCGTCGTCGTCCGCGGGGTCGCCGTTGTCCTCGAGGGCGTCGGCGGCTCGGCGCTCGGCCTCGCGGCGGATGGCGGCGAACTCGGCGACGGCGGGGGCGTTGACGTCGGTGTCGAATCCGATCGGGAGGTCCGGCGGGAGGTTCGCGGCCACAGCGCCGAGGACGTCCACCGCCTCCCACCCGGGCTTGGGCGAGTGCGTGATGTGCCCGTACGTCGGGCTCGAGCGGTCCAGGTCCACGGGGCCGAACGTGGCGACGCCGAGCGCGTCCAGCGCGCGCTCGGCGTGGCGGGCGTCGAGCCACGCGCGCACGGACGCGAGCGTCGTGCGCGGATCCGTCGTCGGGAACTCCGCGCGCGCGACGATGCGATCGGGCTCGCCCTCCGCCACCGCGCACACCCACGACGTGCCCCCGCCCTCGACCCCGCCCCAGCGAAGAGGGGGGGCGGGCGCGCCGCGAGCGTCGCGGGGGGGCGCCGAAGCGGGAGCGCCGGGTGGAGGGGAGGCCGAAGCCATCGCGCGGGCGCGGCGAGCAATGCGCGTTCGAGGCAAAGTCGAGCGGAGTCGGGCACTTTGTACTCGGGTGACCGCGAATGCCGGCTGCTGGATTGACCAGCTGCCGGCAAATTCAATGGCCAACCTCTGGGTCTGTTGAACCCAAAACGGATGAGAATCTCGCCGTCCGTATCGTTTCGCGATCGACGATTGCGTCGAGAATTATCGAGCGCCGGGCTCGCCCCCCCCGCGCGCGCGGTCCCGTCACACCACCGCGAGCGTCGCACGCGTCGTCGTCGCGTCCGATTCACGCGCGCGCGCGTTCCGTCGGCGGAGCGCGCCACCGAGACTCGACCCGGGCGCGACCGCGCGACCGCCACCGCGTGTTTTCCTGGAAATCGCCCGACGCGCTCGTCCGCGTCTCCCTGCGGCGCGGAGTCACGCGACGGGGGCGAGCGAGAACCGTCCGCGCGCCTCGTCCTCGCGCGAGATGGGGACCTTCAGGCACTCCAAGTGCGTCCTCCTCTTCCCCTCCTCGTTCCCTCGCGACCCGTCTCGAGAGGGGTTCCGGGAGCGCGTCCGACCCGCCTCCCGCGCCTCTCCCGCGCGCGAATTCTCACCCTCCGCGCGCGTCGCATTCGCCCGAATCGGCGCGTCCGACGGACCCCGTCGCGATCGCGCGTCGCGTCCCGGGTGGGACGCGCCTCCGCCGCGCCCTCCGCGTCTGACCCACCACCCCCTCGATTCCCCGGCTCGTCCTCCCTCCCGCAGGAACGCCCTCGCCGCGGTCGAGATCGACTTCGGCGGCGGCCTCTTCGAGCGCATCGAGGTTGCCCTCGCGGACGATCCCGTCTCCGTCGCGCGCGATTTCTGCAACGACAAGGGCTTCTCCTCGACCATCGTCGTCCCCCTCGCGGTGAAGCTCGCGCAGGCGAAGGACAAGGCTCGCCGCGAACGCCGCGCGGTGCGCCAGGGCCGGCCCCTCACCGCGAAGCCCGCGATGCAGTCCACGCTGACGGCCAAGTCCAAGGCGCGGCTCGACGCGATGCGCGCCGCGCGCCCAGCCTCCGCCGCCGCCGCCGGGAGCGCGTTCGACCGCCGCGTCGAGCGCCCGCCGCCCGTGAAGTACGACCCGAACAAGCAGTTCCACAGCAGCGCGAAGCTTGAGTTCGGCCGAGACGACCGCGCGTTCGCGCCGAGGGGGCGGCCCGGCGAGGGCGTCCGCCCGCTCTCCGCCGCCGCCGCCGGGGAACGAGGCGGCGGATCCGGATCCGCTCTCGCGTCGGCGTCGTACAAGAGGTACGTCTTCGGCGGCGGCCCCGGGAAGCAGAGCCGCGAGCGGAGCGAGAAGGCGGCGCAGCGCGAGCGCGAGGAGCGCGTGGCGCGCGCGAAACGCGCGAACGAGCTGGCCGCGCGTCGCAGGGCGAAGGAGGACTCCGAGGGTGGGCACCGCCCGGAGGAGAAGGGCCCCGAGATTTTCGACAAGCTCTACGGCGCGGCGGTGCGCAAAGCCGAGAAGGCGGCGGAGCTGGAGCGCATGAAGAAGGCGGCGGAGAAGGCGGCGGAGAAGGAGGCGAAGAAGCAGCGCGCGAGCGTGATGAGCCGCGTGAGCCGCGAGATGATGCGCAATCGCACGGCGGGCGAGTACGCGACGTACAACGAGCGCCTGTACGCCGAGGCGGCGCAGCGCGCCGAGGCGAAGAAGATCGCGCAGGCGCGAGCCGCGGAGGAGAAGGAGCGCCAGGAGCTCGAGGAGATCACCGGCGCGCCGAACATCTCGCACTACGCGCACTCGCTCGTGCGGCCCGAGGCGGCGTGGGATCGGCTCACGGAGGGGTACGCGGAGAAGTTCGTCGCGTTGGCGAAGATCAAGAAGGACATGGAGAAGAAGGAGCTCGGCGAGTGCACGTTCCGGCCGAAGATCAACGGCAAGAGCAAGACGATGATGCGCAGCCGCGTGGACGCCTTGCGGGACCGCGGCCTGAGCCACCACGAGCAGCTGTACTTCGACGCGAACCGGCGGCAGATGCGCGCGGAGGAGCTCAAGGAGTGGCGGCCCGCGGAGAACACGTTCCACCCCAACGCGCACAAGGAGGGCCGCTTCGACGAGCGCACGGGCGAGCTCATCCCGCCCAAGGTGAACCCCGACGACGTCGTCGACCGCCTCCAGGCGTACGCGGTGTTGTCCACGCTCCAGAAGGAACGCCTGGAGAAGGCCATGTACGGAGATCTGGGCAAGCCCAACGTCGGGCGGCCGCCGGAGATTTCCCGCGCGCCGAGCGACCTTCCCATCCACGAGGAGCTGTACGCGGCGCGGCACGAGTTCGACGACAAGCGCGAGCTCATTCGCATGCGCGACGACCAGAGGCTCCGGGAGGAGGCGGCGGCGGCGAAAACCTCGAGCAGGAGCGAGGGCCTCGCGGGCGCGCTCAAGCGCAGGACGTTCAGGAAGATGTTCGCCGCCCTGGACCGCGAGGAGACGGGCCTGGTGGATCTCAAGGCGGTGGACCTCGGAAGGCTGGCGGAGTCCAGCCTCGCCGGAAAACTCCCGGCGTCCCCCGGAAGCGTCGCGGGGACGCCCGGCGGCGGCCCCTTCGCGACGCCCGCGCAGACCAACAACCCCGCGCCGCCGCCGAGCGCGGACCAGAGCGCGGCGAGCCTCTGGGGCGAGCCGTCGTTCGCGTCCGGGCTCGGGACCCCCGCCGCCGCCGCCGCCTCCTCCGCGAAGGCGGCGGCGCAGAGCCTTCTCCCGCTGCAGCAGATGACCGCGGACGTTCGCGCCGCCGCGAGTCTGTGCAAGGGCCCCGTGGGCGTGGACGCGTTCATCGCCGCGATGGAGCAGGTGCTCGCGAAGGGGAAGTTCGGTCCCCGCGCGTACGTGACGTCCAACGCGAGGGGCACGCGCGCGAGCAAGGCTGAGGCGGCGGCGGCGGCGGCGCGGGCGACGGAGGCGGCGCGGCGCGAGGACGACAAGAAGTACTCCGCCGCGCAGGCGCGCACGAAACGCCTCAACGACGCGCGGCAGCGTAAGCTCGGCGTCCGGTCGTCCGCGCCCATCCACGAGAAGCTCCTCGCGGAGGGCAAGCGGCAACAGGCGAAGCTCGAGCGGCTGGCGGCGGCGCTCGAGGAGGAGAGCATGGAGGAGTGCACGTTCGCGCCGGCGACGAGGCGCATCGGCCAGGACCCGTACGGCGGCCGGGGTGGGTCAAAGAGCGGCAAGCCTCCCTCGGAGGCGGGCGGCAATCCCTTCGCCGCGCCGGGGGAGAACCCGGAGGTGGGTTCGCCCGGGAGCGCGGTGCCCGGGATCCCGAATGAGCTCACGGGGGGGGAGAAGCGGTTCGCGGATCTCGAGAGGGAGCTCGAGATGCTCGCCGTCGGCGCGCGAGGCGGCGACCTCGGGAACGCGGAGGACCTCGTGAAGATGCTCGAGAGTCAGCGGGGGAGCGGTGGGAAGAACGCGCTCGCCGCGCTGGAGGAGGACGACGACTCGGACTAGCGTAGACGCGAGAGGAGGCGGGGGAGATTGGTACTTTATATCGCGCGACGCTTGCGGAGGCGTCGTTTTGCGATGAACGCGTCGCGTCTGATGAATTAAAAATCCGGCACGCCGAACTGCACGAGACAGAACAGGAGCCCGAGCCACACGGGCACGAGCACGAAGATCCCCTCGTTCGCCGTGAACGCGCCGACGTCATCGTCCTTCGCGGTGAACCACGCGTTCCTCGCGGATAGGTACGCGATGATGTACCACCCGGGCCACCTCGTCCCCCGCCCCCACCACCAGACGACGCCCTTGGCGTCCTCCGCCCGGCGGTCGAACGCGTCCCCGGGCTTACTCGATAACGACTTGTAGCTCTTCGCGATGTCCAGCCCGGCGCGCTGGCACATCTTGTACTCCGTCGGCGCGGTCGCGTACACCGACTCGAACGCCGCGATCGCGTCCAGGTGTTGGCCCTCCGCCGCGAGCGCTTCGCCGCGGAGGAGCGCGGCTTTGGCTCGGGCTTTCGCGTCGGGCGCGGTGCGTTGGTACAGCACGCTCTCGAGCCACGCGGGGGAGAAGGGGACGAGGTCCGCGGTGGCGGGGCTCGGCGGGCGCGTCGCGGACTCCGTCGCCCAGGGGAACACGAACGCCTCGCAGACGGTGAAGGCGACCTTCCCCGCGACGAGACCGCGGCGCGAGACCGAGACCGAGCCCGAGCCTGACGCGGCTTCGGGGGTGCCCGACTTGGCGCTCGGGACGATGACGTCGCGGCGGGCGAGGCGGGGACGGGGGAGCGAGCCGGCGAGGCGAGGCGGCGACGGCGCGCCGGCGCGGCGCGCGGAGACGTGGGCGCGCGTGACGCGCGCCGCGGGCGAAGACGCGGCGGCGAACGCCATCGCGGGAGAGGGTGTGCGGCGCGGGGGAGACGAGCTGGATGACGTCGCGCGAGACGCGAGGGGAGGACGACGGTTCGCGGGCTCGTCCCGGGCGCGGCCTGCACACGCGGGGGCGAGGCGCGACGATTCGCGGTCGGTGATTGGCTCTTGGTGCGTGGCAGCGCGCGCGATCGGAAATCGGCGGGAAACCGCCGCGCTCCCCGCACTCACAGACGCACTCGTCGCACGCTTCGCGAACGAACGCCATGAAGCTCCTCACCGGCATCGCGACCGTCGCCGCGGTGGCGACCGTCGCGCGCGCGGGAGACGCGCCCCTCCCCTTCGTCCCGCCCGCGGTGACCGGGGAGACCGCATTCCTCGAGACCTTCACCGGCGGCCTCGGCGGGTGGATCGGCTCGGAGAACGACAAGTACACGGGTGCGCGCCCACCCCGCTCACCCGCGATCGACGCGCGCCGCTCGCGTCGGACGCCGCGCGCGGAGCGCCCCGCGGGCGCGATCCGACCCGAGGACCGCGCGATCGCGCGATCTCGGCTCGCGCGACGAGATCGCGCGCCGTTTTCTTTCCCACCTCGAGATCGGGGCGCCCCGCGGCTTCCGAAAAGCGTCTCGCGCCCGGCTTCCGAAGAGCGTCTCGCGCCCGGCTTCCGCGACTTCCGGCGACCCCCCCGTCTCCGCCCCTCCCCATCGACCCCCCCTCTGAACGTGGACGCCCCCTCCGAACGCCCCCCCTCACCGCGCAGGCGTCGCCGACGTGACGACGGCGAAGCACACGGAGGATGCCGGTTTGTTCGTGGACACGGCGGCTCGCTTCTACGGCGTCTCCTCTCTCCTCGCGTCTCCCTTCGACCCCTCGGACGGCTTGGTGTTGCAGTACGAGGCGACGCTCCAGGACGGGCTCGAGTGCGGCGGCGCGTACCTCAAGTTCCTCGCCGCGGACGACGCCTTCTCGCCCGCGACGTTGGACGGCGACAGCGGGTACAGCGTCATGTTCGGCCCCGACAAGTGCGGCGCGACCAACAAGGTGCACGTCATCTTCCGCCACGTCTCCCCCCTCGACGGCTCGGTGGAGGAGAAGCACCTGAAGAACCCCCCCGCGATGCTCTCCGACGAGCTCCCCCACCTGTACACCCTGGTCGTCAAGAAGGACAACACCTTCGAGGTGAAGATCGACGGCGAGTCGGCAGCGGAGGGTTCGCTGTTCGAGAACTTCGAGCCCCCGTTCAACCCCCCGGCGGAGATTGACGACCCGGAGGACTCCAAGCCCGCGGATTGGGTGGACGACGCGAAGATGGACGACCCGGAGGCGGTGAAGCCCGACGACTGGGACGAGGACGCGCCCTCCGAGATCCCGGACGAGGACGCGGAGAAGCCCGAGGGGTGGCTCGACGACGAGCCGCTGGAGATTGAGGATCCGGACGCGGAGGAGCCCGAGGATTGGGACGCCGACGAGGACGGGGACTGGGAGGCGCCCGTCGTCCCCAACCCGGCGTGCGCGGAGGCGCCCGGGTGCGGGGAGTGGACGCGCCCGACCAAGTACAACCCGGACTACAAGGGCAAGTGGTACCCGCCGATGATCGATAACCCGGCGTACAAGGGGCCCTGGGCGCCCAGGAAGATTCCCAACCCGAACTTTTTCGAGGACGAGACGCCGCTCGCGAGCGTCGGGAAGATTGGCGCGGTGGCGCTCGAGATTTGGACCATGTCCAGCGGCCTCGTCGTCGATAACGTCCTCGTGGCCGCGGACGAGAAGGCGGCGCTCGAACTCCAGGAGACCGCCTGGCGCCCGAAGTTCGACCACATCAAGAAGATCGCCGACGCGAACGCGGAGAAGGAGCGCGCGGAGGAGCGCGCGGCGGACGTCCCTGGGTTCTTCGCGCGCGTCGCCGAAAAAATCACCGACGGCCTCGACTTCGCCGCCGACCTTCTCCCGGAAGCCGGCGGCGCCAAGGACCTCGCCAAGTCGTTCGTGCAGAACCTCGGGGAGTCCGTCCTCGGCGTGTTCTCCTTCGTCGCCCTCGTCGCGACCGTGTTCGTCCTGATCCTGACGACCCTGGTCGGCGGGAAGGACGAGGAGGAGGTGAAGAAGACGGAGAAGAAGAAGAGGACGGGCGCCGCCAAGAAGAAGGACGAAACCGGACCCGACGACGAAGAGACGGAGGAGGAGGAAGAGGAGGAGGAGGAAGAAGAAGAAGAGCCGGAGCCCCCCAAGACGGCGACCAAGAGGCGATCCCGAAAGGCCGCCGAGTGAGCTTCACGGGCGGACGAGTTCGAAGCGCGAGGAACGTCGATCCGAACGCGACGCGATTGCTAACGCGATGACGTTGAAAAAAAAATATTTTACCCCTCACGACGAACGAAGCGACGCGCGAAACGGACCAAGTTCAGCCGGGCCCGGCCCCCCTCGTCACGCGGTCATCGCCGCGGCGTCGTCGCTTCTCTCTCGCTCGCCGCCTCCTCCTCCCCACCCTCCTCCTCCTCCCCGCGGTACCGAACGACGTGCGAGGCCCGCGCCGCCGCGACGCGATCCTCGCCGTTCCCGGCGACGAACGCGGCGCCGGCGCCGAGGACTCCGGAGGCTCGCCCGGCGCCGCCGACGACGGACGCGCACGACGTCGCCGTGACGCGAGGGAGCTCGAGCGGGGTCTGCGCGCGGTCGCGCGAGACGCGCGTCGCGCGGGGGGTCCCGGGGGAGCACGGCGCGGACGTTCGATCGCGCGCGCGGCGCGGGGGGGAGTCCCACTCGGAACGACGCGCGCGGGGGTGGGAGGCCGCGAACGCGTCGGGGGCGCCCACGAAGAGCTCCGGCGGGCGGGAGGGCCGCCGGAGGTGGTGCGCGAACGCCTTCGAGGTGCTGGACGGGGAGGATGCGCGGGACGAGCGAACGGCGAGCGCGGGGAAGAGCGGCGCGCTCGGCTCGTCCGCGACCGCGACGATGCGCCCGCCGGCGCGCTCGACGACGTCGCGGACGGCGTCCATGAGCTCGGGCTCGTCGTCCTCGGAGCTGCGGTGATGGAGACGGTCGCGGGGGGGGGGGGG
>MDSW01091742.1_pt1 | contig 25180 bp, 19 predicted proteins | sample 811171 | NCBI WGS metagenome assembly MDSW01 (sample SAMN05326641, study PRJNA326480) | marine metagenome | isolation source: seawater | place: Atlantic Ocean: North West | collected 2012 | reverse complement strand
AGATTACTTATGAATTTAAGAGGGGAGAATAAGTGGATAAAATAAAATGGCAAACCTTCAAAGAAATTTTATAGCAGGCCGTATGAATAAAAGCCTTGAGCAAAGGCTTTTACCAAATGGTGAATATACAAATGCTGTTAATGTAAGACTTGGTTCTACTGAACAATCTGAAATAGGTTCTGTTGAAAATTCTAAAGGTAATACTAAGTTAACAGAAATAACTTATTTTAACGGCACGCCCCTTAGTAGTAATGCAAAATGTATAGGAGCTTTTGAAGATAGCGCTAATGAAACTCTTTATTGGTTTGTTCACGACCCAAGTTTTACACTAGGAGCAACAGGAAAACTTGATTTAATAATTTCTTTTAATATACAAACAGGTGGTATTATTTACCATGTAATAAGTATTAACAATGGTTCAAATGCTAATACTACTTTAAATTTTAATCCTGAGTTTTTAATAACAGGGATTAATAAAATTGATAATTTATTATTTTTTACAGATAACACGAATCCTCCAAGAGTAATTAACATAGAAACTAATTACCCTAATCCTTTAAATAATATAGACCAGTTTACAGCTAGACAAATACAAGTTGTAAAACAACCACCTTTACAAGCACCTACAGTTCAATTGATTAAAACATCAAATGAAACTACTTTTTTAACAAATAATTTTATTTGTTTTGGATATAGATATAGATATGAAAATGCAGAATATTCAGCAACCTCACAATTTAGTGAACCAGCTTTTTCGCCAAAAGCTTTTAACTTTAGTGCTCAAAGTTTTGCTAATGAGGGAATGGAAAACAGGTATAATGGAGCTATAGTATCTTTTAATTCAGGTACTTCATTGGTGAAAGGGATAGATTTATTGTATAAAGAAGCTAATGACTCTACTATTAAAGTTATTGAAAGAATAGATAAATCAGAATCAGGATTATCAAACAACACTTTTTACACATTTACATTTACTGAAAGTAAAATATTTTCTGTTTTACCTGAAAGTGAAATATTGAGGTTATACGACAATGTACCAACTTTAGCAAAAGCACAAACACTTATGGCTAATAGATTGGTTTATGGAAATTATGTTGAAGGATATGATTTAAAAGATACTTTTAATCAACCGCTAACTCTCAGTTATATTGCATCACTAAGTCAATCTCAAATTGGCGAAGAAACATTACCTGTTACAACAGCTCAATCAACCTTTACTGCATTTGGTTTTTCGACTCCTATAAATGATAGTGCTTTGAGAATTAATTTTGCAGGATTTGAAAGCTCTTTAATAAAAGGAGCAACAATAGATTTTTCATTTACATTTGAACATGACTCGTGGAGCGGCTCAAGTTTACCTGACCAAACGACAGGGCCAACTACTGTACATTTTAGTTATACACTAATTCAAGATTTTACAAATAGTGCTACTCCAATTAATGATTTAATATCAAGTTCAGACTTTCAAGCAAAATTTGGAACATTAACAACAGGTATACAAACTGTAGCAAATGCACAAGGGGGTGCGGGAACTACATTAACAGATAATTTTAATTTTCTTTTACAAGGACAATTAGGAACAGTTGCTCCACAATACGATATAAACCAAACAGGAAGAACCAATTCAACACCTGCTTTGCCGTCAGCCGGAGAAGGAATAGCAGCAAGTGTAATATTACCATCAACTTTACAATTACAAATATTAGCAGCTCAGTATGAAGAGACGGGAGTGGGAACAAATACAATTGTTGAGTATTTTAAAATTACTAATGCTTCAGCATCTATATCTGAAGTGCCTAATTCAGGAAGTTTACACAGTAACAGAGGATACGAGGTTGGTATCATTTACATGGATAGCTTTAACAGGGCTTCTACTGCGCTTGTATCAACAAACAATACAGTAAATATACCTTGTTCAGCATCTAACACAAAAAATGAAATTATTGTAACTATACCAGTTACACAAAGAGCTCCAAGTTTTGCAACAAGATATAAGTTTTGTATAAAAGCAGATAGAGATACTTATAATACTATATACTCCAGTATATTTTTAGAAGACGATAATACTAATAATGTTTATTTTTTACTTGAAGGAGACAATATAGGGAAAGTGGAAGATGGTGATAGATTAATTGTAAAAAGAGATGCCAGTGGACCTTTATCCACTTGCACAGAAGCTACGGTGCTTGAAGTTAAAACACAAAGTAAAGACTTTATAACAGTTACTTTAAATGGAAATTCAGTTCAAGTTCCTGAAGGAGTTTACATGAAAATGAATAGTATTTCTTTTGAAGCTAAAATGGATGAAGATGATATTGTAGATGAAAAAGTGCCAGCAATAAAAGCAAGAGCAGCTGGTAACTATCCGGTTATTGCTTATCCATTTTTCTTAAGAGATGCTAGCGGAGCATTTACTTCTAATTATACTTTGCCTATTGGCACAAGAGTAGTTATGAAGATAGAACAAACAAGAGTAGGAACGGGAAATCAATGTGAGCCAAGAAGCAGTATTTTAGAGCAAACTATAATCTGTAGTGACACTTACGCCAACATAGAAGAGTTTTTTAATAATGAAAACCTTCAAACTATTATTGAGCAAAATGCTGTAGTATCCCCGGCTGATATAAATAATGTATATATATCAACAGCTTCTCAATCTAGTGGACTACCATCCGGAGCAAATTCAGGTTCAAATGGAAGAAGCTCTATAACAAATATATTTGGTTCAACAGCAACCAGTCCTACCTCAACAAATTATTACAGACTACACGAAGATACCAGTACATCTCCTAATAGTTATTACCTACTTGTGTCAGGTACGGAAGGGTGTGCGTCCAGAAGCTCAAGAGGTGATTCACAAGTAAGAGTAGATTTTACTATTTACAGAAGAGATTCAGTAGTAGTGTTTGAGACAGAACCAAAACCTGCTTTACCAGATTTATGGTATGAAAGTTCTCAGTCTTTTGAAATAGATGTCTTAGGTAATCATACAGGAAACGAATTAAACCAAAACATTGCGAACAACAGGGCAGGTGTAGTAAGAACTGATTTTTCCAATTGTTTTACTTTTGGAAATGGTGTTGAAAGTTATAAGATACTAGATGCTTCTTTTGGAAAACAATTTAATTTAGGTAATAGAACATTCACAACAAACAATACGACATACCAACAAGCTCATAGATTTGCAGACTTAACATATAGTGGTGTATTTAATGACGAAACTAATGTAAATAAATTAAACGAATTTAATCTTGGGTTAGCTAACTTTAAACCACTGGAAGAAACATTCGGTGATGTAGAAATATTGTATGCAAGAAGAGATGATATCCTTGTGTTGCAAGAAGATAAAATATCATACGTATTAGCAGGAAAAGATTTATTAAGTGATGCAAGTGGAGATGGACAACTAACATCAGTACCTGAAGTTTTAGGAAAACAAATTGCTAGAATAGAAAACTATGGTATAAGTAATCATCCAGAAAGTTTTGCAGCTTGGGGTGAAAGCAAGTTTTTTACTGACGCAAAAAGAAGTGCTGTAATAAATTTAGTTGGAAGTTCAGCAGCTAACGAGCAACTTCAAGTTATATCTGAAGCAGGTATGAGAAGTTGGTTTAGAGATTTATTTACAGCAGCCTTTACAACACAAAAGTTAGGTGCATACGACCCTTATATGAACGAGTATGTATTAACATCTAATACTGTATTAAAACCTGAAGTTGCAAAATGTACGGCATGTGGAGTTACAAGAGATATTACAGTTCCAGCAGCCAACGCATTTATATATTGTGTTGATTTAGAAGAACAGCTTGGTGATGTATTAATAACTTATAATATACCATTAGAAGGACCTCAGCCAATAGTCACAGAAGCTACTTCACAAGATATAATTACTGAATCTGGTGACACCATAGAAACAGAAGGAGCAATTGGTGTTGTCGGATATACAATAAGAGCTATTTATAATGGAACTACTACTACAACCGGTGTTGTATATACTAGTGGGTCTTTTACTTTTGATAAAAACTCTACTACTGCTAATCAGGTGGTGTTAGAAATTACTACAACTTCTACAGTAGATGATACTATTGAAATTACAGTAGCTTGTCCATCAGGAACTTTACTTAATCTTTATAGTATTTGTGTGAGTGATACAATAGATGCGGGTAAATTTATTCACAATGAAGCTAGTTGGGATGATGGAGCTTTATTTTCTGCAACCCAATCAAATTTAGTAACTATGGGAAGTGGTACAGGAAGTTTTGTAATTTCTCAGTACAACGTAGTAAGTGGAAATCAGGGTGTAGGTTTATTACCTACAGACGGCTCGGTTATGAAAGCTGCTTACAATAAAATTAATTTTGACAACTTTGATTTTAATACATCTACTAACAGTTTTGCATATCTTAGAACCAACACTGAGTATACAAATACTATTTCTAGTATTACTACTCTTTTAGGATTAGCTATTAACATGCCTTTAAACAGTTCGGCAGCTCCTAATTATTATTCTGGTTCATTTACCGTGCCTGCATCTGGAAATAATTTATATTTAATTTACGATTATAGAGGAGCTACCACACCTACACCTACACCTACACCATCTGTATTTGATTACTATCAGTACACTCAGTGTGGTGGTGGAAGCACAGAAATATTTAGAGTAGCAAGCGGCACGTCTGCTCCGACAGTTGTAAAATATAATAACATTTGTTACGAAAGCCCTCAATCCACAATTACAACTAGTAATATTGATATTACAGAAACATACTTAGATTGTGCGTCTTGTCAGGCAGACTACAAAACATACCAGGGTTGTTTAGACAGCACAACCACAGTTATAGTAAAAGGAACACAAGGGTATACTTTCCCTGGCTTTATAAAGTATAATGGTATTTGTTTTGAAAACCCTGTGACAACCACAACTGTTTCAAATTTAGACATAACTACATTACCTACTTTTACAGATTGTGCTGATTGTGATGCTTCACTTTATAATTTTAGAGAGTATACAGAATGTAGTGGTACGGCTACACAAGTATTTAAATTACTAATAGGCTCAACATTTCAACCAGTGTATAGATATAATGGTGTGTGTTACGAAAGCCCTGCAACAACAAGTTCTACTGTAGGGGTAGATGCAGCAAGTTTAAGTTCGTTTAATAATTGTACATCTTGTTTACCTGAAGAGTATTTGTACAGAAGATATGAAGCTTGTAATGATAGTAATGTAGTTCAAATATTTAGATTACCAAACGGACAAAACGTGGTGTTTGCGCAGGTAGTTAAATATTCAGTTAATGGAGTTCAAACCTGTTTTGAAAACCCTGAGCCAACAGGTTCTACAAGTACGGTAGATTTACCATCTTTTCAGTACGATGATTGTCAAGAGTGTGAGGCAACGATACCTGATGTTCCTCCCGTACCAGATGACCCAGACCCACCAAGCCCATCTACTGCAAATTATAGAAGGTATGAAAAATGTAATGACAGTAATGTAACTCAAATATTTTATCAAACTGGAACAACTTTCCCAGACGTAGTAAAATATAATGGAGAATGTTATGAATTACCTGAACCAACTAGCTCGACAACTGGTATAACTTTATCTGGACTAGAAACATTTGATGATTGTGAAACCTGTGCTGGGGGTACTGGAGGTGGAGGTGACCAACCTACGCCTACTAATTTATTTTATAGATTAATACACTGTACCCTACTTGATTCAGATTGTTATTATCAAAGTGAATTTCAACCTGCAAGTGGACAAAGATTTGTCGACGGAACTTCTGGTAACACGCCACAATATTACGTTTACAGCGGAGATGCGGGTGTTACGTCAGACCAAGGAAGTCCTTGTCAAAATATTAGTTTAGTAGAACAAGAAAGTGGTTGTCCACCGACGCCACCGACGCCACCAACAGAGCCACCAAGTCCACCGACATATCAAAATATAGAAATTCAGGAATGTTATACTACAAGTCCAAGATATTTTGTAAGAATAACTGGACTGTCAGCTCCTACCTTACAGCTTGGATACGCTGTAAAAATAATTGGAGCTGGAGGAACTAATCCTGAATTTGATGTAAACAAAAGTTGGGAGATAATAGATGATAATGCTCAAACACATAATTCTGAAGCAACACTAAACCAAGTTGCAAATGATTGTACTGGATTTTCTCCGCCACCTACGCCAACACCTCCTACGCCAACACCACCACCAACAATTTATGGTCAGTATTTAGATTGTGATGGTTCTGATAATGTAGCTTATGTGAGCGGTCCAAGCGGAACTACATTCCCAACCGTATTAAAAATATCAGGTGTTTGTTATGAATATTCAGGTCTTGGCGGAAGCACTGGTCCTTTATATTCAAACTATGATGATTTTACTTCATGTGCTTTATGTCAGGCAACTGTACCAAGTCCACCTCCACCGACGCCACCGACGCCTACTTGTTTTGCTATAAACAATATGTCTACAGGAAGCTCTGCTACTTTAGCTTGTAATCCGTTTAGATTTGAAACAATGTACTTTAATAATTCATCTTTCTGTCAAGCATCTAACTTTTTTAGAACTGACGCAAATTGTAGCAGCTCACCCGCCGATACTTATGTGAGTAACGGAACATATTATAGACAGTGGTCTAATGGTCAGTTTGGACCTTGTATAATTTGTGAGCAACAATAAATTACTTATATTTACTTGAATTAAATATAATCAAATGCAAGAAATATTAAATTTTTTAAGCAACGAAGAGTGTGATGAAATTATATCTATGATAGAATCTAACCACCAACGCTCCTCGGTAGTTACGGGTGGCGGTAATGACAGGTCAGATATTACAGACCATAGGACATCAAGCACAAGCAATCTAAATACTAACAATAAAACAATTCAAAAAATACACAAAAGAATAAGTGAAGAGTTGAATATTCCTATAGAAAAAGGTGAGTCTATACAAGGCCAACTATACGAAGAAGGACAATATTTTAAACCACACAATGATTTTTTTAATGGGCCTGCCTACGATATGCACTGTTTATCTTCAGGTAATAGAACTCATACTTTAATGGTTTATCTAAATGATGACTTTGATGGTGGTGAAACTAACTTTCCTAATTTAAAACAATCAGTAAAACCGGTAAAAGGTAAAGCTATTTGGTGGAATTATTTAAAAGATGGTAAAACCCTAAAGGAATATTTACACGAAGGCACACCTGTTACTAAAGGTAAAAAATACATCATCACTTCTTGGTGGAGAGAAAATACTTGGGATGGCGGTGGAGATGCAATGAAATATGCAGAGCTACATAAAGAAAAAGAAGAGACTCCAGAAGTGAAAGAATTAACACCTAAAACACAAGAGCTGCCACAAAGTGAAAGTAAAATAATTAAAGTTGGAGAAGATGTTTCAAATGTTAATAAATTAAATATACCTAAGTTAACACCAAACGGTTTTGCTTTACAAAAATGTCCACCCAAACTATGGAATTTAATTAGTGAATGTTATGAGCTTTTGAAAACAAAAGAAGTAACAGAAAATTTTGATGGTAAAGACCATTATGTTCCAGGAGATACAAGCTTATTAAGTTTTGATAATTTACCTACAATTAAAAAAATATTACATGAAGAATTTTTACCTATACATAAAGAGTTTTGTGGTGTCGATATTGAACCAAGTTATATATATGGCATAAGGTCTTATCAAAAAGGTTCAAGATTAGAAGAGCACGTAGATAGGTTGGAAACACATCACATATCTTCTATTATTATAGTTGACAAAGATTTAACTTGTGGTTGTGCTAGTAAAAAATATGCTGATGATTGGCCACTTGATATACAAGGTCACGATGGGGAATGGTATAAAGTTTATGCTCAACCAGGCGACATGATACTTTATGAGTCAGCACTTTGTAAGCATGCAAGAAAAGAAATATTTGCAGGTAATTTTTTTAGAAACTTTTATATACATTACAAGTTAAATGATTTTACACTTCCTAGCTCCTGAAGATAAATCCAAATGGTCTCAAAAGTGGCACTACTGTTTAGACTCCTGGAAGAAATCACACTGCTGTATTAAAGTGTGGAATGATACTGAAATCGATGAGTTTATTAAATGCAATGACCCAGAATTTTTTAAAGTTTTGGATATGCTGCATAAGATATTTAAGCTGGATTACGTTAGGAGTTTAATATTAGAAAAGATAGGAGGGGCATATATAGATATGGATGTAGAATTGATATCTCCTTTTATAAATCAAATAGATAGAAATAAAATATATATTATTGGAGCTTCATCATCAGATGAAGTTGTGCAAAACAGTTTAATGATTTCTCCTCCGTCAGAGTTTTGGACAAGGTTTTTAACGTTTTCTAGAAAAAAAATATTTGAAAACTTAGAGGCTGTTAGAGCTTATCCTGATTATGAAGAAAAATTAAGAGGAACAATTGTTAGAAAAACAGTAGGGCCTATTGCTTTATCTGAGTTTATCGAACAAGATAAAGAAAATATAAAAATATTGCCGGCAGATTTATTTAATAATTCTAAAGGTATATGTTTCACCAAACACCATCAAACAGGTATATGGGGCTTTATCGATTAGCACCAATAAATTTTCGTAAATTTGTGTAATAATATTTATATATGTCTTGTATTACTTATGAGTTAATATGTCCTATTGGAGCTATTGAGCAAAATAGGTTTGAAGCTGTTAATGGTAACGGAAATGCAGCTCTTCAGGAATGTGAGTGGACAATTACTTGTTGTGATGGCTCGAAACAAAGAATAACATTACAAGCGGGTGAAGTATCTAGACCATGTTTAGATACTGCTGCTACTACATTTATACAGCAAAACACAATATCAGGACAATATAATTCTTTAAAGACAAGTTGTAGTTCTATTTGTGGTACAGTAAACCCAGGTGTTATTCCGACGCCTCCGAGCCCGACTCCAAGTCCGACGCCTCCGAGCCCTCCGACTCCTGCGCCAACACCAACTCCTCAGTATTGTTTAGGTGCTGAAAATGAGGTCACTACACAAAATGTAAACGGTCAAAATGTATTTGTTTTTGGAGGGAACTATGGAACATACGGTACGAATGTAGGTACTTATGTATTAAAAAACGTGCCATCAGCTCATCCTATTGCAATTCAAAACTTTAACTTAACAAACGTTATAACTTATACAGGAACAAATGCAGTTGGTCCAAAGGTTGGTTTAGATGGAAATACATATACGTATTATTGGGGCGATGTAACTATAACAGTAATAGGTGGATATGGTGTGATTAGCTATGAGTGTTATTACCACGGCTATATGGGAGGTCAGAATAATTTAATTTATAACTCCACCACTTGTAGTATACCAAGTGCACCTACACCTGGTCCGACGCCTCCGACGCCTCCGACGCCAAGCACAGTACCTCCTGTACCTTCACCTGTAACTACAGAATACACACTCACATATAGTGATTCAGTAAAAGGTTGGCCCTCATTTTATTCTTATATACCAGATTTTATGATAGGTATGAATAATTATTTATACACTTTTAAAGCAGGGAATTTATACAAACACAACACAAATGAATTAAGAAATAACTACTATGGGATACAATATAATTCACAGATTACAGGTGTAATTAATAACAATCCATTAGAAAATAAAATTTTTAAAACTATAAACTTAGAGTCTGATTCTGCTTGGGATGTAAATTTACAAACTGATTTACAAAATGAAGGGTACATTGACTATAGATGGTTTAAGAAAAAAGAAGGTGCGTATTTTGCAAACATTAGAAAAAATAATCAAATACCTGCAGCTGCTGATGAATACGCTTTAAGAAGCGCAAATGGAATAGGTAAAACTTCAGCATGGTCTACACAAAGCAACATATTAACTTTAAACTTTTCTGTGAACCCCCTTGTTTCTATTGGCGATATAGTTAGTATTGGGGATTATATTTATTTTTCCGAACCTCAATATACCGTCATAAAATTTGCTGGACAAATAACCAATATAGAAGTAGATATTAGAAGTGGTGTAAACAGAATGTTTGTAAATACAGCTATAACAGGAAGTCAAACAATAGGAGTTGTTGACCCTTTTATATTATATATTAAAAATGTTGAAGCAGAAACAGGTGGTATGTTAGGACATTTACTTGATTTTACTCTAACAAACTATAATACAAACTCCGTTGAGTTGTTTGCTCTGGAGGCTGAAGTAATGAAAAGTTATCCGTAAAATTAGTATCTTTGCATAGAATGGAATTTAATATAAATGAATTAAATCCTTCTGATTATGATGAAGTTTTGGTAAATTGGTGGAAAGAATGGGGTTGGACTCCTCCACCAAAAGAATTTTTACCAGAAGATGGACAAGGAGGAATAATGGTTTCATACAACGATAAGCCTGTTTGCGCAGGTTTTGTGTATTTTACCAACTCAAAAGTATCGTGGGTAGAGTGGATTATCTCAGATAAAAATGTAGATAAAAAATTAAGACACGATGCAGTAAAACACTTGATTGGATTGCTGACAAGCATCTGTCAAGAGCAAGGAAGTAAATTTGTTTACGCTATCCTTAAAAATAATAACCTAATGAAAACCTATGAGGAGTGGGGTTATGTACAGGGAGATGTAAACTGTAATGAAATGATAAAAAAAATATAATATGCCAATAGGTTCAGCACTCGCAGCAGCGGGAACATTCTTAGCTAAAACAGCTTTACCCGCAGCAGGAAAATTTTTAGCAAAAAAAGCATTACCAGCAGTAGGTAAATTTGTAACAAAACAAGCACTACCAGCGCTAGGAAAAGCAGCTGTTTCAAAAGTAGGAAGTCAATTACTATCAAAAGGTGCGCCAGCAGCTTTTAGTTTTAGTCAAGCAAGAAACGCTAGACAACTTCAAGGAGAATATCAAGACCAGATAGATGATTTATTTGCAAGCGCACAAAGTAGATTAGATACTGATAGATTCGCAGGGTTATCTGTTCCAACTACAGGTTTAGAGTTAGCTCTCGACGCATCTCGACAAACCGCAGGAGATTTCTTACAGCGTGTGGCAGAGGGAGACCCAAGAGGTTTAGCAGCTGGAGGAAGAGCGTTAATGGCTATACAAGAGGCTCAGCAAAAAGCTGGAGCAACGTATGATGACAGACTAGCTCAGTTACAATTAAGACAAGCAATAGGTGGACAGCAAGCAGATGCAGCTGCAGCACAACTAGAGCTTGAACAAGTAAAAGGTTTACAAGGAATGTTAGCTGACCAAAGAGCAAGAGAAATGGGAGCAACAAGAGGTGGTATTGATTTATTAAGTCAGTTAGCTGCTGGCCTTGCTAAGAAAGACCCATTTGATGGGGAGGAAAGCAGTGATTTAGAAGAAGATATTGTAGAGACAGGAAGAGATTCAATGGGTGGTTTCTCAGGAGCCGGCTCAAGTAGTGGTAGTGGAATGGCTGGGTTTACAGGAGCAGCATCATAAAATATAGATTATGCCTACAGGATACGGATACGTAAGAGATAAAGAACCTTTGTTTGTTAACTGGGCAGAGGTAAGTCAAAAATTTACTGACCAATTAAAAGCTGATGAAGAAGCTAGGTTAGCTACTAAAAAAGAAATCCTTGACAATCGTAACGAATTTACAAAGACCTTACTTAACAAACCTGTTGGACAAAACACTGCACTAAACAGAATACTTTCTGGATATACAGACCAGGCAAGAGAATATTCTCTTTCTGCATTACAAAGGTATAAAGACAAAGACTCAACTCTTGCAGAGTATAATGCTTTTGAAAACAATTTAAAGTCCGGTACAGAATTGCTTTTTGATGCAGTAGAAGGTTTCAATTCAAACTTTGATAACTTCGCACAGCGTGCACAAGATGGCTCAGCTTCTAAAATAGAAGTGTTCATGCACGAGCTTACACAAAACTATACGGACTTTGGTAGAGTTTCACTTGATGTAGACCCTAAGACTGGTGAGGTAATTATTTCAGAGCTGGGTGAAGATGGAAATCCTACAGGTAAAACACTAGATGTATCACAGCTTGGATACTTCTCTAAGTTTACCAGAGATAAATATGATATAGACGGAGCTGTAAATACTGTAGCAGAAAATTTAGGAACTAAATTTTTACAAGACACTGAGGGTAGAAGTTTACGATACCAAGGACAACTGTATGATGAGATTGTAAGTAATGAAGAGTTAATGAAAGGTTTAGACACAGAGATTAAATCTTTAATTGATGAAGGCTTTGAGCTTGAGAGTGTACTAGCTGACAGTATGAACTATAAGATTGTTACAGATAAAACTGACAACCCATTTGATTTATACTTCAATCAAGATACAAATGAGTTTGAAATAACAGATGCTCAAAAACAAGCAGCGTTTGACCATGTAAAAGAAAAGATGTTGAAGGCTCTAAATATAGATAGAAGAGAACCTGAAGCTGAGGATGAGTTAAGTGATTCTCAAATACAATCAGATTTAATTAGAAAGATACAAACTGTAGCATTGTATGGAGATAAAGTTCCTAGAACATTAATAGAGCAATTATTATCAGAAGAAGAGTTAGCCGAGTATGACAAGCTTGTAGAAAGTCAAGGAGGAACAGATGCTATTCAAGGATTGGTAGATGATATTACCACAGTAGTAGGACTTTCAGATTTAACAGAAGAACAGTTTGCCGATAATGATACAGTTAATCAAGCTTTAGGAGGTTTACAAGCTCTTGGTATTGATGCTTCTGTAAGTGGCGGAGGAAATATGTTTTCTGCAAGAATAATTAATATTAAAGAAAGAGGAGATAAAGGTCAAGGTATAAGTATTGATACTAAAGGTAAAACTCAACAACAAATAATTGATGAGATAGTTAGACTCGTGCCTTCAGTAAGAAGTTTAGAAGATTTAGCTACGTCCCTCGCATTTATCAGAAGACAGAGTAATCCACAGGGTGATACACAAAATGTGCCTCCATTTTTTGAATGGTCACAAAGAGAAGAAAACAAAGGTAAAGGTATGAATGAATACATAGAAGAATTTAATTTATCTCCAGCTCAGTAATGGAAACACAAGAATTATTTGACATATTACCAACAGGTATTTTTTCTAACGCTGAAGAACTGCAAAAGTTTTTAGATGATGGAGATGTAAATCAATTATATCCTTTATTGGATAAAGAAAAGTTTCCCACTCTTGAATCATTTCAAGTTTCCTTAAAAAAAAAAGACACTCCAGAAATAAATACGGAGTTAGAATTGGAAGATGGTTTGTCGGAGCAGCCAGAGTCAGCTGAAGAAAAAAAAACTCCAGAATCTGATTTAGGTAAAATTTTTAAATCCAATTTTTTAAGAACTGTAGGAGGTATATCCGACATTCCTTTGTATATAAACCAAAGTGTTTTTAGCGCATTTGCTCCTAAACAACAAAAAGAATATATAAATAGTCTTACTCCAGAACAAAGAGAAATATTTTTTGAAACTTTAAATACTGGTAAAGCTTCAACTGGAACTGCTTTACCTATGGATACAGACTTTTCAAGAAAAATGTATAATGAAGCCAATCGTTTAAGGGAGCTTGTTGACACACAATACGACACCGGCATAACTCAAGATATCTTTTCTGAAAATGTGGGTAGAGGTTTGAGAAGACTTACTAACGAAGCAGTAGGAGCTATACCTCAAATAGTTACTGCGTTTGCTCCTGGTGGTATTGTAGCAATAGGAGCAGGGACAGCAGCTACAAAATCCAGACGTCTCCAAGAAGAAGGAGCTGATTTAAATTTTAAAACACAATTAAATTCAGCAATTACAGGTACAGCTGAAGGAATATTTGAATTAGTAACTTATAGAATGGGTGGTCAACTGTTCAAAGGTTTAAGAGAAGCGTTATCATCTCAAGGAAAAGAAGCTGTTAAGGAATCACTTAAAACAATATTAAATGCTTATAAAAAAGGATTTGCAAGAGAGGGAGTTTCAGAGTTAGCTACAGAAGCTACTGAAGATTTAGCTGACCTTATAGTGCTTGGAGATGAAGAAGCTTTTGCAAACGCATTTTCAAGATATGCGGATACATTTGTTATTGGAGGAGCTACAGGTGGGCCGATTCAATCTTTTGCCCCTGGAGTCAAAAGAATTGTCCAAGGTAGACAACAAAAAATATTAAACGACAACGTAAAGAAGAGTAAATATAATAATGTACTAGAGCCATTTGATGTGGAATCTGGTAATATGGTAGTTGAGATAGACCAACTACCAATAGTGCAATCTCCAAATGCAGATTTATTTATTAACAGTACAGTTGACAATCAAGTAAAAAGAAACGAAATATCAAAAACTCAGGGTGAGCAAATAAAACAAAACTTTGCTGTAGCTAAAGGTATATTTGACCAAATACCCACACAAAATCTTAATACACAACAACAAAAACAAGCAGCTGATTTGTTGTTTGAAAAACTCACTTTAGAAAATTTTGTAGCTGGTAAAGATGTAAATCTTGTTACAAAAGAAATACAAAGAATAGAGTCAATTAATGAACAGCTAAAAAATATAGGCTTACAAGCTCAACCAATAACAAGCACAGAGCAAGCTGTAGAAGAGGTAGAAATTAAAGATGAAAGTGTCGAGGGCGACACTCAACAAAGAATATCTGTCGCTCCTTTCTTTGCAACACAAATTGAAACAATCGATGACGCAGAATCTTTAAGGCAAGATAACAAATACACGGAGTATATAGCTGGTCTTAATACATTAATAAATGAGTTTGGATTAGAAGGCCAAGTAGAAGAAACGCTGGGCGGATTTCAATTTGAAGACGGCACAACTGTTAGAGAAATATCTAACAATATAATTTTAAATAACGCTACCGAAACACAAGGTGATGAGTTTGCTGCGTTAGTAGGCGCTCTTGCTCCTGAAGTGCAAGAAGCAACTATAGCTGCTAATTATACAGATAAACAATCAGGCGATGCTAATGGTGTTGAGTTTATTTTACAAGTTGATAATATCCAAGGAGCTCTCGAAACCCTTGCTGATGTTGGGATTACAGATTTTACTTTGAATCAATCAAATAATTCCTTATCTTTACTTAATCTTGATTTTATGGATAGTGAAGTATTTCAAGATAAACTTAACAATCTTTTAGAAAAATTAGATGAAAAACAAATTAAATACTCAGCCCAAGACACAAGGCCAATCAACTCTCGATACATTGATGCTGAAGCCAGAAGGGAAATTTTACGAACTATTCAAAGACGTTCCGTTGAACAACAACTTGAAGGGGAAAGCCTTTATCCGAAAGTTGTCCAAGCGTTAGAACGTATAGGAGAAACAGTAACTGAAACTACAGTTGAAGAAACTGTTGAACCTTCCCCTGCATCTCCCGAACAAATTATAGAAACCATAGGCGACCCTAGCATGAGCATGGAAGAAACCATTTCTGTGGGTAGAGCTCAAGGTTTTTCAGACATTCAAATACAAAAAGTTTTACAAGGTAGAGGGTTTAAAGTTAGAGATATAAAACCTCTTTTAGAATTAAAAATAGAAATACCTGCTGCTTTTAGAAATATAGCTGGTGGTATAAATGTAGGTCAACCTATATTTAATCAAGTTCAATCCGAGTTAAATGCGTTTGTAAAAAAAGCTGATAACGTTTTACCTGGAGCAAGAAGAGCTAAAGCGTTAGAAATTTTAAAAGCTAATGAAACATTTCAAACTTTATCTGAGATAGACCAACAACAACTATTATTAGGTTTAGATAGAACTTTAGGAACAACAGCTAATAAAGTTATACAGCAAGAAATAAATCAAATAAAAAATTCAATAGCTGATTTCAAAAAAGGTATAAAGGATTTAAAGCAAGCGCAAAACACTGTTAATAATTTTATTAGAAAAGCTTTACCAAATGAGAAAGAAATCAAAGGGTTTGTTTCCTCTATAAATAAAGTTACTAGCAAAGATGATTTACCTGCTGTTGCTGAAAAAATAATAAAACAAATAGAGCAACAAAGAGAAAAACAAAAGCTAAGTGTAATTAAAAAAATAAAAACTTTAGCAAATAAAAAAGCCAGAACTACTAAAACAAGGTCAAACAAAATTAGAGGTGGAGATTTGACAGCAGCTGGTAAACAATTTTTTCAAGCTGTCAGTGAAATAATGAACGCAGTTACAGGTAAAAATCCTGTAAATACAATGGTTAATATAGCTAATGATTTATCTGACTTAGCTGAAATAGAAAGAGTAACAAACAAAGAAATAGCAGGAGAAAAATTATCACCATCAGAGTCAAGACTTTTAGATAGAGTGTTAGCTTTTGATATGTTTGGAGATATTCAGGAAAAATCTTTAGAGGAAGTGCAAGCTTTATTTACTGACTTACAAGCTGCTCGTGCAGAGTCTATTAGACAGCTAAATGTTTTAAGAGAAATTCAAGCCCGTGAAACGCAAGAACTTCAAAATGAACTTAACAATCAGGTACAAAAAGATTTTCCATTTTTATATAAAACTGATGAGGACGGAAACTTAGTTGTTAAAAATAGAAATGATTTGAATCAAGATTATCTTAGTATAAGAAGAGACTTTGATAAACTCAAAATTTGGAAAGGATTAAAAGGTGTAGCACAAACTTATAATTTTACTACAGCTAGAAATTTATTTCAAACCATAAGAAGATATTTAGCCAATCTACAAACCGTTACTAAGATACTTGACAGATACAATGACCAAGGATTTTTTCAAAAATATTTTTACAATGAAACTAATATAGCTGAAGAAAATTCTTTAAGAGGTAAATTTAATCAGCAAGATAAAATAAGTGAAATAGCTTCTACTATAGAGGGTATAAACAATTACAATGATATATTAAACTTACTCAAAGAACCAGAAATATTTTTAAATGTAAAAGGTAGAGAAGTAGAATACTCTGCTGATAACATAGCTCGTATTTACGCTCTAAGTAAAAACGATGTGCAAAAAGATAAACTTAATAAAATGGGTTATACTGATTCTGTATTAAATGATATTAAAAATAATCTTGATAATAAAGTAATTGAGTTTATAGATAAGCTTATTGATTATTTAAGCACCGATTATTATGAAGGAGTTAATGATGTATATTCTAAAATAAATAATATAAACTTGCCGCAAATAAGAAACTATTTTCCTACCAGAACTATATCTCAGGCAGAGTTTAGTAGCGACTTATTAGCAGCGGGAGATTTTAGTGCAATATTTAATGCTGAAACAGCTCCTGCATTAAAAGCAAGAGAGGATTTAATAAGCCCTATAGATTTAGGAAGAGGTTTAACATTTACCAATACACTTTACAATCACATTGAAACTTTAGAAAAGTATAAAGCTTTTGCTTCTACAGTAAAAAAATTAAACACTATAATGAAGTTAGATGGAGTTGGAGCTTTGATGAATGAAACTGGTACATCACGATTGGTTAGAAATAGTGTTAATGCAATCGTCAATCCAGGTTATGGTATAGACCAAGTAGACACAGGATTATTTGCGAAGGCTTTAAATAACTTTACTGGATATGCGTTATCATTTAGACTTATGCAGATACCTAAACAAGCTTCTTCTTTTGTAAATGCTTTTGAACAATACAGATTTAACAAATCCGGTAAACCTAATTTTGTAAAAGATTTATTTGGTTTTGCTATAGACATGGCTCAAGTAATATCTAATTTACCAAAAGAAATTAAAGAAACTAGAGATATATCTGCAAGTTTTAGAGATAGATTAGAAAAAGGTTTCGGCGGAGATTTGTACGGGTTAGAAACCGGTGGTACTTTAGGTTTGAAAAAATCCCCTGCATTAAGAAGGTACAGAGCTGCTGCTGCTTCTCCTACTGTATTAGGGGATTTATTAGGTATTATGGGATATAAAATAGTATACAATAGGAATATTAAAAACGGGATGTCACCTCAAGAAGCTTTAAGAATATTTAATGATTATAATGCAACGCAACAAAGTAGAAGAGGGGCAGATAAAATTGAGCTACAAAGAAGTAGAGACGCTCTTACAAGAACGTTTACTATGTTTATGAGCACCACCTATTTACAAATGAATCAAACTGCTCAAGGGGTATCATCTATAACAACAGATTTAATTAAGGGGAAAAAACCTAAAGCAGCTGATATAAGAAGAGTTGCTCTTAATGCTTATATTGCAAATGCGATGTTTGTTTTTATGGCAAACTCAGCTAAGTTTTTCTTAGGAGATAATGAAGACAAAGAAGAAGTATTCAATAGATTAAAATTTTCTAACACTGTTTTAAATTTAGTTTATGCTATACCGCTTTTAGGTTCTGCCGTTGAAGTAATGAATAATAGAATACAAGGTAAAAGGTTTTCTGAGGATAGTATCGTAAACCCATATAGTGCTGTAGTTTCTCGTATGTATCAGTTAATTTCTAAAGAAGGTGGGTTTTCTTTAAGAAGCTTGACACCAATATTCGAGTTAATTGCTGGTACTAGATTCGACCCTTTTGCAGGATTGTTTAACATATTTAAAGACTTAAAAATTACAGAGGAAAGCTTCCTTGATTTAATAGGTACAACAAGTTATTACAGGCCTGATAAAGATGAAGTTTCAAAACCGGTTTCTAATAAAGCAAGCGGTGATTTTGTTGACCCTGAATTACAACAACAAATTAAAGATTTAAAAAGTCAAGTAAGAGATATTAAAAAAGAAGTTAGAGATGCCCTTCAAGAGTAAAGCACAACGCCGTTGGATGTACGCCAACAACCCAGAGCTCGCTAAAGAGTTTGAAAAAGAAACAGGTAATCCTGATGCTTTGCCTAACCGTATACATCCTAGAACTGCAAGAAGAAGAAGAATATCTCAGAGAAGAGCTAGAAGATTAGCACGTAGAAACAATAAAAGATAAGAGAGTTTATCAGTATTACTACAAAGAAGTCAAAGTATTTATTTGTCATTACAAGTTCATTAAACAATTAAAAGCGGTGTGTCCACCTATCACTACGCCACAACCTATCGCCTGACGTTTAAAGTTTTTTGCATACGCCGCTGCATAACTCTTAGCATCTATCCCACATCCCACCTGCATACCAAACACTCGAAACCTTTTACCTACATACCACTGCACATACGCTGAGGTATGAGTGTGACCACATACAGAAGACATCATATTGTTCCGAGCTTTCATTGCTGCTTGGCTTCCTTCTCCATGCTCATATAATACATCATCATATACAATGTTCTCAACCCAGTTCCAATCTGGTGTACCGAGAACATCATTGTAACTTTTAATCCAACGCTTTGGTATCTGAGAATCAAATGCCTTACGCATTATCATTCTATCGTGGTTTCCAATTGTTACATCAGCAACTGGAAAAGCTTCATACCATTTAGCTACATCCTCTACTGCTAGCTCAAGCTCATCTCCACCACCTAGACCATCTGGGTCTGTTGTGTGAAAGCTTGCGTAGTGGTTGTCAATAATATCTCCTATGAATATTACTTGATTGCAGTTGTATATAGCGTACATATCTACGCAAAAGTCTAAGTATCCATCAAGTGTAAATGGTGCGTGCAGGTCTCCTATTACAAGTATCCTTCTTTCTTTTTTAGTTAGGTTGTCAAATGCTGCTTTTTTGTTTCCTCTGAGTCGAGGTCTAAAGTCTTTATAGCTCATCGTTTATAGATTCGTTAATACCTTTTAATGTATTGTTAAGAACCTGAATGTTTTTACGAGTGCCTTCGTAGTCTTGGTCGATTAAGGTTTCGTAGATTTCATTTACAGAGTCGTGAATATCATCCATAATGAAGTTTATGTTTTGGATGCGCTTCTTTTCAAGCGGTGTTATATTCATACCCTTTAGGTTTTATTGTTCTCTTAACAAAAGACCTCCCTGGTAACTATCTATTTTTTTAATTGCTCTATAAATCCTTCTTGACTGTCGATGTACATTTTCTATCTCTGTCTTTGTAGACTCTTTCCCAAGATTACAATACAAATCTGCATCAATCTCCAAAAGTTTGTCTATTTTTTTCTTGTCACTCCAACTCGTGAAGCTCACAATCTTATCAATATCCTCTACATTATAAGACATAAATGTTAATCCTTTTTTAAAGTTAGGAAATTTTTTCTAATTCTGATTTAATTTTAAAATAATTCTGCTTTAGATTTATGTGTCTAAAAAGCAGTTCATTATACTTTTGTTTGTAGGTTTTACGCAGGTATCTCCTATTATTTCCGATACGATTCTTGAGTATACGCTTAGCGTTTGCGTAAATCTCTAGGTACTCATCCTCTTTCCAGAGCTTCAAGTTGTTAAATATTTTCCTGGAATGTATAACAGTTGCGTGGTCTAAGCCAACTGACTCTCCAATATCTGTCAGACAACAAGTGGTAAAGTCTTCACATAATTTAAAGTATACTGCTCTTTGATATACGTTTTTTCTTTTCCTGCTTCTAATTCTAAAATCGTTTTCAAATAATTTAATTAGTAACTTTTGTATTCGAATCATTTCCATAGCTAATTGTTTTGTTTAAGTTTAAAAAATCTAAGTATTCGTCTGATGTAATTTCGTTGAACTTGTAGAATAAAGGAAACATAGTTTTTGAATTTAAATATTCCACACTAAAGAACATTGGGTTTTGTAAAGCAACAACACCAGCCACCAATCCAAATCTTTTTGTTGGTTTCTTTTTTCTATGTTCCTCGTATATCTCTTGTGCTAACACATCTAATTGCATTATAATCGCTGCGCTATATAAAGGAGGCAGCTCTCCTAACCTTTCTAAAAAGGCCTCTTCCATTTCGTAATAATATTCATCCCCTGAAAATCTCTGTTCTAAACCCATACTCTTCTAGTTCTTCTATTCTGTATTCCTGAAGCTTTGAAACTTTTCCCTTCGGTGTTTTAATTTCAAAAAACTTTACACCCAAATCTTTGTGTAAAGCAAGCACATCTGGAATACCGTTCTTATTTGTTTTAATTAATTTAATAACATAATAACCTTCAGCTTCTAACTCTTTTATTTTTTTAGACTGAATCTGTTGCTCTGTCATTATATGCAAATTTACTTAATTCTTTTATTGGTATTAATACGGATAAAGATGTTTTGTCATCACCCATTTCTTTTACTGCACCATTTAAATAATATTGTCTAGCTATTTCTTTCAGCCTACTTGTTTTAATAAAGATAATAACTTCATCTCTGTACTGTTCAGCTAGAACAAAGGCGTAATAATCAGATTTGGTTTTAGAAATACCGGAGGGCTTCCCTCTGCTTTCAAACTCAACAGCTATATTCCCTGTTGTGCCTGTCCAGAAATCTCTTTTAACTTCTATCGTACAATTTTTAAATATATGGTCAACAATTCTTTCTCCTTCTTGACCAATAACTAAATCATAATCAAAGTTAGTCTTTCTGTCCTTCATTTTTTTTCGGCTCGTCTGCTTTAGCTGCTTCTTCTTTTAGTTTATCAATAGCTTCCTGGTAGTCCGGCATCCTTTTAATAGTTTCAAGAGTACCCACTGCTAAGCTGTTGATGTTTCGTAAATCACTAATAACTAAACTCATTGTTTCTTCGAGCTTGTTAATCTTATTAGCCATCTCTATTAATTTTGCTTCTTTCATAATTATAAACTTAATAAATCTTTTTCGAAATGTTTCAAAGTGTAATCTTTTTTCTTTGATACCGTCTTATAAATTTTATCTTCGATTCCATTGTCTGCAAAAATCCAGTACACATAATTCTTCCTTGAATCTTTAGTTGTCATTCTATCTCTGGATTGCCAGTAGCTAAGTGCACTAAAATCTATGTTGTAATACACCAGGTAATCAGCTTCTTTCAAACTTATTCCCTCTCTTCCACTTACTATCTGTAACGCAATACTTTTATCTGTGGTCTTAAATTCTTCCAACTCGGTAGTAAGAGTGTCGCCCAGGACACTTTTTAAAGCATCGTATTCAGCTTTAAATTTATAAAAGATACCGAGCTTCTTATTTTTAAATTGCGTCGCTATAAACTCCGCTTTTGATGTATCGAGAACTAAAGACTTTCCGCTTTCAAACTTCACAGTACCAGAAAACATTTGATGAATCTTTGACATAAGCTTAACTCCAGTGTCTGCTAATATAACTTCACCCGTCTTTCCTTTTATAACTAAATCTGTTTTTAATTTTTTAATTAACTGGTAGGTAGTGAAATCCATTTTAACTTTTAATACTTTCTCAATAGTCTCTACTTTAAACCCCGCCTCCTTCTGCGTGTAAGAAATCATATATGGTTTCATTTCATCTAAGATTGTTTCTTTACCTTGCGTGTAGTCGTTGTGTGGCATTGCTCCAATCTTTTTCTGAAACACATTGACATACTCTCTTGCGAACTTATAGAAGTTTGTGTGATGTTTGAAAGGATTGTTAGGACACGAGTACACTTGATGATACATCTGACTAAATGATTCGGGAGTAGGTGTTCCCGACATTAGAATAACATAAGGTCTATTGATAAGTATTATATCTTTCACTTGCTTAGCTCTCTTGCTTGGCTTTGGATATGCTCCCATTGAATGAGCTTCATCAAGCACAATCAAATCAAACTTACCTTGAATCTTATGCAAGCTTTCATAATTAATAATAACAATATCGTAGTTGGGATTTAGTTTATTGTAATCTTCCTGGATAGAAGACATCGCTTTTTTCTTTGTTACGAACAACATCCTGCCAATGTTTAAATTGTTTGCTATTCCCATAGCAGTAAGTGTCTTTCCAGTTCTTACCTGCATAGACAAATAAACAAACTTACTTTTAGAAACCACGGCTGTGGCTTTTTTAATAATCTCTATTTGATAATCACGATACTTCATAAAAAAACCAGGGAGCAGAAATCAACCAAACGACTCCCCGGCAAAAACTTATTTAATTTGTTTTAATAAAAATTTTAAAAGATGAGCATAAGAATTTTTAGGATTGTCTTTGTAAAAATCTTTAGGCTCATGTAGTACAAACTGAATTTTTTTCCAGCCAGTACTTGGAACTTTAAACCCATACCATAACTTGCATTGCTTTGATGCTTCCGGTAATGTATTACCTAATCCCCAATCTCTTGGGAATCCATGATTGTTTAATGTGAAAAGTTTTTTAGTTTCTCTAAGAAACGAAAAGTAGTTGTCACACTTCCAACCGATGTACTTGGAATTAGGATGTAAATAATAATTCCATTTTAAAGTTTTACGTCTACCGCTTTCATTCTGCAGTGCACGTACATCTATGATTTTCATAATTAATGATTTTATGTTTAAACAATTTTGACAGAACGTCAAAGAACTATAATACAAAGATACGAAAAAAATATTAAATGTGCAAATCTTGTTCATAACGTGGGATTAGAAAGGTACTTCAAATTGTTCATCTTCTTCTTGTTTCTCTCTTATCATAAACCAACGACCCGTTGTATCTCTTCCTTCCTCTGGTGCAATACCCTCTGAATACATACAGTAACTATGCAACCATTTGTAGAATCTTATCCTACTTATAGTCATCTTAGATTTTGGACCGTAGTCTGGATACTCATTAATGAAATCAAAATACATTTCATTTTTATAAATCTTAATACCTGGTGTAAGCTTTTCATTTGGCACTGTACCTTTAAGTAAACCGCACCACTCTATAAAGTCGTGAGATGTTTCAGCTGAGAGTTGTCTAATCTTTAAATTTACAAAGTCACTCTGAACAAGACCCTCTCTCAAATACATTTGAAGACATTGAATCATATAGTTATCAAAGATGCACCACTCATCTGAATCCCAGTCTCCAAAAAATAATTTTCCAAACTCATCTTGAGGGGTAAATGTTTTAGTGTAGTGTTGAAATAATTCTAACTCCCACTTCCTTCTAGCAAAAGAATTACCCGCACCTTTTATTGCATAGTTTGTGGTAATAGCAATCTTTGGACTCTTGCTAAATGGAATCTTAATTGCATCCTTGTTTTTCTTTTCAAGTGTTAACCCTTCGGTAACTACACTAAACAACCTTTCAAAGTCAAAGTATTTTTTAACATCATCAAAGCATAGTATCTGAGTATCAGCTGAGACTAACTGGTAAGCAAAAGACCTTTCAAATGTAAAAGCTTTACCATCTATAGTGACAAGCTTTTTCATGTGGCTTAGAGCGTTCATAAAGATTCCTTTACCAGTTCCACCCTCTGGGTTATCAGATATAACTTCATCATTAAGAATCACTGCGGGGCAGTAAGATAAATTTTTATGACCGTGCATTAAGAATCCAATAGTAGATTCCATTGATGCTTTTCTTTTTAAATCTTTAGCACAGATGTTATAGATAAAAGTTTGGTAGTCACACTCTGTTGTATCACAGTCTTTATACATTCTATCTATCACATGGTCTTTCCAAACATACCCACCCAGGTCAAGATAATCTATAGCTGTTACCTCATCTTTGGTTATTTGGACCGCACAATTCTTGTAATACAAGTAAGATGTTTTTGGTGTATCTGCTATAAAATATATATCAATTGTGCTTAAAAGCGTAAGAAACTCCTCTCTAAACAGTCTAGTTTGGTCAGCAAAGTAATTATAAATTGACACATCTTCATAATGATACAGTGTATCTAAGACGAAATCTTTTATCTCTTTCTCGCTTGTGTGGTCTATCAGATTGTTTGTTACCTTGACAAACACATAGTTCTTTCCACCCTCTGGACAGTACTTATAAAATCCGCTGTCTTCTAAATACTTTTTAAATAAAATTGGTATTACTTTAATTGTACCCTTTTCATTCTTGCTCCAAAATTTAAATGTATCATCCTCCTCTGCTTTTTCTATTACTGCATCTATAACTTCATCTTCTAGCTGCGATTCCATCAGCTCTCTTCTAATAACTTTTTTTGAATCTCCTCTCTTGATTCTCTGTTTGATATCATTGATAGTCTCAGTGTCTTCGTAATACTTGGTAGCAAAGTTCTGAGTCTTTGAGTAAGCCGACCTTATAGTAGTTTCTATTTCAGATTTAGGAAAATCTTTTGATGAGTATTGGTTACAAACAAATGATGCTAGGCTTTTGCTAATTCCAAAATCATTGAAGGCCATAGCTAAAATATAGACATTGTGATTGCGCTGTCCCTCAGTCATGGGATATTTTTTTTGCCACCACTTTACTAAGATATCTACTATCT
>MDSW01075298.1_pt1 | contig 25180 bp, 7 predicted proteins | sample 811171 | NCBI WGS metagenome assembly MDSW01 (sample SAMN05326641, study PRJNA326480) | marine metagenome | isolation source: seawater | place: Atlantic Ocean: North West | collected 2012 | reverse complement strand
TCGGCGGCGGTCGCCGCGCGCCCGCGCGCGGGTTCCGCCCCCCCTCCCGCCGCCGCCCCGCCCCCCCCTCGCGCGCCGCCACCTCCTCCCGCGCGCCCGCGCCCACGCCCCCCGCCGCGGCCGCCGCCGCGGGTTCCGCCGGCGCCTCCTCGCGCCCGTCGACGCCCTACCCGCTCGCCAGCGGCGGCGAGGGGTGGAACGCGGTGGAGCTGTACGCCCTGACGGGCCTCGTCTGGCGCTTCACCACCCCCTCGAGCACGGACGGGCGCAAGATCGTCAAGGCGGCGGCGGAGCGCGCGGGGGTGAGCCTGAAGGGCTCGAGCAACTTCCGGAAGGAGGACTGGAACGACGCCGCGGAGGAGGCGAGCATCGCGCGGCTCGACACGTTCAGCACGCTGCCCGGCATGCGCGGATTCCGCGCGTGCTGGGCCGACCACGGCGTCGCGCTGTTGTACGTCCCGGGGGTCCGGCGATTCTACACCGTCGCCGACGTCGCGAACGGCGCCGCGGACCGAAAGGCCGAGATGGACGCCGCGAGCGTCATCTCGAACATCGAGGGTCTGTTCAAGTCCAAGCCGGGGCTCAGGGAGCAGTACGAGATCGCGACCGACCCCGCGAGGGCGGCGGAGGCGGCGAAGGCGCATCTCGCCGAGCTGGCGAAAGATTTCGAGTCGCGCGGCGGCGGCGGCGGCGACGACGGCGTCGAATCGTCGGACGCCACTCCCGCGTCCTCCTCCGCGTCGCTCGCGTCGTCGTACCCCGACCCTCAGTGCGCGATCGCGAAGTGGTGCGTCGGCGCGGGCGTCGACGCGGCGACGCTGTGGGCTGAATTTTCCGTCGGGTTCGATTTCCACGGCCCCGCCGGGCTCGTGAGTCGCTCCGTCATCGCCGCGGCGGCGAGCGCGGTCGGCCGCGCGCTCGAGCCGGACGTTCTGACCGACTGGGCGAAGTCCGAGTGGGTCGAGGCGATGGCGGAGCTCGGCGTGACGTACCGCGCCACGCACGCGCCCCTCGCGAGCCTCGGGCGGAGCTGGAAGGTGTGCTGGATCGAGGACGCGGCGTCCCGAGGGTCGCCCGGCGTCGTCGTCTGGTGTCCCGAACGAAACGCGTACTTCACCCTCGGCTCGCTCGCCGCCGCGGGGTCGAGCGCGCCCGCGCCGGTCGAGGCCGCGATCAGGGCGATCGTGGGCGTGGCGAAGTCGACCCCGGCGCCGCAGGGCCTGAAGAACGCGCTGACAAAGGACGCGGATTTTCTCACGCTCCTCGGGAGGAAACCCGCCGAGGGGTTCCCGGTGGCGGCGGGAACCACGGGCGGGGTCAAAGCCGCGCGATTGGCCGACGAGGCGTGGCTCAAGAGTAACAACACGCCGCCGGTGAACACGACGGAAAAGAGCCGCGTCGAGGCGAACGATCGAGCGGGATCGAGCGAGGACGCGGCTTCGGAGGGAGAGACCGCCGCGCCCACCGACGGGGGCGTCGTTTCGTCGGACGACGCCTCGGCGTCGACCTTCGCGGACCGCCCCCCCTCGAACGTCGATTCCGTCCCGGGCGACGGCGATTCGGACGACGACGACTCGTACTTCCGCGCGCCGCCTCCTCTGGACGATTTCGAGTGGGCGGACAGCCGCGAGGGTTTGCGTCGGCGGCCGACGCGCGCGGATTCCGATTTCGATTCCGATTCCGGTTTCGCCGCCGACGACGCCGCGGGGGGGTTCGGTTGGGACCCCCGCGACGCCGGCCCGGCGTCGGCGCCGGGGTTCGAGGACGTCCCCGGGATGGAGGGTTTCGTCGCGGACGACCGCGTCACCGGCCAGGGCGAGTTCTTCTCGCGGAGCGCGGGGTACCTGAGCTTCGTGGACGGGAGCTGGACGAAGGAGGACCTGGCGCGCGAGCTCGGGATGGAGCGCCACCCGGACGAGCCCCCCGTGACGCCTCGCGATTTCCCGGACCTCTCCCTCGGGTCCGGCGGCGGGTCCGGAGAACTCGCCGACCCCCTCGACGCGCTCGGGGGGAACGTCAGGAGGGCGGACCGCGCGGGCGAGGCGGCGCTTTCGGCGGCGGTGGACGCCGGCGAGCTCAGGGAGCTCGTTCCGCGCGGCCTCCCGAGGGCGTTCGAGCAGTATTACCCGCTGAGGCTCCGGTCCGGGGATTACCTCGTCGCGACCACCAACGACGGGCGGCTGGACGTTCGGGAGATGATGTACGCGGCTCGGCGGGAGGGGGACGGCGCGTTCGTCGGCGAGGCGGTTCGCGTGGACACCTCCGCGTTCGCGGACCGCGCGCCCGCGTTCTACCACGAGGTGGCGTGGACGGAGCGCGAGGTGCGGAAGGAGGAGTCGCCAAATCCGGACGGGGGGCCGACGAGCTACGACACGCTCGAGGAGCGCACGACGAGGGTGTTTTTGGTGCGCGCGGAGACGCCGTTCGACGACCGGAACGCGTTCGATCGAAAGCTCGACTTCACCGAGGCGGTGGTGGCGCTGGACGATAGCGGGCGGTGCGAGCGGCGGGACGTCGCGGGGGCGGCGGAACACCCGGGGGGGGTGCTGGTGATTCGCGAGGGGGAGATGTTCGTCGAGGCGGCGGAGGAACTGCCGAACTGGGAACAGGTGGCGCACGAGTGGGAGGTGGACCGCGCGACGGCGGCGAAGGAGAAACAAGGGCCCGCGCTGCACGAGGACTTTTTGAAGGAGGTGGAGGATAACTACATCCCGGACGACACGCCGGAGGTGGATAACTTTTGATGACGTCGGAACGCGGTGGCGGTGTAGTCCGCGAAGGAGCGCGCGAGCGAGACGCGAGCGACGACGGCGCGAAGTCTCGAAGCGGTGCGTTCTGATTGTCTTTCAAAAGAGGCACTTCGCCGATGCGCGCGAAAAACGGCGCGTAATCAAACGCGGCGTTCGCCCGTCTCTTGTTCGTTCGCGCGTTCCGCCCCGTTCGTCGGTCTCGGCGTCGGTCGCGTCGCGAACGCGCGCGTCGCGTCGAAAACGGCGGCGACGCGAGATCGCGCCGAGGGTTTACCGTCGCGGCGCGGCGACGAGACGCGACGCGCCTCGAACGTGTCGACCGGGCGCGTCGTCTCGTTCTCGTTCAGAGGCGGCGGCGAGGGATGCGGCGGCGAAGGAGGCGGCGGAAGGGCTTCGTTCGTCGAAAGCGGTGGCGGCGGCGAGGGTTCCGTCGGCGGCGGCGAGGGTTCGTTCGTCGTCGGCGGGGGCGAGGGTTCGTTCGTCGTCGGCGGGGGCGGAGCGGGTTCGCTCGGCGGCGGCGTCGGCCCCGCGGGCGCCGCGGGCCACGGCGGCCACGGCGGCCACGTCGGGGCGTCGATCGGCGGCGGCGGCGAGGGCGTTCGGGCCTCGCCGCAACACTCTTCGATGAGCTCCTCGACGCACGCGTCGGCTTTTTCCTTTTCCTCGTGGTGGCCGCCGTGGTGGTGCCCGCCCCCGTGTCCCCCCCCGCCGAGGAGGGACCGGCGTCGCGCCCGGCGCCTTCGGCGGTACTCGCCGTCTTGGCGCGCGCAGCACTCGCGCGCGACGCGCAGGTACTTCGGGGGGCACCACTTGTCGGGGTCGGGGGCGATCGTCCCGTCCTCGCAGCACGCGCGCGCGACGACCTCCCCCGAGACGACGACGGGCCCGTGGTGGCCGCCTCCTCCGTGGCCGCCGCCGCCCTTGTGCCGCGCGGCGGCGGGTTCCGCGAGCGCGCCGGCGGCGAGCGCGCCGAGCGCGGCGAGAAGCGCCGCGAGGCGAGGGAGCCACCGCATGGTCGGCGCGCGTCCGTCGGACAGCGCGCGTCGCGCGCGCCGGGACGCGGCCTCACCTCGCGGAACCGCCTTTCGCGTCGTCGACCCCCCCGAGAAAAACGCTCGGACGTTTTTAGAATCGCGCGCGCGCGGCGGGAACGATCGCGTGAGGGGAATGCTGCATTCGACAACTTTCTCGGACGCGGACGAGCCCGCGCTCGTCCGCGCTCGTCCTCGCGCGCGCTCGTCGGGTCGTCGCCCTTCGCCCTCGTTCCTCTCACGCCCGGACGACCTCTCTTCTCCTGACTCGCATGGGCAGCCCCCCCGCGGTGTGAATCGTCGCCCCCATCTCCATCCCCACCTCCTCCGGCTTCTTATCCAGCTCGAACTCGTACCTCTGCAGCGTCATCGCCAGGCAGCTCGTCGCCTCGAGCATGGCGAACTGGTCCCCGATGCACTTCCGCGCGCCCGCGCCGAAGGGCACGAACGCGAAGTCCGACGTCACCTCGTTCGGGTACAGGCCCGAGATGAGCTCGGGGTCGTACCCCGCCCAGTCCTTCACGCCCGGGTTCTGAAACGGCCGCTTGAACCGCTTGGGGTCGAACTTCAGGGGCTCCTCCCAACACTCGGGCGACCGGTGCAGGTTCCAAACCGAGATGAACACGTCCATGCCCTTGATGAGGGTGATGTCCGCATCCCCGGCGCCGCGGGGGAGCGGGACGTCCTCGAGGCAACGCCGGATGAGGATGGGCGGCTCGGGGTACAGCCGAAGCGCCTCCGCGAGACACAGGCGGGTGAGCTCCAACTTTTGAATCTCCTCGTACGTCGGCGCGCGCGCCTCCTCGCGAACGGGGCCCATCACGTCGTCGATCTCGGCGCGAACCTCGCTCAGCAACCCAGGGTCCTGGACCAGGCAGAACAGGCACCACGTCAGCACGGCGGCGGTGGTCTCGTGGCCCGCGATGAGCATCGTCATCAGGTCGTCGCGGAGCTGCGAGTCGGTGACGTCGGCGCCGCGGATGTCCACGAGGAAACGCAGCAAACTCGGGTCGTTCACCGCGCTGTAGTCGCGGTTCTGGAGCTCCTCAAGGTCCTCCGTGCCCTCGAATTTCTGCGCCTTCGCGATCAGGCCGTTCAGGGTGTCGTTGATGAGCGCCATGTTCTTCTTGAACTCGCGCTGGCGAGGGACGATGTCGCACGCGAAGGGGATGTTCCAGTAGGGGAAATAAAACGTGCTCCTGTGCGCGGCTTCCTGGAGGCACGTGTACACCGCCTTGATGATCGGGGACTCCCGAGTCGTGCTCCCGAAGTCGTAGTTGAACACCGCGAGGCCGATGATGTCCAGCGACACGGAGCAGAACCGCTCCTCCATGTCGACGACGGCGACGCCGTCGGCGCTCTCCGCGACGCGCGCGTCGAGATTCTTCACGAGCTGCCCCGAACAATCCCCGAACAGACCCACCATGTGGTCGAGCCAGGCCTTGTGAAACCCGGGAACGAGCTGCCGCCTCCGGTTCTTCCACACCGCGTACGGCGCCGGGATGAGGCCCTGGCCCATGATCGGCTCGAGGATCTCCGCGAGCACGCCCTTGCTGAACGCGAACGGGCGATTCTTCAAAACCTCCCTCACGACAACCGGGTCGGAGAGCACCATGAACACCTTCGGCCCGAACGCGAGCTTGAACACGCCGCCGTACTTGAGGAAGTACGGGTACAGCGCGATGAAGATTGGCGCGCCGACGAGGTCGTCGACGGAACCCTCGCAGACGGGCGCGCCGTCCTTCGACTCCTCGTCGCCGTACGTCTGGAGGATCTGCGTGACCCAAAGCGAGATGATGTCCTTGATCCCGAGCTCGCTCGGCTTGAACGCGTCGTCGATGTCCTCCTCGGTCGTCTCGGGACCGCCCGGGGGGGGCGCCGAGACCGCGCGGGAGAGGACGCCGGAGCGCGGGCGAGGGCCGAAGCGCGGGCGAGGGGCGGAGGCGCGGGAGGCGCTGTTGTTAATAGCGACTCGGCCGCGGACGGGCAAGGGTTTCGCCCCCGAGCGAACGCCGCGCGAGCCACGCGACGAGGCGGCGAGGCGAAGCGATGCCGCGGACGCGGGCGCAAGGACGGGCGGCATCGCGAGCGTCGGCGGCGAGGGCGCGGTCGAGCGCGTCGGGCTGTGCAGGGCGTCGCGGGCTGCGCGCGTCGTCCAGGGTATTATCCGAATCCCGGCGCACTCCTTTTCCATGTCAGCGAATCGCCAGCAGTCGTCAAATGCGCCCCGCCTGACTGCTCGAACGTCGGATTTCCCGCTGATGACGAACTGCTCGCGCCCCCGCGACGACGCCGGCCGGAGGCTTCAGATGAGTTCAGATCTCGGGGCGCCCGCCCCTCGCCCTGATGTGGCGTCGCGCGGCGAGCCGAGCGCTCGCGCTTCGCGCCCCCCTCTCGCGACGCATCAGCGGGGACGCGCTCTCGCGGAAGGCGATCGCGACGCCCGCGACGGTCGCGCGCGTCTCCGAGCGCCAGTTCCTCCGCGACGGCGAGGAGATGGCGATCGCGATGCGCCGAAAGGCGCTCCTCGACGAGCGAAGGGCGCTCGCGGAGGCGGAGAAGGCGCGGCTGGAGGCGCTCGAGGCGCCCCGGGAACCCGCCCCCGGTCCGCTCGTCACGGAGGACACCCTGCGAAACGTCCTCGTCGCCGCCGCCGCCCTCGCCACGGGAACGGCGATGATGCACTCGTGACGCGACGACGGGGCGACGACCGACGACGGAGCTTTTCTTCTCGTGACGACCCGACCTCTCCGGAGGCGCGTTTGTAGTGATGTACAACGAGTTAGTAGTTCCCTCTTCCTCCCCTCCCTCGCTCTCTATTTCACGCGCCGCTCCCCCCCTTGGCCTTGGGCCTCAGGTCGACGCACACGACGGCGACGTTATCCTGCGTCCTGAACCTGATGGCTCTCTTGACGAGCGCCTCGGCGAGCCCCTCGGCGTCGATGTCCGGTTTTTTCGCCGTCTCCTGCTTCACGAACGTCGCGCACTGGATGGTGTTCACCGTGTCCCACAGCCCGTCGCTCGCGAGCACGAGCCACTCGTCCCTCCCCTCCTCGATCGCGCACTCGAACACCGCCGGCGTCGGCACCACGGGCGGCGACGCCATCGTCGCCTTCTTCGCCAGCGGTTCCTCGCTGAGGTCGTCGAGCAGGTCGAACCGCCCGCCCTTGAATTCGTAATCGCCGAAGGCGCGCGAGACGGCGAGGATGCCGCACACGCGACCCCCCACGCTCCACGCCCCCGCGCGCGTCACGCGGTCGAGCTCCTGCCGCCCCGTCGTGTTACTCCCCACGGGGCGGTGGTCCGACGTCAGCTCGACGCCCTTACCGCCCTCACGAACGAGGATCGCGCGGCTGTCGCCGACGTTCGCGGCGACGACGCGGTCGGGGCGCACCAACACTGTCGTGCACGTGGACCCGCTCCAGCACTCGGGCTCGCCCAGACGCGCGATGTGATTAATCAGGCGCTCGTCGATCTGGTCGTACGCCGACTTCAGAGCCTCCGCGAGGTACCCGCCGCCCGCGGTCCCGTCGGGGGCCTCGCCGGGCGCGGGCGGGTTCGCGTGCGAGGGCGTCTGGCGCGCGCCCTTGTCGAGCGCGTCGAAGAGGTTCTCGCGCAAATACGCGCTCGACGCCGCGCCGCCGTGGCCGTCCATGACGCTCGCGAACAAGTACCCGCCGGCGAACCCGGAGGATCGCACCGCCCACGCGTCCTCCATGTACTCACGAGGACCCGTCGCGTCCGCGGCGCCCCAATCGTACGGCGCGTACGACGCCTTATCCTTATCGCCGCCGAAGGTAAACAAAATACCGCCGCCGGATACGCCCCCGCCGCCTAAAGAGGGCTTCTTCTTAGCGGGAGCGGCGCTCGCGGCGAAGGCGGCGGCGGGCTTGGCGGGCAAGCCGGGGATGGGCTTCTGCTTCTTCGCCGCGTTGTTCGCTCCGGCGACGGCGCCCGCGATGGTCTGCTTCCCGGACGCCGGCGGGGGTTTGGGGGACGACGCCGGGGACGTCTTCCGCGCGGTGGGGGCGTTGTCCCCGTCGCCGCCCGCGCCGTCCTCGCGACTCGCCGCGCCCGCGGCGAAGGCGACGGCGACCACCGCGAGGGCGGCGCCCGCGTACTCCGCGATGGCGCCGAGGGTGTCGCCGTCGGCGGCGCGGACGGAGGGGTCGCGCCGCGGCGCGGAGAGGTCGCGCGGGAGAGCGCGCCCGGCGCGCGAGCGGCCGGGGAGTGAGGCCGCCGCGCGGAGGGGTGCGGGCGAGACGCCGCCGCGGGAGCGAGGCGGCGCGGCGTGAAGCGGCCGGCGCGCGATCGCGCGAGGCGACGACGACGATCCCCGGGGCGACGACGACGACGGTGACGACGACGACGCGCGCGATCCCGACGCGGACGCGACCGGGGGGGCGACGCGCCCGGCGCGGGGAATCGCGGCCGGCGCGGCGTGCATCTCGCGCGTCGGTCGGGAGGGGGGACGGGAGGCGCGCGCGCGTGCGAAGGACGCGGCCCCGCGGTGTGGGGTGCGCGCCGAGGCGATGACACACCCGAGCACCGTTGGGGCGCGCGCTGGGGGCGCGCGGCGGATGATGACTGGGCTCGGGCGCCAGCGCAGCGCGGGCGCGGCGACCGCCGCGAGCGAAAAAAAACCTCGAGTGGCGAACCAGTCTGCACTTTCTGCACGTGGCGAGCTCGGATCGCGGCGAGCCAATGAAATCGTCCGCGTCAGCGTGCGCGATCGCGCGCGGGGGGCTCCGGAAAGCGCAGCAGACACAGCAGGGAACGAAGAAGACTCGGTCGAATCCCCCGGGGGGTTCGCGCCCCGGCCCCCGGCGGCGTCGCGGACGACAGAGGCTCCGGCGCGCTCGCGAACGTCCGCGCTCGCGCCTCGAGTCGACGCGACGATGGCCGCGCGCACGAGCGTCACGGTCGCGGCGACGAGCGCGCTTCACGCGCCGCGGGTGCGCGCGACCGCCCGAGCGCGACGCCCGATTCGCACCCCCCCGAGCGCTGAACGACGAGAGCCAACCGCGCGCCGCGCGTCGCGGGCGTCCCGACCCCGTCCCGACGCTCCCGACCCCGTCGCGCTGACGCACGCGCCCCCCCCCTCTTCTTCCTCCGTCTTAGACCCCCGCGCGCGCCGCGCGCTCGCGCGCCGCGCGCGCCTACCCGCCGCGCGCGCGCGTCGCCGCGCCCCCCCCGCCCGCGTCGTTCGTCGCGACGCGCGACGCGCTCGCGGCGGTCGGCGCGAACCTGTTCCTCGCCGGCGCCGCGCGCGCGGACGACGGCGGGGGCGCGGCCACCGCCGCGCTCGCCCTCCTCGTCCCCGTCGCCGCGTTTCTCGCGTTCAGCGCGGGGAAGGGCGGCGGATCGGGCGGGGAGGACGACGACGCCCCGCCGCCCACGTCCAGGACGACGGATGCGAAAAACTATCAAAAGAATCTCACCATCGCGGGCGGGCCGCCGAGGAAGAACAGCAAGCGGAAGCCCCCGAAACCGAAGAACCTGTGAGCGAGCGCGTCGGAAGCAACCGCGAGCGACGAAAGACCGAAGCGCGCGACGGAGACGCGAGGGCCCCGCGGCGGCCGGGACGCGACGCGAGTCGTACCGAGCGACGCCGACGAGTGAGGTTTGTTTTTTTCGTCGCGACGATAAAAAAAAAAGTGTACCGTACCAGTACGCGCGCGCGCACGTTTTCCAAAACCGTCCGTCGCGCCCTCGTCGAACGAACGCGCGCGAACGAGCGTCTTCGCGGTCGAACACCATTCATTCGCTTCTATTACACGGCGCTCGGGTCGGTCACCCGTCCTTCGCGCCCTCGCTATAAGAATACCGCAAAGTCTCGAGAGGCGTCGGTTCGTCCGCGACGCGTCGGGCGGTTTTTACGCACCGAGGCCCGACGCGCGTCGCGTCTAAATGAAGCGCGTCTCTCTTTCATCCTCCTCCTCGCCCACCATCAATCAAATCACACGACGTCCAGGAAGAGGCACACGCCGCAGAGCGTCCACTTGATCTGTCCGTGCTTGGACTTGAGCTGCGCGGTGAACACCTCCTCCCTGAACCTTCGCTCCGTCTTGTACACGGGGCACTGGTACGCGTCCCTCGCCTCCGCCTTTTCGGCGACGACGGCTTTGATGGTCATCACCGGCATCTCGCAGAACATCTCCTTCGGCGCCGACTCCTCCAGGACGCCGACGACGTCGTTCCACCGGCACCCCTCCAGGGTCAGGCCGTGCACGAACGCGCCGTCCCGGCTCGGCGCCTCCACCTGCTCCGCCGTCTTCTTGGTCACCTCCGTCGTGATGGCCGTCTTATCCAGCGCCCACTCGTTGCGCCGCGCCGTCGTCTGCATCACCGCGGTGAGGAACGACTGCGGGTTGAACAAGCCGCTGATCCACACCACCTTGGGGAGCTCGAGGTCGCCCGTCCAGATCTGAAGCTGCTCGATTCTGCGACACAGGTTCTCCGTCCAGCTCGTGAGCCCGCGAAGGCTGGGGTACGCGAGCTTCACCCACCCCGCGTAGATGCGCTCCTCCGCGAGCGCGTACATGAGCTCCTCCATCGGGTTGGACATCGTGAGTTTGCCCTCGAGGCCCAGGCTGAGCTCCGTGAGCGACCGAGAAATCTCGGCGAGCAGCACGTTCATGCGCTCCGCCTCCTGGATCGCCACCATGACGTACGGCGTCACGGGGTCGGGGGCGCGCTTGCGGATGTCCTCCATGTCGAACTCCTTGCCCTCCAAAATCTCCGTCAGCTTCACGAGCGCCTCCCGCGCGACGTGCTCCGTCGACGCGCCCCCCTCGCCGCCGCCGTCGCGCGGCTGCAGGCTCAGGACGCTCGCGCACAGACTCTCCGCCTCGCGAAGCTTGAACCCAATCTCCGCGTTGGGGTGCAGACCGAACGCGAGGGGAGACTCCGTCGGGAACGTCTCGGCGATGTACTCCATCGTCTGCTTGTGGTTGAGGTTACTCGGCGGCGCGGGGAACTTGGGGAAAAAGTCCAAGCCCTCAAGCAGCTCCTCCTTGAAGTAGTGGTTGAGGTACATCTCCACCGTGCGCCGGTCCCAATCCTCGACGACGTGCCCGCCGTACATAATCTCGCCGATGATGTACTTGATGTCGTCCCAGGGCACGTTGGAGTTGTTCTCCAGGTAGTTGTTCACGCACTGCCCGCAACACAGCAAGTCGCCGGTGTTGAACGGGTAATTCATGTTCCACCCGATGCCGCTCGCCGCGTCGGGCATGTTCCCGACGCCAAACTTTTTGCGCTCGAGAATCGCCGCGTGGAAGTAGCACAGCGCAAAGACAATCTGCTTGAACTCCGCCTGCTTCGCGCACGCCTCGAACATCTCCTCGGTGAAGTTGCCGTACGCGCGCGCCAAGTTCTGCTTCATCCCCTCGGGGGGCTCGTTCGTCAGCTTGATGGAGTTCTGCAACAACGAGATGGCCAAGCCGCGCTCCAAAATCGGCGGGGGCTCCGCGGAGAGGAAGAGCCGGAAATCCTCGTGCGCCCCCTCCGCGAGCTTATCCACCATCTTCTCCAGGGGGCCGTTGGTCCAGTCGATCGTGAGGTGGATGTTCTGCAAGAGCACCCACCCGCCCTTCTCGTGCGCCGCCCTGAGGTTATCCATCGCGATGGACTCCTGGCCCTGCCCCAACGACACGGAGGCGTAATTCCCGTTGTCGCTCGAGAAACCCAGCTGCGCCCCCAAAGTCTCCACGGCGGCGGCGACGTCGACGCCGGGGGAGAGGAAGATGAACATGGGCGTCCCGGGGGCGGAATCCTCGAAGGATTTCGCCAGGTCAAACGCCGCCGACGTGACGAAGAAGGGGCCCATCTCGCCCCGCACGAACGTGCTCAGCGCGTTGCTCATGCGGTCGGGTCTGAGGGCGCGGAAGAGCAGGAGCTTCTCGAACGGCGGGTACTTCTTCCAGTCCCCGGGCATCGGCTCCTCCTCGGGGCGCTCGAGCTCCATCCACTCGCGCCAGCGCTTGGCGCTCCCCTCCAAATCGCCGGGCAACGCGTCGTACCCCTCAATCTCCTTGAGCGACTGCACGCACTGCCAGTTCGGCTCCGCGATCCACTCGGCGAGCGGGTTCTCCACCCCGGACACGCGCGAGCCCTTCAGGAGCCACTGGAACTTGGCGTGCTGCAGCTTGTCCTCCTTCTTCAGCTTCGCGAACGTCAGCTGCGACGCGACGATGAGCTTGTGCCGCTCGAATAAACCCGACGCGACGTACCCGTACACCGTCTCGGACACCGTCTCGATGAGCGCCTGGACGCGCTCCTCCAGCGGCTTCCCGTCCAGCGGCTCCCCGCTCTCGTTGCCCGGGGTGAGTTGCATGCCCTTCTTGAGGATGTACACGAAGTTGCCCATGGAGTACTGGTACACGCGGTCGAGGACGCTCAGCGCGTCGATGAGGAAATACATCAGCGCGCCGCGCTCGGCGACGGGGCGGTACTTTTCTCGCTTCTCGTCAATCTCAACCTGCAGCACCTTCGCCTTCTCGGTCTGATCCTCGATCTCCGCCACCGTCTTCTTCGTCTCCTCGAGGTTCTCGATGAGCGCGATGTCCTCGAGGATGTCCCCCTGCGAGTTCTTCAGGCGCTCGAGCAGGTTATCCTCCAGACCCGTCATCTGCACCGTGAACTCGCCGAGCTGCCGCACCAAGGCGGAGCTCTGAAGCTGCAAATCCTCGCGCTCCTTCTCGACGACGAGCGCCAGGAGCTGGTCCTCGAGGCCCTTCTCCGTGACGCAAAAGTTGACGAGCGTCGTCTGCGCGGCGATCTCGGGTTTGTAGTGCGGGTTGGAGAGCTTGGTCTGCAGGTACAGGCGGAAGTCCGGGTCGTAATCCAGCTCGTTCCCGCCGAGCGTGATGACGACCGAGCCGTTGGGTTTGGTGGACGTCTGCCTCGCCACCACCGGGTCGAGAACCGCGTCGATGTCGTCGGGCAAATTCTCGATGATGAGAGGCGTGCCCGTCTTGATGCACTCCTCGACGTCGTTGATGTACTTGGGCTTGCTGAGCTGGATGATCCTGATCTCGCCCTTGAGCGACTCCGCGGGCATCAGCTCGTACTTCTTCTTGATCCAAGCGATGCCCTGGAGCTGCGGGTCGATCATCAGAGACCAACGCGCGGCGTTGGACATGATGGCGCCGTTCTGGATCGACAGCGGGTCGGTCGGCAAGCCCTCGATGCCCCACTGCGCCATCGTCGTCGGCGACGCGAGCGTCGCCAGCACGGACTCCATCGGAGACTCCGTCGGTCTCACCGGGATCTCCTTCTGAACGATGGACGGCATCCACTTTTCGTTGACGAGAATCTCGCGGAACTTGCTGTTGAACGCCCCCGCGTACGACACAAACGAGGAGGCCATCATGACGTCGCCGATGAGCTTTTCGTACTCCCTGCCCATTCTCGCGATGTCGTCGTTCCAGCGCTTGTTCTCCCCCGCCAAGCCGTTGATGAGGCGATCCGCGAGGTCCGCCTTGGCCTGCGTCTTCTCCGCCGCGGCGATGGCGGCGTTCTTCGCCTCCGTCGCTACCATCAAATTATTCTCCAAACCGTCAACCTTCGCCTGGAGATCCGCGACGATCTTGCGGACGCCCGCAAGCTTTTCGTTCACCGCGTCCAGTTCCGCCTGCGCGTTCCTCTGCGCGATCTGAATCGGCTCGACCACCTGGTTGATGCGGTAAAACTTGCAGATGTTCACGACCCAATCGGTCAATCCGCCCGCCGCGGGGTTCTTACCTCCGATGTTCTGCGCGTCGAAACCCGTCTCCTGCCTGACGAACTCCTCAGGCGTGGCTTTGCACTTGAGGTAGTCTTTTTCGATCTTCTCGATGACCTTCTCCGGACATTCCTTCGGGCTCTTGGCGTCGAAATTGTTGAGCATGTTGAAGAATTTGCCGACGTCGCCGACGGCTTTTTGCATCGCGGGACGCGAGATGTCCTTGGGGAACTTCCCGCGGCACGTCAAGATGATCGCCGCCTCGAGAGCCTGCTCCGTCGGCGGGGGCGGGTTCGAGTTGTTCTTGTACTCGCCGAGCGCCTTCTTATCGAGCCCGTTCAGGGCCGCCGCCGCCGCGTCCAGCGCGGGCTGGGCCTCGGCGAGCGCCGCGGTGGCTTTCGCGTTGATCTCTTCGCACTCCGCCGCCTTCGCGGCAGCCTCCGCCTCCTCCCCGGCGCTCTCCTCCACCTTCTTATCCACGATCGCCTTCTCCTTGCCGATGGACACGATGAGCTGGTCAGTCTCGGCTTTCTTTTGCTCCACCTCGATCTTATCCTCGTTCACCTTTATGAGGAGGTCCTTCACCTGCGCCTGCGCGCTGGCGATCTTACCCACGCCGTTCTCGAGGCGCTCCTTCGCCGCCTTGAGCTCCTCGCGTTTCTGCGCGAGCATGGTCTTATACAGGGAGATGAGCTCGAGGTACGACTTTGGCGTGGTGTAGTTGTACCGGCGGTCCTGGATGCGATACGCCTCCGACGCCTCCGTCACCGCCTGGTGCGTCGCCGCGCAGTGGAACTGGAGGCTCTCGAGGACGTTCCCGGGGAGCTCGGGGATCTCGGACAGGAAGCGCCCGGCGACGGAGACGAGCGCCTCGTGCGGCCACGGCTGAAACGCGTTGATGACCGTGCAGTTGACGAGGGCGGGGAAGTTGCGCGCGCGGATCCTGAACTTATCCCCGACGGGGGAGAAGCACAGGCACACGTGCAGGTTCTTCCTCACCATGTCCAGGAAGAATTCGAACAGGTTCTCGTTGGAGTCCTGGATCCCGGCTTCTTTGCACTGTTTCCGCACGTTGTTTTGCATCTGTTCCTGCTGCTCGTCCGTGAGCAGATCGGGGATGAACCCGCTGCTGAGCAGATCGTTGAGGTACACCAAAAACTTCTCGTTCACGATCTGCCCGTCCGTCATCAGGAACGTCATCCGCATGCCCTTGCCCGCCTTCTCGTACATGTTGAAGAGATCCTCGCGGAACTCCACCATCCCGTACGAGCTCGTCACGGCGATTTGAACCAACTCCATCGGGTTCGTCGCCGTGGAGCATATGAACGTCGCGAGCTTGGCGAGGCTCTGCTTCCCGCTCCCGCCGACGCCCACGAGCATGGCGTTTCCGCGCGGGAGGCTCAGGACGCGCGCGATCCTCGTGACGTGCTCCATCGCCTGGTTGAAGAGCACCAGGTCCATCGTCGCCTTGCCCGAGGTGTTGTACTCCTCGAGATGGCCGACCAGCACCTTATTCAACTTCTCGTAGCTCCCGCACTCGGCGTACGCGAACGCATCATCCTCGCCGTTCGGGTGGGCTTCGATGAACTCCGTGAACGAGATGGGCTTCTCCTCCAGAGCCACCATGTCCACGTCCGGGAAGAACTTCTTCGTCAGCGTCTGGCGAATGTCGTTGAACTCGTTGGAGTCCTTCGTCTCGATCATGCGGTCGCTGAAGACGCGCTCGCACTCGTGCACCCAGAGGCGGCACAGCGTGAGCGCGCTCTGGCAGTACTCCGGCACCGAGCGGCACAGGCCCTGGGTGATGTTGGAGAGCTCGCGAAGGTTCCACTGGTGCGTGAACTTCACCGCGCTCGGGAGGAACTTTTCCGTGACTTTGGCGTGAAGCTCGATCGTCGCCTCCGCGACTTTCGTCCTGAGCTTGGCCACCTCCGGGGTGAAATCCTCGAGGTGGCCCTCGATGATTTTCGCGAAGATGCTCGTGAGAACCTCCGTGCTCGGCATCTGCACGGCGAGCGTGACGAAGTGGCGCTGCATGCGCGGGGTGATGGTGAACGACCCCGAGGTCGGGTTCATGCACGCCATGTACTGCGAGTTCTGGATCTGCTTCAGTTCGATCTCGTTCTTGTCGTACCATCCGTCGTAGTCGATGAACTGCCTCGCAATCTCGATCGGGCTCTGCGTGTCGTACTTGTCCACGTACGGCATGTTCATGTCGTCGAAGAAGTACACGAGGTTCCTGTTTCTCGGAGGGCCGTAGCTCCTCCCCGTCTTCTTCTCGAGCGGCTGCTCCATGATCACCTGCAGCGCGGGCGCGTCCATCGAGTTGTTCATGTTGACCGTCGAAAACGTCCACGCGTCCGGATCGAGCCGCTTGAGCTGATCCTTCATGAGCGCCGTCTTGCCAGTGCCCGCGTTGCCGACGAACATGCAGTAGTGCTTTCGCAACGCGAACGACTTGAGCAGAAACCCGAGCCGCGTGCTCTCGACGCTCGGCACAAAGATGTTGCCGAACGCCTCCGAGGAGTTGTACGTGAAATCCTCCACCTTACCTCCTTCGTTCCACGGCCTCATCCGGCCCTCCTCCGCGTCGACGTAATAATCGAACACGCGGGCTTTGTTATCGTCGGAGTCGATGGGGAAGGAGACGTCCTTGAAGGTCCCGACCCACCACTTGTGGAATTCCTTGCGGTAGTCGTAAATCGAATCCACGAACATGGCGCCGCCGAGCGCCCAGACCGCGGCGAACACGAAGTGCATCTCGAGGATCTTCTCGTCGAACGGCTTCAAGGGCGGCGCCCCGGGCGCGGGCTCGTCGGGCAACAGCCCCTCCAGGATTTTCGTCACCGAGCCCGCGATGTTCATCGGCACGAGCGGGACGATGGTCCTGAAGTTTCTCCGGCAGTGGTCGAGGGCTTTGTCCAGGTACTTGTCGAACAGATTGACGATCGCGATCCTGAAGTGTTCATCCTTGATGTGGAACGCCTCGATCCAGGACAGAACCATGGGCCTCCACCCGATGTCGTCCTGGTTGAGGTAGATGACCCCGCCGCGGCTCACCGTCGCGGGCGAGCAGTGCAGCATGTGGTTGATCTCCAGCAGGAGCCGCATCGAATCCGTGAGCGGCAGGCGCTCGTTGGACGCGAGGGTGAGCATCTTGTTGTCGTCCATCACCGTGTTCATGCTCTCGATCCACTCCGCGTCGATGTCGCCGTCCAGGACGATCCACTGGTGCTTGTATTTCTCGCCGACGACGTCTTCCTGGCTGCTGAAGTTGCGGAAGTTGACCGACATCAACCCTTCCTTCCACTCGCGCGTAGTGGGGTGCAAAAAGCCGTACAGCTCGTTCCGCGTCACCGCCTTGGGGTTGATGGGACACATCCGCGTCTTCTCTCCGAACGCGTTCTGCGCTTTCATCAGAGTTTTCCACACCGCCGTTTTCCCGCATCCCGCCGGGCCGAGCAGGAACACGCTCCACCGCACCTGGAAAATCTCCCTCAGCTGCGTGATCTTCAGCTTGAACGTCTTCGCCGCCTGCGCCCCGGGAAGGTTGTCGGAGTCGTCCACCTGGTACATGAGCTCCAGGCCGCTCTCGTGGATCTGCTTCTCGAACGGAAAGTCCACCTGCCGATCGACGCTCACCCCCGGGAACAGATCCGTGAGCAGGCCCCTGAAGATGCCGTCGTCGTCGAAGGTGAGCTTGCCGAGGTTGAAATCGCGCAGCGCCTGGAACAGCACCATCGTCTCCGTCAGATTCGGCTGCGAGCGCTTCAAACCGCCCGCGACGTATAACGTCGTCTTGATCGCGCGGAGCTTCCAGTCGTAGTGCGGCGCGGCGCTGAGGAGGTCCTGGCACAGCTTGTAGAGGATGACGAACTTCTTGGAGAGTATCTTGGACTCTAAGAAGCCCTCGCCCATGAGCATGTTCTCGCAAATCATCTGCAAGTCGGGGACGCACATGGACACGGGGCGGAACAGCGCCTTGAGGGACTCGGGGAGCTCGGCGCGGCCGGGGTAGCCCGGATTCATCGTGATGAACGCCATGATGGACGGACGGAGCGAAATCTCGACGCTCTCGAACATGAACTTCTGCTTCTTCGCGCGAATGGCGTCGAGAACCGTCTTGTACTGCGTCGAGCACACGGAGAGCACGGCGACGGGGATGCGGTTGAACTCGTCGAAGCACCCCCACGCGCCCGTCTGTGCCAGACCCTTGTACGTCTGGCCCATCGCCTTGTAGTCCATCTGGTCGGAGCAGTTGAAGACGTACACCTGGATCCCGAGCGCGCGCCCGAGATCCTTCACCGTCTCCGTCTTCCCGGTCCCCGCGGGTCCCGCGGGGGCGCCGCCGAGCACCAAGCGCTGCGCCTGGGTCAGGGTGATGTAGCACCGATCGGTGAGGGGGGTAATGACGAGGCACCCGGGAGAGCCGATGTACTCGTACATGTAATCGATCTCCGCGTCGCAGACGTAAATCACCGACTTCCTCGTCTTTTCGTGGACGCCGTACCGAAGCTGCGACTGCCACTGGAACGCCCCCGCGAGGTCCACGCGCTCGTCGATGAGTTTCTGGCACACGTCGCGCGCGTGCACGTCGATGGTACACAGGGTCAGGACTTTCTTGCGGTCCAGCTTTTTCAGGTCCCGGTTGACGACCATGATCAGGCCCTCGAGCTGCTTCTTCTGCTTGTCTAAGCACTCGCGGATGGCGTTGTCGTTGCCCTCCTCGATCTGATCGAACGCCTCGTTGATCTCTTGCGTGAAGATCGTCCGCGACACCGTGATCGTGTTCTGCGCACCCTGTTCCATGATCCAATCCTCGCGGCTCTCCGCCTCGTCGTACCGGGGGAGCGCGGCGGTGAACTCCGCCCACACCGCCTTGCGCATGGCGTCGACGAGATCGCCGAGCCACACCTCGACGGACCCGTCGCAGATACACCCGCCGTCAACCAACGGCACCTCTTCCCCCTCCCCGGAGATCATCGTCACCGCCGTCTTCGTCGGCTCGCCCTTATCGTCCTCCGTGAACTTGAGGCTGTGGACGTTGTCGAAGCACGTGCTGAGGTACTTTTTGATGAGCTGCGGGTTTTGGCCCTTGCTGAGGATGTCCAGGAGGGCGGCGTTGGCGACGAAGTAAAAGCGCGGAAACGCGATGCGCTTCGTCTCGAGGTAGTCCTGCAGAGCCTTCTCGCACTGGGCGAGCATCTTCTTCATCTCCTCCAGTTGCTCCAGGCGACCGTCCATGTTGCACGCCTCCACGGCGTTCTTGACGTCCGGCGCGTCGCTCATGAGACCGATGAACTCCTTGTTGATTTCGTCGAAGCGTCTGGAGTCGTCCGGAAGCTGCTGGCGGATATCCTGCGACCCGACGAAGACCGACTCGAGCATGTTCCACTTCTTCGCCACCACCGTCCACGTGCGCAGGCACGACTCCACGGTGCCGAGCTTCATCTGCCACTCCCCGACCGTCTCCGCCATCTCCGGGTTCGCCATCACGAATTTGTTCCCGGACAGCGACTGTAACGCCATGTTGTGTTCCTCGAGTGTCGACGCCACGTCGTCGGGGACGACGAGATTCAGAGGATAATTATCCGGTTGGCCCTCGGAAAACACGGCGAACTGGAGGTTCGCCAGTTCTCCCCCCCAGAACTCCCCGAACTTGTTCAGCGCGTCCTGCACCTTCGACTCCCCGACCGCCGTCTCCTGGATGGCGTCCACCTTGTCCACGCACTTGTGCAGCTCGAGCGCGAGAAGATCACCGAGCGAGAATTTCTCGTCCATGGTGAACTGCTTCCCGGTCTGGTCCTTGAGCTGCTGCCAGTGCCGGGGGAGCATCGCCTCGTTCTTCAGCTTGCCCACGAGCGGAAGCGACGTCTGCAGCGCCTTCACCTGGTCCTCCACCTGCTTGTACAGGTCGTACGCGCGACACGTCCTGGGAAGGTTTCGCAGCCCGAACTTTTTCCCGTCCAGCTTGAGGTCGAGCATCTCCTTCGCCTTCGTCTCGAGGTCCTCCGTGTCGATCTCTCCCCACAGCGTCGACCTCCACGAGTCCAGCGTGAACACGATGGTGCTCGTCGAGTCCCAGAGCATCTTGAGGTTCTCGAGATCCTCCGCGCTCCGTCGCAGGTCCACGTAGTCCGACACGTGCAGCTCGAAGAGCTCCTGCTTCTCGTTGAGCGCCCTCGCCTCGGCGGCGATGGTCGTCAGCGAGCCGTGCGGCAGCTTCGCGCCCTTCGCGCCGTGGTGGAACTGGTCGAGCAGCGCGTACGCGGGCTCGACGTCCGCGACGTCCACCATGTCCCCGGCGACGCGCGTCGGCGCCTTCTCCTTGAAAAAGTCGCGAAACGCCTCCACCTGCTTGCCGAACCGCTCCGAGTCTTGGCGGATGTGCTTCATCTCCGTCTGCTGCATGATGGACACCTTCTCGCGCACGTTGAGCGTCTTCTTCTTCAGAGCGCTCCACGTCATCGACCCCTCCTCGAGCTGCTTCAGCGTCTCCTCGCGCACCGAGATGCCGTACGACTTGAGAAGCTCCACCGTTCGCGCCAGAGGCTCAAACATCACGTCCGTCTTCTCCTGGCGTTTGCGCACGTCCCGCATGAACGCCATCACCTCGTACAGAATCGCCAGCTTGGTCTCCGCGCCGGATTTGGGTTTCTTGTCGCCGTCGCCCTCGGCGGCGCCGTCGCCCTCGGCGGCGCCGTCCGCCTCCGCCGCGCCGGGCTCGCCCTCCCCCGCCTCCGCGGGCTCGCCCTCCCCCTCCTCCGCGGGCGCGGCGTCCTGCGCCGTCGGATCCTTGTCCAGCACTTTGTCGCCGAGCGCGCGAAACGCGTACAGCTCGTCCATCGAGTTGGTGACCTTGTTGTTGAGGTACTGCGTGAAGAGGAACACCCACTTGGTCACCCACGTCGCGAGCGCCTGCTTGATCGGTTTCGCGTCCACCTTGATCCACCCAATCACCTTGGTGGTGGGGAGCTCCTGAATCTCCGCCTGCATGCTCTTGTACCTGGCGATCTCCTCGTCGAACGCCTCGAGCGGCGGGTCTTCGCCCTCCTCGCCTCTCTCCTCGATGAAGTCCTGCAGCGCCCGCTGCATGTCGTCCTTCCACAGGTACGCGTACTTGTCGTACGAATCCTTGAACGCCGCGCACGCCGCCTCGTTCTCCAACGCGATGTTCTGGATCCGCGACACCCCGTCCAGGATGTGATAATCCTCCTCGAGCTCCAGCGCGTAGTCGCCCTCGCCGATGTCCAGCCTCTTCATCAGCGTCCCGATCGCCTGGAACCCCCCGACCCAGGCGTCGAGGTGGTCGCGCACGCCCGGCTCGCCGCCGGGTTCGCCGACCCCGATCTCGGGCGACCACCGCACGTCGGGGTTTCGGAGATCCAGCGACACCTCGACGAGCGGCGCAGTCTCCTCCGCCGCCATCCTCGCCGGGTCAATCTGCGTCTCGAGGTACGTCGTCGACGCCAGGATGGCGTCGCTAAAGCCCTGCGTGACGATGTCGTTGAAGTACTCGACGTACGTCCTCCACGCCGCGGACGAGCGCGGGACGTCGACGATCTTGTTGGAGTTGCTGAGGAGCTTGGCGACGGCGACGGACGCCTCCGAGATTTTCTTGTTCCGCGCCTCCTGCGTCGCCCTCTGAAGGTCGCCAAACTCCGAAATCTCGTACGTCTTGCCCTCCTTGCGCTGGATCATCGGGTTCTCCTCCCACTCCTTCAACAGCGCCTGCGTCTTCTCCACGTTGCCCTTGATGGTGTCCATGATGTGGTTGAGCTCCTTCACCGCCGCCATCACCTCCTTGATGTACTCGTCAATCTTGAACGAGTTCCAGTTGAGCGTCGCCACCGCCATCTGAAGCATGTCCTGAATCGCGGTGAGGCGCTCCTGAACCATCGGACGCTCCACGTCCAAGAGCGTGCGGAGAATGTTGTTGTACGTCACGACGATCAGGTCGAGGTTTCCGGTCTGCTGCCGCAGCGTCTCCCCGCGCTGATACGTCTTCATCGCCGCCTCGGGCACGGGGATTTCGAGCAGGAGGAAGTACTTCACCTCGCGAAGGAGCTTGACGAGCATCGGGTCGAAGTTCACGCGCAGGAGACCCGGAATCTCCCCGCGCTCGTCCGGGCGCAGGAGGTTCAGCTTGAGCTTCTCGTCCGACGTGCTCTCCGTCTCGGCGATCCACTGCTTCACGCGCTCCGACTCGTATCGCTCGAGCTGCGCGAGCGTCGCGCGGTAGAGCTTTTGAATCTCGATGCTCTCGTCCGTCTCCATCACGAGCTTGGACAGCCCCTCGAGCTTCTCCATCGGCTGCTTGATGCGCTGGACGAGGCCGCGGACCCACGCGACGGAGCCCGCGAACGGCGGCGCGTTCTTCGCGATCACCGGGTCGTCCCGCGACTGGTCGAAGATTCTCTGCACCTCCTTGAGGTCCGCGCCAAACTGCCGCACGAGCTCAACCTGCTTCTTCTCCAAATCCGTCATGATGATCTCGCGGTCGAGCAGACCCTCGAACGCCTCGAACAGCTTGAACGCCATCGCGACGGTGGCGCAGTCCTCGAAGCCCTGGACGATGACGCTCCCGAGCCGGCGCTCGAGCTCCTTGACGACGGTGCGAAACTCGAAAAAGTCGTCGTCGAACTGCTTGTGATCGATGTCGAGGACGTCGTACTCCACGTTTTTGAACTTCTCCGCGGCGGCTTGGAAATCCGCGAACACCTGCGCGACGTTCGCGCTCAGCGTCTTGCCCCGGGTGCCGCCCACCTCGACGCGCTCGAGCTTGTTGAACTGAAGCACGGTCTGGGTGAGGTCGAGGAGGTCGTGGCACCGCTCGAGGAACGCGTCGAGGCGAGAGAAGAGCGCCGAGTTTTGAAACTTCCAAGGGTTCCTCGGCGTCTCCTTCGCCGTTCGGGATTTGTACTCGAAGTAGTGCGCCTTGAACGAGCCGCACATCTGGAGCGCGAGCTTGAGCTTAGCCACCGCGTCGGCGGGCTCATCCTGTAACAGATTCTCGGGATCGACGTGTGCGCGCGACACGGAGATGACCTCGTTGCAAATCTCGCGCATCAGCACGACGACGCGCCCGGGCGTGTTGTAGTGCCTCGAGTGTTTCCACACCAGCAGGATGAGGTGCATAATCGGCCTGAAGACCTGAGACATCTCGACGTACTCGCTCGTGCCCAAGCCCTTGAGTTTTTCGAATTGTGCTTCCAGCGGCGTGAGGAACAGATGGTTGTCCCTCGCCTCCGTCCTCGCGCGCGCGACGTCCTCGCAGAGGCGCTCAAAGGCGGGGAAGTACGAGCTCTTGGACAGCTCCAAAACCTTCACCACCTTCCGGATCCGCGGTTCGCTGAGCTGGGCGTGAATTTCGTCCAGGTTATCCGCTTTATTCTTCCAGAATTTGATCTCCTCGTCCGGGCCCGGGGGTTCGCCCTCGGCTTTCAGGACGCTCTCCGGGTCGGATTTCAGGACCCCCTTGATCTGCCGCGTCCACGTGACGACGGCGGACTCGAGGACGTGGATCTGGTCCTTGTCGCTCTTCGGCTCCCCCTCGGCGGGGGAGGCGGACGTCACGGGCGTCGCGTCCGCCTCGGGGGGCATCGGCAGGCGCGTCTTGCCGTCCATCTGCCCGATCGTCACCGAGACGTTGGCGATGAACTTGTGGAGATTCTCCACCACCTCCTTCGTGATCACCTCGGGCCAACCGACTTGGTTCTTGGGGTTCGTCAGCATGGGCAGAAACACCGTCTCCGCGAGGACGCTGAGGTGCTCCAGGGGGACGTTCCCGAAGTCGCCGTAGATCACCTCCTGGTCCACGTTCTCGGGGTTGAGCTCCGTCTCGTTCAGCTTCAGGAAGCACAGCGTCTTCTTCGAATCCTCGGGCGGAGCGAGGGACTGAGGCGAGGCGAGGAGGAGGGATGAGGGGTCAGTGCCGAGCGCGGGGCGACGCGGAGTGAGGGATCGGGGGCTGCGCGCGCGGAGCGCTCGCGAGGGTGGACGCTCGGGACCGACGACGCGCAGATCGGTCGGTCGCCGCCCGCCGCCGCGGGAGGGCGTCGACGCTCCGAGCGTCTCAATTTTCGCGATCGCGTCGAGTGGACTCGCCGGCGGCGACCGGGCGCCTCGCGTCGCCTCGTCTCGCGCACGCACCGCCGTGGGGTCTGGATTCGTCGTCACCACCAGGCGCTGCACGTCCTCCTTCTGGTAGAACGTCTCGATGGCGGCTCGGGACGCCTCGTTGTTACACATCCCGACGGCCTTCTCCCGAGGGCACCTGAAGGTGGACACCACGCGCGTGACGAGCCAATCGTTGAGAACGTCCGTGGGGTCGATGACTTCGGCCTTCTTGGCCCCCTCATCGTCCTCCGCCATCTCGGCCGATCGGTGACGCCGCCCCGCGAGCGCCGCCTCCGGCGAAGAGCGTCCGCGACGCCCCGCCCGCGCGCCCCGCGGGAATTCCTAAAACGGGACGCTGGTCACGCCCAGGCGGCCCGAGTCAAAACGCGCGAAGAGACGAGACACCAGCGCTCCGGAGATCGGAGGCGGTTCGAGTGCGCGACCGGACGCACGCGGTACACGCGCGTGAAGTCCTCGAGGCTCGCGCGCTCGTCGTCGACTCGCGGTCCGCGTGCGTCGCCGTGGGTTCTCCACCACCCGGCGCGCGCGCGTGTGCCCGCGCCCGGTTGCGGGAAGCGAGGATTTTTCCGTTTGCGAGCGGTCGCCCTTTCTCAGATTCAGGCGCCGAGGCGGGCGGTCGTCGGATGAGCCGACCGAGCACTTGCGACGATCGTCCCTCCCCGCGGGCGCGTGCGAGTCTCTCGAAGACTGTTTGCTCATACGACTGCGATTTTTTTTACCGTCGCGCCGGGCATCCGTCCCTCGGTGCGAAACCCCCCCCCGCGCGCCTCACACCGCGTCGCGCGAGGCGCGAGCCGCTTCGCCGCTTCGCTCGTTCCGCGGCGTCTTCTCCCCGCGCTCAGGACGCGCGCTTCGAAAGCCGCGTCGAGGCCGGCCGAGATGGGGAGCACCATGCACGCGACGCAGGCGCAGCTCAAGGACGCCAAGGTGGACCTCGCGTACAGGGACTTTTGCGCGCACCTCCTCATCCCGCTCAACGAGTGCAGGAAGGCCAACTACTTCCTCCCGTGGCGGTGCGAGTACGACCGCCACGTGTACGAGAAGTGCCAGTACAAAGAGTGCGTCGCGCGCGCGCGCGACGAAGGCGTTCGACTCGCCACCCCCCCCCGACCGCCCCGCCCCCGCGGCGCTCCGAAAATCCCCGGCCCCCAGATCGATCGATAATCGATCGCCCCCCCGTGCCCCCTCGACGACGCCTCCGTCGGCGCCGAGCGAAAGCCTCCGAGCGGAGCCTCTGACCCCGCGCCGTCCCCCCCGCCCGCCCGCGCAGGTACATGATGCGCGTCGCGCAGCAGAAGGCCGCCCAGCACTGAAGACGGGACGCGCGGGAGGGAGCACTCGACGAGAGCGGCGTCGAGCTAACGTCGACGGCGGGCGGGGTCCCGACGAGGCGCGACGGGCGCGAAAAAAAAAAAATGTATCGAACCGTTCAATCTAATCTCTCCGCGTCTCGGCGACCGTCGCGCCCGCCTCTCCTCCTCTCGACCGTTCGCCCCCCCGCCCCTCCCCCCGCCCCGTCTCGGCGTCGTGGT
>MDSW01203325.1_pt1 | contig 25185 bp, 14 predicted proteins | sample 811171 | NCBI WGS metagenome assembly MDSW01 (sample SAMN05326641, study PRJNA326480) | marine metagenome | isolation source: seawater | place: Atlantic Ocean: North West | collected 2012 | reverse complement strand
CTTTAAGTAAGACTCGGAAAGAGTTATTCTAACTAAAATAGGCTAACGCCTGCATATATATTCGTAAAGTTTAACCGGCGACCCGCGTCCGTTTAAGTGGTTGTCATCGAATTGACCAAACCTGAAGGGGTTAATTGTTATGTCTTTAAGACTGCTCGTCGTTCTCTTTCTTATGCTTACTACGGTAAAGGGATATGGCCAAACGAATGCTCTAGAAATCTTCAAAGCCTGGGATAGGAACGGGGACGGGGTTTTAGTTCTATCGGAAGTTCCAGAAAATCTTCGCCGCTTATTCCCGACAAATGACCGGAACAACGATGGAAAAATTACGATTCGAGAACACATCGTTGCCATGGGCCGGCCCGCTCCCGCAGTTCGTCCTCAAACACGCGTCGATGAATTCCGGATTAGACAGGAGTGGGCTCAGGAGCCGGGGGGGTGGGCCCGTCGCGTCCTGGTCCGAAAACCGGTTGCGATCGAAAAAGAATTGCCGGTGGTTATCTTTTTACATGGCAACGGAGGTCAGGCTGAAATTGCTATCAAGCAATTCAATTATATGAGTGATACCATATTTATCTGTCCGCAAGGGTATCGCCGTAGTTGGAATGTCTATGGGGAAGCCAGTGAGGCGCCGGACGTGCGGTTTATTGAGGAAATCATCGAATACCTGCGAACACGGGAAAGAAACGCCGACATGGACAACGTCACGCTAATCGGTTCGTCGAACGGGAGCGGTATGATTCACCGGCTTCTAATTGAAGTGGACAGGAAGCCGTTTCATAAGGCAGTCTGTCTGGTAGCAAGTATGATCGAAAAACAGTATCGCGATGGTAGTTTTTGGGTTTCCAGCCAGGAGGGTCAAAACCTATATGACAAAAAGAAACAGCCCACTCGCGGCGTTAAAGTGATTTATTTTCACGGCACGAACGATCGTGTCGTACCGTATTACGGGGGAAGCCGTGGAGATGTACCGCATGTTTCAGCGCAAGAGACGGCATTTGGTTTCGCGAAAGCCTTCGGTTATTCCGGACCCAGGATTGCTGACACAGACGGGAAGGCGGTGAAGCCCGGGATCTTTGCATACGATTACACTGAGGTGGAGTTCACGCACTATAAACTTGTGGGTGAAGGGCATGGCATTGGTCGGTATCGGGAATTCGTAGACAGAGCGATTCGCGAGATGGTGTTTGACGACTAGGATACTGAATTATGGGGTAGCTGATAAAGTTGATTGGCTGAAGGGAAGGTGTCCCCCGCGCCGAAGTCTTAAGAGGAGTCTCAGTAGCTCCTGGTAGGTGCTAACCGCAATGGCTAGCTTACGATTTCCTTCACGACGTGGCCGTGCACGTCGGTCAGTCGCCTTTGGAGGCCGTTGTGATAATAGGTCAGGCTGGTATGATCGAGACCTAATAGGTAAAGCATCGTAGCGTGGACATCATGGATCGAAAGTGGATTGACTTCGGCTTTATAACCAAAAGGATCTGTAGCTCCATATGATGTGCCGCCTTTCACACCCCCACCGGCCATCCAAACCGTAAAACCCTCTGGATTATGGTCTCGCCCATCATTCCCAACCTGAAACATCGGCATGCGGCCAAACTCCGTGCAACAGACTACCAGGGTGTCCTGCAATAGGCCGCGTTGTTTTAAGTCCTTCAATAGTCCGGCAACAGGCTGGTCAAGTACTTCAGCATGACCAGGCACCAAACCGGGCATATTGTTATGAGTGTCCCAGTTAATTTGTCCCCCGGAGGCATATGCACCGTTAAATAACTGCACAAATCTAACGCCCTTCTCAACGAGTCTTCGAGCGAGGATGCAATTCCGTGCAAAGTCAGACTTAACCTGGTTTTTTGAATTAGCACCGTAAAGTTCGAGGATATGGTTGGGTTCGGAACTAACGTTGGTCGCATCGGGAACAGATAGTTGCATTTTTGCGGCTAATTCGTAGCTGGAAATTCTGGCTGAAAGGGCCGTGTCTGTCATGAATTGACGTTGGTGATATTCGTTCAATGCCCTTAGGACATCGAGGCTAACGCGATTAGCGTCGAGGGGAACAGCATCCGGGGAATTCAAATGTTGAATGGGTTTGGTTGTGCTGAAGGCCGTACCCTGAAACGAAGCGGGCAAAAAACCGCTAGTCCAGTTATTACCACCTGACTGTGGAGTACCCCGGGGGTCTTCAATTGCGATGAAGGCCGGGAGATTTTGATTTTCGGTACCAAGTCCGTAAGTTATCCACGCCCCCATCCCGGGGTAACCCTCGCGGTTGAATCCGGTCGACATCAGATTTTCGGCTGGGCCGTGGGTACTGGATTTTGTGTGAACCGAATGGAGGAAGCAAATGTCATCCACACACGATCCGATGTGAGGTACGATTTTAGAGATCATCTTGCCGCATTCCCCCCTTTGAACAAAATCCCAGAGCGGTTTTTGAAGGGTCCCGTTTTCTCCCTGAAACGAGATCAGGCGTTCGTTACCGGGCAAGGGCTTACCGTGCTGCCGGATTAACTCGGGTTTATGTTCCCAAAAGTCCACATGGCTAACTGCACCCGCACAAAAAACGACAATTACGTTTTTTGCCCGTGGCTTAAAATGAGAGCGGCGTGACTTAAACGGTCTCGTAGGATCGAAATCAACGCTGCCTTGGGCGAGCAGGTCGGCGTCAGATAAAAGGTTGGTTAACGCAATACCGGCAAGACCGAATTGGGTTTGGTTCAGGAAGTTGCGACGGTTTAACAGTTGTTTGTGCATAATTCTTACTCGTGGCGCGATCCGACAAAGATATGAACGTAAGCCCGAGTGGTAGGTCAGGTTAACGCTATTTGGGGAATAATCTATTTAGTTGAGGAACGCAAATTCATTGAGGTTAAATAGGATTCTGCCTAAGGCGGTCAGCCCTTCCTGCTGTACGAAAGGAACCAACGTTTGCAACTCTTGTTCGGTTGGGGGTCTTGATAGGGTGCGTAAGAATGCGAATTCGATTTGCGAACTGATGGTTTTCCGGGCGGTGCCCGATAGACTTGCAAGAAAACCAGCGTGACGATTAACAAATTCGCTGTTAAAAAGGGCCAATGCCTGTACGGCGGAGGTGCTAGTCGACCGTTTGGGGGTCATTTGGCTCGCATCCGGGCAATCAAATACGCCAAAAACACCGACGTTAGTAAGCCTCTGTTTTTCTCCATAAATCATACGGCGCCAGCCAGCCTCGTCGAAGTGTTTGATTGGAATTGGTTTGGCAAACGGACTGGTCCTTTCCTCAAAAAACTTGAACGGAGGTCCAAATTGCTCCAGGTTCAATTTCCCACTTGCCTTAAGCATCGTGTCGCGTAAAACCTCCGCCTCTAAACGACGCGGAGGAAATCGCCAGAGAAGACGGGATTCACCATCTATTTTAAATGCTCCGGCATTAGTACGGCTGGACTGCCGGAACGTGGCTGACATCAGGAGGACACGGTGTAATTGTTTTAATGACCAGTCGTTGTCTATCAAATGCGTTGATAACCAATCGAGTAATTCAGGATGGCTTGGTGATCCGCCATTCACGCCGAAATCGGAAGGGGTTTCTACAATCCCCGTTCCGAAATAGTGTTGCCATACGCGGTTAGTAATTACTCTTGCCGTTAACGGATTAGCACCAGTGGCGATTGAAGAGGCCAGAGCGAGGCGTCGCTCACTTTCTGGTGCGTCATTACTAATGTCAAACGAACCGATTGAAGTGATGAACCCCGGCTGTACGGCTTTTCCCGGTTTTTCGGGATCACCGCCCACCATCAGGTAAGTAGGGCGAGGCTTATGCAAGCGACCGGTGTATATTTGGGGCCCCTTTCTTAGTTGGTCATACTTCGTCGTTAGAGTCCGAAGTTCGCGGGTGTTTCCTGCGATCTCTGTACGGCCGTCAGCTGAAACATCTTTTAGATTCAGAGCGTCCGCTTCACGTGTATCCGTTAGGTGAGGGTAACGATTGCGGGAGTCTATGAGGGTCACCCATTCGTTATTCTTTCCTTCGTATTGTATTTGGTAGTCCGCGGGAACTGCGCGTCCACGAGGTTTAATGGTGATCCGATCGATGATGTAGTCTTTCGCGAACGTTATTTCAAACCACACGTCTTTTGAATCAGCTGCTTTGAAATAAAGAAGCAGTTGTCGGCTTCCGTCTAACAGCAGATCGGCAGATTTTCCCTGGTTCCCCCTAGCAGTAGGGCTGGAGACCGCAGTGGCACCGCGGTCGCGATGCGCGATATTCACGCTTGCCGTTTCCTTAGACGCGAGCGTCCAAATTTCGACGTCATCTAACTCGGCACTATTGCCGTCCGTAGTATGGTTGATTAGGAACTTGATGCGTCCAGTTTTGACGGGTGGAAAAGTTTCGTCGTATTCCCGAAGGTCTAGAGGGGCTGAGAGGTTATGTTTAGCTCTGAGGTGATCAGCTCTATCTCGGAGTTCCTGTATCCTGGGTAAGAGAAGCTTAGCGTCTCGCTTCATTTGGTCGAACTTGCTTCCCTGTTCAGCCCGGCTGCCGTAACTTACCCCGGCGAAGACGGCCTGAAACTTATAATAATCGTGCTGAGTGAGCGGATCGAACTTATGGTCGTGGCAACGCGCGCACCCTAGAGTTAGGCCCATCGTTACGGCACTTACGGTTTTAATAATCTCGTCGTGGCCATCCTGAAATTGCATCGCTGTAAGTCGTGGGTCGGGACTGGGGTTTGTGTCATGTGGACCGACCATTAAAAATCCTGTCGCAGCGTCTTTTGCAAATAGATCGCCAGTTATTTGTTCGCGAATAAACTGATCATAGGGAACATCCGCGTTGAAAGCTTGAATGACATAGTCACGATAGGGATAAATATTAGAAATGGCTTTGTTGATTTCGTATCCAGTGGATTCAGCGTATCGCACACAGTCGAGCCAGTGTTGAGCCCAGCGTTCACCATAATGGGGGCTTGCCAAAATGGATTCGACAAGCTGTGCGTAGGCCTCTGGCGACTTGTTGTTGGTGAATGCATCGATTTCTTCGGGTGTCGGTTGCAGGCCCAGCATCACTAAGAACGCTCGGCGTATTAACGTGTGACGATCAGCTTGAGGAGAAAGACTTAATCCATTTAGCTCAAGTTTCGCTTGAATGAACTGGTCAACCTCGTTTTTCAGTAGAGTTGTGTTTGCCGGTACCGGGGGAGTTGGTGTTTCAAGCTGTTGGAACGACCAGTGATCCGTACTTGGATTGGTGATATTGAGTCGAGGTCCGCTAACGCCAGCATTAATCCAGTTGCGAATAATGGTTAGTTCCTGAGGCGATAAGCCTTCTCCTTTGGGTGGCATGCGTACATTTGCGTCACTCGAAGTAATACGTTGATACAAATGACTGCTGGCGGCATCACCACGCGCAATTGTCGGGAGACCAGAGTCTCCAGTTAGGACCATCGTTTGAAAACGGTCAATTCGATACCCGCTTTCCTGCTTGCCCGGACCGTGACATAAAATGCAGTGCTTTACCAGAATTGGCTTCACATCCATATCGAAGTCCGGATCCGACAAATTCGCTTTACAAGGCGATACAACACTTGCAAGGAGCAGAATGCTATGCAGGTACAGAATGAGTATACGCATGGATCGCCTGCAGGGTCTCGACTGTTGATGACACGATCCATTCTAACAACTTTGTGACATGTTGTCAGAACAAAAAAACCTCGCCGAGATTTGAGGAAATCGGCGAGGTATGTGGTTGGATGCTAGTGAACAGATAGGCTATTTAAGGCTACTTGTTACACTTGCTAGAATTTTCTTGACATCTAATTCTTTGGCAGAACTCACGGCGTGACTTGCAACAACTTTATGATTGTTGCAAACTAAAATGGTCACTTCGGCTTCTGGATTAAGTTGGTAATTATCTGGTCCGTTCTCGTATTCATTAGGAAGGACGAATGGTACGTTCTTTGCCTTGCTGGCACCTGCAATTGACTTGACGCCCTTGCTAGCCGCACCACGGCTGTCACCGAGAACATTAACGAATGCACGTAGCTGTTTCGATTCGTTCTTCACGATCGCAGCGTCCAGTTGATCGATGAGATTGACAACATTGTCGTCACTTGAACGAGTGAAGACCATGACTTGTGGTCGTTTACCGTTCTTACATCGATAGCAAAGGTTTGCCTTCGTTTTTACACCATCGGCTTCTGCTCCGGCGACTTTAGTTACGTAAAAAGCACCGATGTCGGCACCCGCCTGAAGCCCACTTTTGACCTCGGCTGCAAAGATACTTGTCGCCATCATAAGAAGCGCAAGTGTTGTAGCTACAAAATGTTTCATGGTATTTCTCCTGAGAATGAAATGTCTTAACTTATCATGAATGGGTTAAGTACTTAGCAGTATAGATTTCTCTGCAATTACAATCAAGCAATTACAAAGCTGAAAACGGTGTTCTTGAAGTTAATCTGTTATTATAAACTTATGTTAACTTTCTGTCGTTATAAACTAATAGCCAAACTAGTATGTGTAAGTCTTTGTGTTTAGTTTTCTGCCTGATGAGTGCGGTGGCACCGACCGTTTCTATGGCTACCGACGAGGCGACGACCCGGTTGATAAATCGATCCCCCGTTGATGTGGCCATAGCGCGTAACGCGGGCTATCTAGTCACGGCTAACGAGGTCTCCGACACGGTTTCACTTTTATCTCTCAGTTCTAGCCGAGTTCTCGACGAATTTCCTGTTGGCGATTCCCCGGCGTTTATAGAGTTCACAGATGATGAACAATTTGTTTTAGTGACCTGCACCAATTCCGGCGAGATTGTGAAGCTGCAGATCGTCAGTAATAGACTCGTAGAAGTCGGTCGTGTGACTGTCGGTTACGAGCCGATAGGTTTCGCTGTGGCAAATTCAATTAATAGAATCTACGTTGGAAGAACAGCAAACGGAACAGTCGCCGAATTAGATTTAGGTTCGCTAGCCATACTCAGGGTTTTTGAGGTGGGTAACTGGCCGAGATATCTTACGCTGTCACGGAACGAAGAACGCCTGGCAGTTGGCCTGAGCGGTGACAGCAAAATCGCCGTATTTGACGTGACCTCCGGGAAGAAGCTCTACTCCCAATATATGACTGGAGCGATCAATATTGGCCATATGCATGCATCTTCCGACGGTACGCATGTCTATTTCCCTTGGATGGTATACCGTGATAACCCGATAACTCCCCAATTTATTCGGCTCGGTTGGGTATTGGCGAGCCGCATAGGACGCGCACGCCTTGATGGCCCAGCCTACCGCGAAGCAATCTCATTGGATGTGCCTGGAAAAGCAGTGGCAGACCCGCACGGTCTGGTGATCAGCGACAATGAGCATCGTATGGTTGTCTCCGCTTCCGGTACTCATGAATTACTAGTCTATCGGAAACGCGACCTGCCCTTTAGCGGTAGTGGCGGTCCGGGCGATCTCATTGATCGGCGACTTTTAGCTGACGATGATCTTTTCTATCGCATCGATGTTGGAGGTCGCCCGATGGGAATGGCGATGTCGGCTGATAACGAGACGGTCTACGTTGCGAATTATCTTAAGAATTCCATTCAGATAGTTGACATCGAAACAAAGCGGATACAGATGGAGGTCCCCTTAGGGCCAACGCCTGGAATAACTTCGGTACGCAATGGTGCAAGGCTTTTTTATGACGGTCGCCAAAGCCTCGATCAATGGTATAGCTGCCACAGTTGCCATTACAATGGAGGGATTAGCTCACGGACGATGGATACATGGAACGACGGCAGTAAGTTAACCAATAAGACAGTATTGCCTCTGTATAACATTAAGCGAACGGCTCCGTGGACTTGGCACGGCTGGCAGGACGATCTTGGCGACGCGATGCTCAAATCGTTTACCGTAACTATGCAGGGTAAAGGCGTCACAGCGAAGGAGGCTCGTGATGTCATCGAGTATCTCGATACTTTGGAAATGCCTCGAAGCCCTTATCGGGGAATTGATGGGTCACTCACTGCCGCCGCTATTAGGGGCCGGCGAGTGTTTGAGAGTGACATAGCAGGATGTACCGACTGTCACAACGGCGATTATTACACCGATGGTGAAATACACGATGTGGGAACCGGCGGCGACGACGACGCTTACGAGGGTTTTAATACACCCTCTTTACTAGGCGTATATCGAAAGGTGCGATTCTTGCATGACGGAAGGGTGAAGTCACTCGAAGCAGTTCTAACGGAAGACCATTCCCCAAAGAATGTGTCCGGAACTCGGGCGCTTAGTGAGACCGAGGTAAGCGACCTAATCGAATTTCTTAAATCCCTATAATTACCATGACGCTAGTTTGAGAACCAAACGTCGATCGACAGGGACGGTGGTTGAATAGCGACGTTTCAGATTAGCGCCGCTAAGTTAACGGGCCGTTATTTTGCTTTTTGTTTCTCTCGCAAATATTGATACATATTGAATCGCTTGGGGAAAGCGACATTGTTTTTATTTGCCCATGCTTCCCAACGTCGAATCATTTCTCCACCCACCTGAGCGTGGGTTTCCATTAGGTTATTCAGTTCAGTGCGGTCCGTTGCCAGATTGTAAAGTTCCCAGGGTTTCTCGTATTCTCGAACGAGCTTCAGATCGCCCTCCCTCATCGCCGCATTACCTTCGTGTTCCCAGTATATTGCCTCGGTATGAACCGGTTTACGTGAAGTCCTTAATGCCGGCAATAATGATTTACCTGCAAGGGCGGGCATTTGATCCGGATACCGCACTCTCGCTAGTTCGATACAGGTCGCCATGAAGTCCGGTAAATACGCATGCTGCCTGGTGAAGGTTCCGTTGCGTTTGTGTGGAATCCCTTGAGGCCAGTGTGCGATCAGGGGGGTGCAGGCGCCCCCCTCATGGACAAAATGCTTAAATAACCTAAACGGCGTATTACTAGCGTTGGCCCATGCGAGACCCTGCCGCACTCCCTCCACGGTTTCCAGTGGTGGATTACGGATCATTTCTTCATCACCGCGGCCTAAAATACCCCCCTCTTGACACGCGCCATTATCGGAGAGAAAAAATATCACCGTATTATCGATTTGCTTTGATTCCGTTAAGTAACTAACCAGCCGCCCAATGTTTTGGTCAATATTGTCAATGCAACCTGCATACGCTGCTTGTATTGCATCAAGGCGATCTCGCTGTTCCACGTCGAGGGCTTCCCAACTTGGTGCCTGTAGCGGGGCTTGCGTGACAGGATCCTTAAAAAGACCCATCGCTTGCTGCTTTTCAAACCGCGCGTCCGAGATTGCTTGCCATCCCCCCGTGTATTTACCTCGATACTTTTGATAATCTTCCCATTTAGCATTTAGGGGCCAGTGGGGGGAATTGTAGGCCAGGTAAAGAAAGAACGGCTTTTCACTGGTCGTTCTTACTTCTTTGATATATTCGATGCTTTTGTCTGTAAACGCATCAGTGGCGTACCAATCCTTCGGAGTGTCTATCTGGGCGTTATTCTCCGAGATGACTCTGTCGCCCCCAGGCTTGAAATAATTAAATGCTCCAGTGATACCACCGTAGAACTTGTCAAAGCCTCGTTGGTTCGGCCAATTCGCTGGATCTGCGTAACCTAGATGCCACTTGCCGGTCATGAGGGTATGGTAGCCACCTGTTTTAAGAACTTGAGCGATCGTTACGCAGTCTTTATTCAGGTAACCCTGGTATGGCCCCTCAAAGCCCAAAGGTTGGTTGGGAGGTTCCGTCATATGTCCTATGCCGACCTGATGCGGATGCAGGCCTGTCATCAGACTGGCGCGAGTCGGGCAGCAACGTCCGCTGTTATAGAACTGCGTAAAACGTAAGCCGTTTTCCGCAAGTGCGTCTAGATTCGGAGTATCGATCTCCCCTCCGTAACATCCAATGTCAGAATACCCCATGTCATCGACGAGGATGATAATAATATTGGGACGTTCTTTTTTATAGTGTTCGGCTTCGGAAGCAAACGCAATCTGAGGAAGATAACAAATTATGGATGCGACGAATAATGGGTACAAATTGATGGTTTTCATGTTTAGCTCAATGTTTCGATGATGAGGACGAATGTTTATTTTAATTAGAAATCTGAAAAAGCGTAATCACCGGAATGACCTGTCCTTACAGCTGACAGGCAAATTGACTTCGCCAAGGCTCTTAAAGCCGACGCTTTATGTTAGAACTAATAATCCCGGATTGAGTTTTTGAGGTGAAGAATGAAGTTTCGAACTTTTGTCTTAGCGTTTTCCATTCTGTTCGCATTCAATCCAATATCGAATGCCGTACAGCCTACCTATAACGTATTGTTTATTATTTCTGACGACCTTACCGATACGGCGTTGTCTTGTTACGGAAATCGAGTTTGTCAGACGCCCCATATTGATTCCCTGGCGGCGAAAGGAGTCCGTTTTACACGCGCATTTTGTCAGGGAACTTATTGTGGTCCATCGCGGGCATCTTTCATGTCTGGATACTATCCGCATGCAATTAAAATGTTGGGGTATCAAAGTCCGCGCCCAATGCTAGGCGACCGGATGATGTGGCCGGAATACTTTCGGCAGCACGGATATTACACAGCCCGAGTTAGTAAGATTTTTCACATGGGCGTGCCAGGCGGTATCGAATTGGGTACGAATGGCGCCGATGACGATCGATGCTGGACGGAGCGATTTAATAGCCCGGGCCCAGAGTGGAAGGCGCCGGGGCGTGGATGGACGTTAGAGGGTAATCCCGATCGGAGCGTTCCGGTAAAGGGTGGCAATACCTTTGTCGTAGTGGAGGCCGAGGGTGATGATTTATCTCATTCAGATGGGAGAACGGCCGAAAAAGCGGCAGCACTGATCAAGAAACATTCGAAACGTCCCTTTTTCATAGGCGTGGGATTTGTTCGTCCGCATGTTCCGTTTGTAGCCCCGAAGAAATATTATCAACCGTTTGATTATGACCAAATGGTGTTGCCGCCTAAAGTGCCGGGCGATTGGGACGATATTCCAAAGCCTGGTATTAACTATAAGACCAGCATGAATATGAAAATGGATCTAACGCAGCAACGTAAAGCGATTGGCGGTTACTATGCCTCCGTTTCATACATGGACGCACAGGTTGGAAAAGTATTAAAGGCGTTGGACGAGTCCGGCGTAGCTGATAATACCATTGTGATTTTTACTAGCGACCACGGTTACCATCTGGGCGAGCATGATTTTTGGGCAAAGGTTAGCTTGCATGATGAATCAGCTCGGGTCCCTTTGATTATTAGCGTTCCGGGTAATACGCCAGCGGTTTGCAATTCACTAACGGAGTTGCTCGACTTATACCCAACGATTGCCGGACTTTGTGGGTTTCGTTCACCGTCCCGCTTGCAAGGAAAAGATATTTCCAAGATGTTAACGAACCCGCTCTATGAAGTCCGCGACGCGGCCTTTTGCGTGAACGGAAAAGGGTACCTGCTTCGTAGTAAACAATGGGCGTATATACAGTACGGTCGGTCTGGTGATGGTGGTGAAGAGCTGTTCGACATGACTAATGATCCGAAACAATATAACAATCTAGCTAGTGATGTAAGGTACGTCGAAATCGTTAAGCAATATAGAATGCTCATGGACGCCAAAATAAAGGCAGTATTAGAGAATGATCTCGGGCTGTCCTATAGTCTTAAAAGGTAACGCCCATCTTAATCGGAGTATATGAATTGAGTCGCTATCTGAAGCCGGTATTGCTTTTCGCTATGATGCTCCTCGCAACGCGCGCAGAAGCCGTCGACAGACCGAACATTCTTTTCCTTATTTGTGACGATCTAAATTGTGACCTAGGTTCGTACGGTCATCCACAGGTGCGGACACCTAACATCGATCGACTGGCATCCCGGGGGGTATTGTTTGAGAACGCACACTGCCAGTACCCGTTGTGCGGTCCATCCCGTGCGTCGTTCATGACGGGCATGTATCCCGATCAAACCCTCGTTAAGCGTAATGCGGTTTATATTCGGGAACACATCCCGAATGTATTGACGATTCCGCAAGCCTTCCGTGCTGAGGACTATTTCGCGGTGAGGATTGGAAAGGTATTTCATTACAATGTACCTCGTCATATAGGTACTTCCGGTCACGATGATCCTTATTCCTGGAATTACACCTTCAATCCCCGCGGCCGGGATAAAGAGGAGGAGAATAAAATATTCTCCTTAGTTCCGGGGAGTTTCGGCGGGACATTAAGTTGGCTTGCTGCAGAGGGTGAGGATGACGAGCAAACAGATGGAATTGCCGCGACGGAAGCTCTTAACCAGTTCAAAACACTGGCTGGGAAGGGGCGCCCCTTCTTTATGACAGTGGGTTTATATCGCCCCCACACACCGTTTGTTGCTCCGAAAAAATACTTTGAGATGTATCCCCTTGAGGAGATACAAGTACCGCAGATCCCGAGCGGGTATCTCTCCCAATTACCTCAACCGGCCATATCGTCAATCCGTCGGAAGAAGGATCAAGTTGATCTAGAAGACAGTTTGGCGCGTCAAGCGATTCAGGCCTACTATGCGTCAATTTCATTTGCGGATGCGCAATTAGGCCGTATTCTTGATGGCTTAAAGGAAGCTGGGCTAGAGAAGAACACAATCATTGTGTTCACGTCGGATCACGGTTATCACATGGGCGAGCATGGGCATTGGCAGAAAACCACGTTATTTGAAAATGCAACACGGGTTCCCCTGGTGATTTCCGGGCCTGGCGTTTTAGATAAAGGGGGAGTGGCAAAGGGACTCGCTGAATTAGTGGACATCTACCCAACCATGGCAGATTTGGCGCAAGTGAAGGCTCCGGCACAGGTAAGTGGAGTGAGCCTTCGTCCGGTCGTGGAGGATACTAAGCTTATCGTGCGTTCAAGTGCCTTAACTCAGTATAATAATGGCTATTCCATCCGGACTAATCGTTATCGGTATACGGAATGGGGGGTGGAAGGGAGTTTGGGGGCCGAGCTTTATGACCACGAGACAGATCCAGAGGAACTGATTAATCTCATTGACGATCCTAATTTGCAGGATTTACAGATGGAAATGAGGATACAGTTGCAGTCCCGAGTCGCCAACTCGGGTAAAGTACCTTCGCGAATTAAACAAATACAAGATGTCCCGCGTAGAAGCGTACCGCAGCCCAATCCTTAATGGACCCGGCGCCCGATAAGGTTAAGCAATGATGTCATGGATTACACGACCATGTACGTCGGTAAGGCTCTCCTCCCGACCTTGGTGGAAATACGTAAGTCGCTCGTGATCTAATCCCATCAATTGCAGTATTGTGGCATGTATGTCGTGGACGTGAGCTTTTCCCTCTACAGCTTCAAATCCAAAATCATCAGTCGCGCCATAACGTGTTCCACCTTTGATTCCTGCTCCGGCCATCCACATGGAAAAGCCGTAGGGATTGTGGTTTCGACCGGGTGCGTTCTTGCCTTCACTAAATGGCATTCGACCAAATTCACCTCCCCATACTACGAGCGTGCTATCGAGAAGTCCCCTTTGTTCTAGGTCCGTAAGTAGGGCGTCAATCGGCTGGTCTATTTCGGCGGCGTGTTGCCCGTGATTGTTTTCAATACTCACGTGTGCATCCCAAGTATCGGCTAGATGCCCCCCACCGGAGTAAAGCTGTATAAATCGCACGCCTCTCTCCACTAACCGCCGCGCAATAAGGCAATTCTTCCCAAATTCATCGGTTGGCTGTTGGTTTACGCCATATAAATCAAGAGTCGCCTGCGTCTCCTTAGACAAATCGACCGCCTCGGGTGTCTCTGCCTGCATACGATAAGCGAGTTCATAGCTTTGTATTCGGGAAGCAAGTTCGACGCCACCGGGGCGTGACGTGAGGTGTTGCTCATTGAGTCGTGCGAGTAAGTCCAACTGTCGGCGTTGAGCCTTTTTGTCAACGTATTTGGGACCTTGCAAGTCGAGTATCGGATTCCCCGTTGGGCGAAATAGAGTGCCCTGATAAGTGGATGGCATAAAGCCAGATGAATAGTTGGGTTCACCAGAAATGGGCCCTCCCCTCTTGTCCATCATCACGACATAGCCAGGAAGACTCTGATTCTCCGTCCCCAATCCATAGACGGTCCAACTTCCCAAAGAAGGTCGTCCAATAAACGTACTCCCGGTATTCATAGCTACTAAGGCACTACCGTGCGCATGGCTGTCCGCGTGACAGGAATTGATGATCGCTAATTTATCGGCGTGTTTCCGGATGCGAGGAAAAAAATCTGAAATCATCAGGCCACTATTGCCCCCGGGCTTAAAAGCCCGAAATTCAGGAGTTAAAAAGCCAACTTTGCGCTTGCCTGAATTGATATACGTTTTATCGGCGGGCAGTGGCATGCCGGCATATTTTTTTAATTCCGGTTTATAGTCGAAAGTGTCGACTTGGCTGGGAGCCCCATTCATCATAAGGAAAATGACGTGTTTCGCCTTCACTGGGAAATGGCCATCGCGATCCTGAAGCGGCGAGTTAGATTCCGCAGCACCTAAATGTTTTTGATAAAAACCATCATCTTGTAAGAGATTGCTTAGGGCCAGGCCTGCAAATCCACCACCCATCTGCCACACAAACTCGCGCCTAGTATGTCCACAGGGGAATAGTTTCTGTTTCACGGAAATTAGACCTTTTTAGTCGATGTAAATAAATTCGTTAGTGTTTAATAGCACGTGACACAGCGATGTGAGTGCCAGGCGGTCTGGGCTGGAACGATCGGCCCGCAATGGAATGTTGTATTTATGAGACAGGTATCCCCAGATCTGACGTAACTCCGGTTCGCTTAATGCCCTATCGTATATTAAGATCTCCGAAATATCGCCCAGCCAATATTCACCATTGATATTACCTTGCGTGCCAATGACCCAGGGGCCAGCCAGAACGCGTTCGGTTAATGGCGGAGCTTGAGCTAGCTTACCACCATTTTGGAAAGTGACGGCGGAATCCGCCGCGTTTATAGCACCGAGGATGAATGGTTGACCGCGGTTGAGGAGGGTCCCTCCATTCGCGAAATTATCGCTGAGTCGGATAACGCCGCCCCGAGTGGAACCTAAAAAGAGTGAATTAACGGAACGTCCCCGCGAATTCCAGTTACTAATCAACTCGCGGTGACCCTCGTTAACGGAAGTGTCCGTGGCCACCGTTACCATCGTAAAAGATTGATCTGATAATGGTGTCGAGGTTAGCTTGAGATACTGAGTTTTCCCGTTAAATCGGAGGGTTGGCTTTCCGTTTAAACCATCGGCAACGTAAAGTGGCCGTATAGTGCGTTCACCTTGAACCGCATCGATCGGCTGCTGACCGTCGAGCGAGGAACCAGATGCATCTCCCCAAGATATGATCCGACTGTCTTCATCCACCTCAATCCGTTGCGTTGCATCGAGCCAGAGAGAAAGATCCGCCTTCACTGACAACTTCGTTAATTTCTCCGCCGATATTTCTGTCATGATACCGTAATGTTCGACCTGATCACTGACGTGTTCCCGAGAGGCCGCCAGTTCGTCTGCAGTCGGATTCCGCCCCGTGGCGTGATTCCATGCGGCCCTTATTTGAGCAACAACATCGTCTGGATATTCTTTCCGTAAGCGATCTGCGAATGCACTGCTTTGTTGATGGACGAAATGATTGTTTAGGAGAGCCAGCGCCTGTGTGGCTACGGTGGTGACGTCACGCTGCCCGCAAGGTAGGGTTGTGTCAGTGAAGTTGAACGTTGTCATCAGGGGTAGCAACCGGGATCGCTTGGTCATCATATATATGCTGCGACGGTTACGCTCAGCCAAGGACGAGTTTCCCCACGCACTAGATTTTTTTGATAGCCCCTCCAGCGCTTCCACGCTCATTGCCGGGTAAAAACTCGGACCACCGCTTTTAAGGTTGATTTCACCACTCGTCACCAGAATGGCATCTCTCAGTTGTTCGGCGTCTAGGCGTTTCCGCTGGGCTCTCCACCACGTGAGGTTCAAAAAATCTTTGTCCTGATATTCAAGATAGCTTTCATGCGTAGAGGCTTGTCTATAGGTATTCGACATCACGATCAATTTGATGATGGGCTTCAATTTCCAACCATTGTCAATCAGACGCGACGCTAGAAAATCAAGTAGTTTCGGGTGAGTTGGTGGATCGCCTTTAAATCCGAAATTATTCGGCGTTCGGACTAATCCTTCGCCCATGGTGTGCAGCCAAAGACGATTAACTATGACACGGGCCGTCAATGGATGGTCAGGGTGCGTTAGCCATGAAGCTAGCTGGAGTCTTTGGGTAGTAGTGCGAGAGCCTTCGGGTGGTAATTTGAACGATTGTTCAAGGATAGGGACCGTAGAGATGGACCCAGGCGCTATTACCTCACCAGGCTTTTGGCGTTCCCCGTTAACTAATAGGTGTAACGGGACGACTTCGGAACTGCGGTCGGTCCAGCCGAAAGCCTTGGAGCCCAGTTCGGCTTCGGACGGACCGCCAAGATTGGCCTGGCCAATGTAACCTGACCAAAAAGCATTAGCGAAGCGATAGTAATCGGTCTGTCTAATCGGATCAAACTTGTGGTCGTGGCAGCGAGCGCATTTGACAGTTAATCCGATAAACGCAGAAGAAGTGGTATGTACCATATCTTCAAGGCGTGTGTACTGGTAGTCAGCAGGGTCATTAGGCTCATCATTCCAGGTGCCAGCCCTAATCATCCCCGTGGCGACGACCGTTTCGTCGTCCCGGTAGGGCACCTCGTCACCGGCTAGTTGGTCTGTAACAAACTTGTCGTATGGCATATCCGAATTGAATGCGTTTACTACCCAATCACGGTATTTCCAAATATTGGGCTTTAATTGGTCTCGCTCGTAGCCGCATGTTTCTGCGAACCGTATAAGGTCTAGCCAATGCCTAGCCCAGCGTTCACCAAACTGAGGTGATGCAAGTAATTTGTCAACCAAGGATTCATAATTCACCTTTTGATTCGTCGCTAAGAATTCTTCGATGTCTTTAGGGCTGGGTGGCAGACCGGTGAGATCAAAAAAGACCCTGCGAATCAGTTTTTCCCGTGTCGTCGGTTTCGAGAGGCTCATTCCGGACGATGATAGCTTTGAGATAATGAAGGAGTCTATTTCGTTACCGACACGCGGGTCGCTTAAGGGGATTGGAAGTTGGGGACTAAGAATTGGTTGAAATGACCACCAATCTCGTCCGCCCCGCACTTCGGTTGTTTGTTCGTATAGGTCCAGGACACGGTCTTTGGGCCAAATCATCCCTTCGTTTACCCAAGCGGTCAAAATCTTTGTTTCAGCTGCTGGTAGTGGTTGCGGAATCCCTTTCGAGGCGGGCGGCATGTCCCCATCTGTTATTCTCTGTATCAAGTGGCTTATAGAGGCATTTCCTTTTTTAACCACTTCGCCCGAATCTCCACCTGCGGTCATTGCAGTAACATTGGTCAGATCTAAGCCCCCCTTTTTTTGTTTGCTGTCATGACACTCCACACATCGCTTGACTAATATTCGTGCGACATCGCGTTCAAAGCTGACCTCTGCACGGACTGACTGCAAAACCATAAGGCCCGCTAATATTAATGTCGTGTAAACTAGGCGATTATTCATGGCTTGGTGATGTCACTAGTGTAAAAGATGGCAGTTTCAGGTTAGGCAATGATATCTGTAATGACATCACCATGGACGTCCGTGAGTCGAAAATCACGGCCGGAATGACGGTAAGTAAGTTTCGTGTGATCGACGCCCATGAGATGTAGCATTGTGGCGTGCAGGTCGTGGACATGAGTTCTGTTTTCCACCGCGCGGTAACCGAATTCGTCCGTATTGCCGTAGCTGTATCCACCCTTTACCCCACCCCCGGCGAGCCAAACAGTGAATCCATGGTGATTGTGATCCCGACCAGTACCGATACCGCCACCAATGGGAATCTCCGTTGCCGGTGTGCGTCCGAATTCGCCGCCGACGACCACCAGCGTTTGGTCAAGCAGGCCTCGTTGTTCCAGATCGGTTAACAGTGCCGCTATGGGTGGGTCAGCCTGCGAGCCTAGACTCCGGAGGCCGGCTTCCAGGCCTCCATGCGTATCCCAAGGTTGAACATCGCCATGGAAACACTGGACTACCCTGACTCCCCGTTCAACCAACCTTCTGGCAATCAATAGTTGGCGACCGTGTACCGTCGAGGCATTGTAAAGTTCTTGAGTAGCCTGAGATTCCCGTGAGATATCAAAGGCCGACGTTGCTTCCATCTGCATACGATAGGCCAGCTCGAACGACTGTATCCGAGCTTCGAGTTTGGGGTCGTCCTGTCGAGCGTTTTGATGACCGCGATTCAGTTGGCCCAATAGGTCGAGTTGTTGTCTTTGTGCCTGCCGTGAAAGTCGGCTATTACGGATGTTGGCAATCAGTTTATCAACGGTCTCATTACGAGTATCCAAGTAAGTGCCCTGATAGATTCCTGGTAGAAAAGAACTACGCCAATTAGAGCTGTCAGCAACAGGAAGGCCGGGACACATGGCAACGTAACCAGGTAGGTTCTGGTTCTCCGTTCCAAGGCCGTAGGTAAGCCATGATCCGTAACTGGGACGCGATAACCGCTCATCTCCCGTGTTCATTAGTCGCATACTTTGCTCATGATTGGGCGTGTTGGCGTACATCGACTTAATGACACAAATTTTATCAGCGTGTTTACTTGCGGTTCGTTCAAATATCTCGCTGCACCATAAACCATTCTCCCCATATTGTCGGAACTTAAATGGCGAAGGCAAGGCAACTCCAACCTCCCGTTCCGTGGGATGCGAGATCGGAAGGGGCTTCCCGTAGAAGTCGTTTAGTCGTGGTTTGTGATCCCATGTATCGACTTGGCTCGGGCCACCGTTGAGGTAGACATGTATAATATGTTTTGCCTTGGGTTCAAAATGGGTTGGCTTCACCGACAAAGGATCTGTAGAACCCTGCAGGAGTCCGGGCAAAGCCAGCATTCCTAGGCCCGTACCGAATTGAGTTAAAAGTGTCCGGCGAGAGTAGTTGCGGTTCATATTCATGCGGGCGTGACGTGTTATGGGTTAAAGGTTAATTTTGGATATGAGAAAGTAAACATGTCTGCGAACCAAAACGAAATTGGAACCAGCTACGGATTGGGTTGGTCTATCAACTCGTTGTTAATCAATAAACCATACCTCGTTAGAGATAAGTAATGCCTGGGCATAATCGCGTAATGCATTGGCCTGCAGGAAAGTGGTTCCTAAGGTCATTTCCTGGTCGGTAGGCGAACGTCCATATACATATCGATAAAGTTGGTTGACCTGTTCGATGGTGCTTCCACTATTAATTCTACTAGCAAGCGCTACGGCCATTCGGCCCATAAATGGACTATTCAACGCAAAAAGGGCTTGTTGCGGGACAGTGGTGGACGGTCGTTGGGAGGTCGACGAATCTGCATTGGCGGCGTCAAATACCTGAATAATTGTGGGAAGGTTTTGGCGTTCCACGAACGAATATACTGTTCGTCGATTATTCGTTTCATCTGCAATTGAGGGTGGCCTTCCGTACATGGTGCTGTCCAACAATCCGCTAACAGATAGCATCGTATCTCGCATCTGTTCTAGGTCGAGTCGACGCCGATTGAAGCGCCAGTAGTAACCGTTGGTTGGATCCCGTTCTAATTGTTGCTCGTACTGTGCATCGTCCTCTGGAATAATACTAGTACGTTGGTAGGCCGAACTAGTCAGGATCAGTCTATGAAGCGACTTGGTTTGGTAATTATTCGTGATTAAATAGTTAGCTAAATAATCGAGGAGTTCGAATTGCAACGGTTTGGAATTTCGTAAACCGAGGTCGCTTGGATCTCCAAATAAAGAAGACCCGAAATGGTGCATCCAAATCCGATTCGCCCAAACACGAGGTGTAAGAGGGTTGTCAGGGGAGGCAATCGCATTCGCTAAGTCCAATCGCCCCGAACCATTAGAAAACGGCTTTCGCTGATCTCCTGCTAAAAATTCAAAAAACTGCCGTGGGACTGGGTTTCCACGTTGTACGGGGTCACCTCGTTGAAAAATTACTGGATCATATAATTGTGGCTTGTCTACCAAAATCATGGCTCTCGACGGGGCGTTGCTATCACTCACTGCAAGCGAGTCGATCGAGTTGAGTAACCCCCGATAGGAATCCTTGTCTTGGCGGTCAAGATAAAAGTACAGTTTCCGTTTCGGGAACCAAACCGGGCTGTCGTCTCCAAGTAGAATCTGCGCCAACTCGTCTTCGTTTGGATCCGGGGTGGAAGCCAGGCGTTCTTGAAGGGAAGTGATCTCTCTCTTTATTTTGCTCTTACGCACCTTCAGCTTCTCGAGGTATGATTGGTCGTTACTAACATCTATCAGGGGATTACCGAGGATTCCCTGGTCATGGGAATTTCCGTCCGTTCCTTCAGTTACAAGGATTGTTAAAAAACGTTCCGAAGGGTCTATTGGTATCGCAATTTCGGGACCCGATTGTTGAGCCTTAAATCCCCGATGTCGAAAACGTAGCGTGCCGTCGAGATAGATGGCGACGTCAATCGTACTCATATCCACGGCGCCTCCATGTCCGATCACGGCCTTAAAAACGCCTTTCTCGAAGGAGTGCTTGTTTCGAATGGCAGCTAAATCGAAGGTTAGTCCTTTGTTGGCATGCAGGCCTAGAAGCCAATTCGGTGCAACCCCATAGTCAACGCCGTTAATGGAATTGGTAGTGTGCCCTTGCGATGGCCCGTACCGGATGTAGTCCCATGAGCCAGTCTTGAGCCCGACAGGTGAATCGTTAATCTTTAACCCTGTGCTTGAGACAACTTGCGTCGCCGAGTTTCGAGGAATAAATACGCCATCAATGAAGGGGTTCTCCGCTAGGACAAAGGAATCGGCGGTCGGAGCATCAATAGATCCAGTACCACCTGTTACTGTCTTGCCTGTCGCTGGATGTACCGCCTCCCCCTTTTCACCGTGCCCAAAGCCATTTCCCCCAGCCACAAGATCAGCAATATTAATCGTGGTTAAACCATCACTAACCAATTGCGCACTGAGCTCTTCAATCTCGGACTGCAGACTCGCTCGAGCCGACCAAGCGTCGGTGATGAGAGTTCCGTATACGTTAGCAACACCAATGGGGTTTGTTGGCCTCTCTTTTTCCAAGGCGGCAATAACTCGTGGTTCCACATTTTCCTGACGCCACTTCTCAATTTGCAAGACGGGGCTGGCCATCATGTCAGCCCAGGGTCCAAAAATTCTGTCACCGGATATCGAGTGCTCGGCGAGGTATTCGCGCCAGGCGTAAGTTATTTGAGGCCTCAACTGTCCTTTAATTAAGGAGAGGAAGAAGATGGTGGTTTCGAGGTTGTCAGGTTCTGTGGTGGCTGCTTTTATTAAGTGTCGCGTGGTCCGATATCTCGAGTCTTTGAGGGTTGCTTCATACAAGGTCGCTTGACGGTTCTCGATTTCGATAAGCTTGTTTTTATAGGCTATCTCGAAGGGTTCTGCGTCCTTCGTAATTTCGGCGATACGAGGCCTGTTGAAGGGTTCTTCACTACTCGCGAAGACACCGTAAAGAGAGTAATAGTCCGCAGTAGGGATAGGATCGAATTTATGATCGTGGCATCTCGCACAACTCGCCGTTAAACCAAGGAAGCCGCGAGTAACAACATCTATTTGGTCATCGATCACGTCATGAATATTGTTATCAAATAACCGGCCGAGTGTTAAAAGTCCCATCGCCGCTAGTTTGGGTGAACCATCAGGTAGCTCCAACTTGTCAGCTGCCAATTGCTCTCTGATAAACTCATCGTAGGGCGTGTCGGCGTTGAAGGCACGAATCACGTAATCTCGATAGGTATAAGCAAACGGCCGTATGCGTGCATCCCCGTACATAAGGACACCATCCTTGGCATCTGAATATCGAGCTACATCAAGCCAATGCCGCCCCCACCGTTCACCGTACCTTGGTGAGGACAAATACTTGTCGATTAGCAGAGGTAAATCGGATTTAACGGTGGCCAAATCCTCCAGAGAGGGTGGTAAACCCGTAAGATTATACGCCAATCGTCTTATTAGGGTGCGAGTGCTGGCTTGCCCAAGCGTTGTGAAACCCATGGCGTCGAGTTGCCTAGATAGGAGGTAGTCGATGGGGTGTGAGTCTTGAGGAACCTCCGGCACTGAAATTTGCTGGAAAGCCCAGTGATCACGCGCCGTCCGTGCTATGTCATCGACAACGCTCCCGTCACGTGGATCCGGAGCGCCGTTGCGAATCCAGTCTTCGAGATGCTTGATCTGTTCCCGCGTTAAACGTAGGCCACTATCAGCCGGAGGCATTTTAAGTTCTGGGTCGTCATATTTAACGGCCTTGATTAACAAACTTTTACTAGGATGGCCCGAAACGATGGCGGGTCCTGAGTCCCCCCCCCTTAGCAGCCCTTCCCGCAAATCAAGGCGTAAATTGCCCTCTGCAACATCCGAATTATGGCAATCATAGCAATGCTTGATTAGCAGGGGCCGGATGTGCGTTTCGAAATGCTGGAAATCCGCACCCATCACGGTTTGCGCGACCAAAAGCGACAGTAATAAAAATAACGACTTCATAGGATCCTTACCGGTTAACTAATCTCGCCATAGACCAATTTTAACTAATCAGAGCCCGCCACGACAAATGAAAAGTTGTAAGCAAACCACACCAGTTAAGCAGAAAGCGATACTATCGTTTACGATATAACGACAGCTTTAAACTCGGGATTGAGAAGACGGTAATGGAAAAGACAAGTAAGACACGATATTTCGTAATTGCGGCCTGTATGCTTATGGGGGTCATCCTTTATGTCGATCGTTATGCGTTCGGCATTGCGCAACCCTACATTCGTCAGGAACTAGGGCTTACGAAAGCAGACTTCAGCTATGCAGTCAGCTCGTTCTTTTGGTTTTATGCAATAGGTCAAATGCCGGCAGGATGGTTGTCGGACAAGTTCGGTCCCCGTCTGCTCCTAACAAGCTATATCATTATTTGGTCCTTTTTTGCGGCTACCGTTGGGCTGGCCGGATCCTTGTTAATGCTTTGTTTAGCCAGGGCTGCGTTTGGCCTTGGGCAAGCAGGTGCGTTTCCAACCGCCTCCGCTGTGGTTGGCCGTTGGATACCAGCACCGCAACGCGGAAAGGCGAGTGGCTTTGTTGCATTAGGGGGGCGTATAGGCGGTGCAATTGTGCCTATTCTTAGCGCGGTGCTTCTGGTTGCATTCCTTCCAGTCTCACAGGTTTACACACTCACGCCCGAGCAGATACTTAATGTGCAACAGCTTAATTCAAAAATTGCGTTAGCTTCGACACCAAACAATGAGCCAGAGCATGTACTGTATATCAGCAACCGTCTTTCACTCGCCAAAGCGAAACACACGAGTTATACGCGAGAGCAACTGGCCCAAGGGTTTTCGATGCTCATTAACGATCCCACCTTCTTCGACGCGAAGGCCTTCAATCGGATAAAGAGTTTAGATAATTTCGCTAGTGAGCAGATCGAGCGATTAAGAACTGGGGAAAGCTTAAGCGAACGCAACTCGCAACGATTGAATCGCCATCTTCTTGAAGCCGTGTTTCCAGAGGAGATAGAGGGACTATATGTGGCTAGTTGGCGTCCGGTGGTATTTTTGTTTGCGGCTCTTGGTCTGATCGTGGCGATCGTTGTTTGGTTTGTCTTAAGGGATTATCCAGGTCAGCACCCATTAGTTAGCGCAAGTGAACTGGCGTTGATAGGAGGAAGCTCCCATGTTGAAACTGACATCCATAAACTACCACTTATGAATATCCTGAGATGCCGTAGTGTTTGGATGTCTGGTATAAGCCAGTTTTGTGTGAATATCGGCTGGTTATTTATCGTAACGTGGTTCGTTGACTATCTCATGGAAGTGCATCAGGTAGCCATGTCGGAGCGATCAGATATGATTGCGATGCCTTTGATGGTGGGTTTTGTGGGTATGCTAATCGGAGGCTTCGTCACGGACAAGCTGGCCGTCAGGATCGGACTGCGGTTTGGCCGTTCGATTCCGTGGTCCGGTTCCATGATTGTTGCCGCCGCATGTTTCCTAGCGTGCCCTTTTTTAGACGACCCCTGGTCGATTACGTGGGCGATGGCCTTAGTAGCGTTAAGTGTGGATTTTTCAGTACCTAGCATGTGGGCTTTCACGCAGGATGTAGGCGGCCCATATGTTGGCGTGGTATTAGGCTTCGGCAATATGTTTGGGAATTTTGGCGCGGCAGTTTCGCCAATTTTACTGGCTCATGTTCAGGAAGTGTTTGGGTGGGATGCTATGTTTCAGCTCTGTGGTGGGATCTTTCTATTAGCGGCGTTGGCCGCTTATTTTGTCGATGCGTCAAAACCCGTTGAACTAGTTGAGGCAGCTGAGGGCATTAGTTAGTTTCATATAGAGATATTGCGGCGGAGCGGTTTTTGGTTATCTTGGGACAATAATTGAAACGGAAACACGTTAGAGGAGCTAAGAAATGTCTAAACGCGTTGAATGGTACTATCACCGGGCCGGCTGAACGAGTTGCAAACGAGCGCAAGAGTTTCTTGCGAAAGCAGGTATTGATCCGATGAATGTCGAAAAACCATCTAAACCGCCTCATCAATTGGCAAAGGCCCGCAGCCTTTTAGAAGAGGTCTCTTTTCTTTATGCAGCAAAAGGAAAGAAAACTATCACTATCGACTTAAAAACCGAGGTTGTTGATGACGAAGTCATCCATAAATTCATGCTGGGACCCACCGGAAACCTCCGGGCGCCTGCTATGACAATAGGAAAAACTCTTCTGGTAGGTTTTAATCAGGAGTTATATGAACGGGTCTTTGGTTAAGATTTAATACGACGAGCGATGATTCAATGCAGATCCTACTAGTGTTCGTTCATTCCGTTCATCTTTTAGTTGTCGGCATAGGTGTTTGCTTACCGTTGGTCGTCATCTTACTCAATCGAAAAATCATACGGTTGGAGGATGACCCACACCAGGAAGCCGTTTGGATAATGAGTCGATCGTTAATCAAGCATAGCTTAACTGCGATCTTGATAGGGAGCCTTTTTGGTTTCGCACTGGCGGGCGTTGTTTGGTCAGAGGAATTCCACCAACGGTGCCACTTGGTGATGACGAAGTTCATGTGGGCGGGTGTGGAATGGTTAACGTCCATCATTCTCTTGATTGTTGTTTTTGCTCAATGGCGGGCAACAAG
>MDSW01017729.1_pt1 | contig 25185 bp, 22 predicted proteins | sample 811171 | NCBI WGS metagenome assembly MDSW01 (sample SAMN05326641, study PRJNA326480) | marine metagenome | isolation source: seawater | place: Atlantic Ocean: North West | collected 2012 | reverse complement strand
CTCAAATAAATATAATGAAAATACTGTACTAAAAAAAACTATATAAATTATTTTTTTCGTTTTTGGGTTAGTAAAATATTTAATTAATATCCATCCAATCAAAGAAATAAAAAAAATTATATAATAAATATTATAATAATCTGAATATGCAGTGTTATTTTTGTGGAAAAAAAAATCTCTATAAATAATATAAATTAACAAAAAAAAGTTTGCTAAAATAATTAGATTAATTAGCGAAATTTTTGATAGAATTTTGTTCATTTTATAAATGTTTACTTAATAATTTTTTTTTATAAAGTCATTAAATGGCTTTAAGAGCAATAAAGAGCCCTCATAAGTTAGATGACTTCCATCTCGATGCGTTAGAACATCTCTAACTTTGTCATATATAGTACATCTTTTACTGTTTGTGTTATTGCACAAATAAAAATATGGTAGAAATAATTTGATTTTTTCATTTTCTTTACTGAATTTATTAATTTTATCAATCAATAAACTTAAATTCCTGGTATTAATATCTACTTCTGAATCGATATAACATTCTTTATTTCGAATTAAGCATTTTAAAGGATCAAAAGTATTTACATTAGGTATTGGTCCTAAAATTAAAATTTTAATTTTACTGTCTAATTTTTTACTAAATCTTAATAATTTATTAAACTCTTTTAAATTAAAAACACTAGTAACAAATATTATTTCATTAAAATTTGTTATTTGTTGATTAATTAACTTTGAATTTTCATTATTAAAAGCGTCTGATTTATGTAAAAAATACATATTTAATATTTCATCTGATTTGTTTGCTAGGGGAATAAAATTGGCAGTATGACTATTACCTATAAAAAAAAATAATTTATTATTATCATTTATTTTAAGACATTCACTTCTGAGCATTAAATTATTAATTTCAAAATTTTTACTATTTTCAAGACAGTGATCATAAACCTTATATTTACCAATTTTCATTAGATAAAAATTTGTTCTACTTGAATAATTTTTTTTTACCTCTAGGAAATTTATTTTTTTAGTTAACGTAGAGATTAAACTCAAAGAATATTTAGACTGATATATTATTATAGAAAAAATAAATAGAAAAATTACAAAAATTGGTATCAATTTAAAATTAGTAATTTTTTTAAATTTAAATTTTTTATATCTAAATCTATTTTCAACTAAATTATAGGATAATGTTGACAATATAATTGTTATAAAAATGCTTAAAATAATTAAATTTGAATCTCCAAAATATAAATCAACGAAATAAATTACAGGTAAGTGCCATAAATATATAGAGTATGACAAATTACCTAAATAAACTAAATAATTATTTTCAAATAAAAAAGTAGTTTTATAATTTTGGAATAAAGTTTAATTACAATTGAGACGCATATGACTACTAATAGATTGTTAACCGTGTATGAATTAATTGTATCAAAGAACACCAGCAAAATTAAAGATGATATTGAAAAATAATATAATAATTTTAAAAATAATTTATTTTTTCCAAAATTTATAAAAAAAACTAAGCAACCAAAACCTATTTCCCAAAATCTAAAGATTGGAAAATAAAAAGAAAATTGGGGGTTATCTTTCTCATTTAAAAAGGAACCATAAATCATTAGAAAAAATATAAAAAATATTGTCAAATTAAATAAAAATACATTTTGTGATTTGTAAATTTTAAATAAAAAAATCAATATAATTGGATAAAATAAATAAAATTGCTCTTCGACAGATAATGACCAGGCATGAAGAAAAGGGGAACTACTTAAATCATTAAAATAATCTATATTTTGATATAGAAAATATAAATTAGAATAAGCAAAAATTGACGAAATATATTGGTCGAATATTCCTTTTATTAAATATGAAGGTCCAAATATTAAATAAAATATGAAAGTTGATGAAAAAACAAGAATTAAGACTGGATATATTCGCTTAATCCTTCTTTCCCAAAAATCAATTAGAAATATTTTATTATTAATTTTATAATCCTGATAAAGTCTTAAAGTAATTACATACCCAGATATTACAAAAAAAATATCAACTCCTAAATATCCTTTCTCAAAAATTGAAATTTCCAAATGATAAAATAAAACTAGAAAAACTGATAAACACCTTAAAACCTGAATATGACTTTCTAGTTTTATTTTACTTTGTTTTTGCATGAAGATTTTTATAAATTTCAAGATATCTTTTACTCATTTTTTTTATCTCAAAATTTTTTAATGTTATAGTCTTACAAAAATTATTTATTTTCTCTTTTTTTTGATCACCTAAGCTATAATACCATTTGATACCTCTATAAAAACTTTCCATATCTAAATAATTGGCCAAAAAGCCATTTTTTTTATGTATGATCATATCTGATGTGCCAATTTTTTTAAAAGTTATTACAGGTCTCTTGCAGGCAAGAGACTCTAGTGCGATAAGTCCAAATGACTCTATTCTGCTAGGTACCAGTGTCATATCAATTGATGAAAATATTAAACTCATTTTTTTATAATCATTTTCTTTAATATTTAATAAATTGTAGTATGGGATATTTATTTTATTTTTATAATATTTTTCAACCTCTCCATAAAATAATAAAGCAAAGTTATTTTTTTTAAAAAAATCTTTATTCAATATCTTAATTAATAAATCTAAACCTTTTCTATTATTTTTTGGACTTTCTGTTGATCCAAATAAAAGATACTTATAATTACTGTCTAAATTTAATTTTTTTTGAGCAGCTTTTTTTTTATAATTTTTGAATTTTTTTATATCAATTCCTAATGGAACTAAATGAGCATTATTTTTACTAAACAAACTACTTTTTTTTACATTATTAAATTGCCATTTTGACGGACAAATGATCTCAAAATTAATATTTTTCCAAAATTTCTTTTTTAACTCCCAAATATATCTATTTAAATCAATTCCGTAGTTTGATTTAGTTTTATTTAACTTTGAGTAACCATAAATAAATCTTTTTTCATTTGTATAATGCTCTGCTCCACAGTATGGCCACATATCATGCATAGTCCAAACTATTGGGTATCCTTTTTTGCTTAACTCCTTAATTTGTTTAATTGATATAAATTCATTATTTATCCAATGAAGGTGTATGAGATCAGGTCTGATTTTATCAATTACAGAGATTAAATTTGAATTAAAAATATTTAAAGAATGTGTATATTTTGAATATATTTTTTGAAACTTTGTTAAATTAAAAGATATTTTTTTTTTTATATTATTAATTTTTAAATCTATACTTGATGTTTCACAAATAATTTTATTATTTTTATATTTTTTTTCAAATACTAGGAGAATATTTTTATTTTTTTTATTATAACTATTTAAACTTGATACTATTCTATTTGAAGCTATAGCTGCGCCACCTCTAATATCATAATAATTTAAATGTAGAATTTTCATTGAAAGCGATCAAAGTTTTTGTGCCAAAAATATCCTCTCCTCGTCAATTAAACCCATTTTTTTTTTAATAGAGGAAAATTCATCTAATTTCATTAGTTTTAAATTAAATCCTGCATTTTGAATTTTATTAATTAAATTTTTTTGTGAGTAAATTCTTACATGATCTTCTTGACCATAATATTCCAATTGTTTTTGATCTGAAAGAGACATGCCCATATATATATCCTCTTCTATAACTTTTGAAAAAGGTGTTAATAAAACTGCATAACCTCCCTCATTTAAAAGATTATTTATATTTTTCAACGCTACTTTGTCATTATGAATATGCTCTAAAACATGATTACAAATTATTAAGTCATATTTTTTATTGTGATTTAGAGTGTTTTCCAAGTCAATTTTATAGTTTGCTTTTTCATCAAAAAAATCTGCTGTTTTATAATTTTGAAAGTACTTTTTAAAAAAATAATTTGTTAAAGTTTTTTCTGGAGAAAAATGTAAAATTAGAGAGTTTTTGTTTATAAAAGATTTTCTCTGAAAATATGAAAAAAAAATATAAAGAAACCTCTCTCTGTCTTTGCTAAAACAATTTGGACAAATGCAATTTTCTCGTTTTCCGTTTGATATAATTTTATATTTTTTAATAGGATCATTATTTTTACCATATTTCATAAATTTTCGTGCAAATTTATTGCATATTGGACAGTAGTATTCATTGCCAGTATAATAAATTTTTCTAGCATAAAAAATTATTTTTCTTAAAAAAACTTTTAAAAATGAGGGAAATAAATGTTTTATTTTTGTATACACTATCTTTTAAGTAAAATATTTTTAATAAATTGTAAACTAAGATGATAAATAATCTGAAATTTTATTATAGGAAATTAGTTAAAAAGAGGAATAATTTCAAAATTTGGTCTATTGTAACAGGTTTCAAAAATAAAAATAATGAAGGATTACTTCAATATGAAATTCTTACTTTTAAGGATAAATAGATGATAAAAAAAAATGTTGCAATAATTGGAAGAGGTAGATGGGGATTGATATTAAAAAAAAAATTAAAAAATATCTCAAATTTGATTTTTGTAACTGGAAAAAATTATCAAAACAAAAATTATAAAAATATAGACTGGGTATTTATTGTAACTCCTGATTCTACACATAAACACATAATAAATTATTTTCTAAAAAAAAAAATTAATGTTTTTTGTGAAAAACCTTTATTAAGAGACTTTAATAGTGCAAAAATAATTCTAAAAAATTTTAAAAAAAAAAAAATTAAAATTTATATAAGTGATGTTTTAATTTATCTTAAAAAAAAAATTAAATTTAAAAAAATCAATAAAATATTTCGATCAAAAAATGCAAACTATAAGTTTGAGGAAATATTATATAGACTTACATATCATGATATTTATTTCTGTAGTGATTTATTACAGGAAAGAAGATTGCGTGTTAGTAAAAATTTCAAACAACGAAAACTTGAATTAAATATTAAAACTAAAAAAAAAAATTTTAATTTTGTATATAATCTTAAGAAAAATAAAAAGGAACATTTATATAATTCACAAAATATTTCTTCTGGGCAAGATCCACTAAAAAATATGCTTATAACTATTTTATATAAAAAACCAAATTATTCTAAAAATCACAAAAGAAGCCTTTTTACTCTAAAATTAATAGATAAAATAAAAAAAATCTGATGAAAATTTTACATATAATAGGGGGAGATCTCAGCTATGGTGGTGCAGCTAAGGGGGCATTGATACTACACAATGCGTTATTTAAAGCAGGAATAAATTCTTCGATATTAAATGATACACCTTCAAAAAATAACTATTATAAAAATACCACATATATAAATCAAAATTTTTTAAGTAGGCTTAAGTATAAAACTTATGTTGGCATTGAAAAAATACTAAAATCAATTTTTCTTCACTCACCAAGAGAAACATTTACAATTGGTTTATTTGGTTTTGATGTAACAAAATTACCTGAATACAAAAATGCGGATATTATTCATTTTCACTGGCTTAACCAAGGTTTTGTTAGACTAGGTTGCCTATCAAAAATAAACAAACCAGTAGTTTGGACTGTTAGAGATATGTGGGTTTTTACAGGTGGCTCACATTATACTATGGACTTTGAAAAATATGAAAATGGAAAATTATCAAAAATAATTCAAAGTTATAAGAAAAAAAATTATAAGAAAGATTTCCGTTTCATTACAATTAGTGACTGGCTAAAAGATAAAGCAAAAAACAGTGAAGTGTTAAAAGAGTTTAATGTAAAAAGAATATATAATAATATCGATTTGAGTAGTTTCAGATCTATCGATAAAAAAACAGCAAAATTAAACCTAAAAATTACTAATACAAAAAAAATAATTTTATATGGTGCAAATAATCCACAGAGTAAAAGGAAGGGTTGGGAAATTTTTGTGGATTCTTTGAAAAAAATCGATAAGTCAAAATATTTTTTATTAATATTTGGAAATTTCTGGTCCAAACAAACTTTGGATGAAATTGGAATTGATTATAAAAGTCTCGGATTTATAAATGACAAAAAAATATTAAACTATGCATATGCATGTGCAGATCTTTTTGTAGCTTCATCTATTCAAGATGGGTGGCCAAAAACATTTGCAGAAGCATTATATTGTGATACGCCTGTTGTGTGTTTCTCTAATACAAGTATTGCTGAAATTGTAGATCACAAAGTAAATGGTTACATAGTTAATAAGTTTGACGCTGAAGGACTTAGAGATGGAATAGAATGGGTATCTGAGAAGAAATTAGAGTTGGAAAAAGCTAAATTTAAAATTACAGAATTTGGATCAGATACAATTGCAAAAAAATATATTGAAGTTTATAAAAACCTTTTATACAAAAAATAATAATGAAAATTGCTGTAGTTGGTGCTGGTTTTTTAGGTTGTACTCTTAGTTTAGTATTATCAAATAAGAATAAAGTAGATTTATACGAAAAAACGAGTGGCATATTGTCTGGCGCATCTTCCTACAATCAAATGAGATTTCATAGTGGTTATCATTATCCCAGATCTCAAAAAACATTTAATGAAATAAAAAAATCAAAAAAGCATTTTTTAAATTTTTTTTCCAAGAAAATATTTGGAAATACACAAAATTTTTATAGTATACCTTATCAAAAAACAAAAACTACACCAAAAAAATATGAAAAATTCTTAAAAAAAAATAATTTATATTTTAAGGAATATTCGAATTCAAAATTTTTTTCAAATAAAATACAATCATCATACTTAGTTGATGAAAAAATTTTAAATTTTTTTAAATTTAAAAAAACTTGTGAAAAAAAATTAAATAAATCAAATGTTAATTTAAAATTAAATACAAAACTTTCAAAAAATGACATGAAGAAATATGACAAGATTTTTGTTTGCACATATAGTGAAAATAATAAGGTCCTTAAAAATCTGGGTTTTGATGTAAAAGAAAAATTTAAATACGAACTTATCGAAAAAATTGTTATAAAATTACCAAGAAAGTATAAAAATAAAAGTTTTGTTGTTATAGATGGTAATTTTGTTTGTTGCGATCCATATCTTGGAACAAATTACCATTTGTTAAGTGATGTTTATAATTCAAAATTAGAAATACAAAATAGCAAAAACTATCAATTTAAATCAAACAAAAAATTTTTTGCAAACAAACCCCCTAAAAAAAAATTAGAAATTTCACGATTTTCAAAATTTATTAAAAATTCTTCAAAATATTTACCCTTTTTGAATAATGCAAAATATATAAAATCTATGTTTACTATTAGAACATTGCTTTCAAATAAAGAGAAGACAGATGAAAGAACATCAAATGTAAGAAAAATAAATGACAAATTATATGTAGTTTTAACAGGGAAATGGAATACAACAGTACAAATTGCAAAAAATATTGAAAAAAATTTATCTAAATGAGTAATACTTTTTATAAAGACGATTATCTCAGAAAACTAAATAGTTTTATGATGAAGCATTTAGAAGGAAAAAAAAATGTAAATATTCTTGAGTTTGGAGTGAGAAAAGGTGTTTCTACACAAATGTTTTTAGACATGTGTAAAAATAATGAGTCTAAACTCTATTCTGTAGATGTTGACGATTATTCTAATTTATTCAATGATCCAAATTGGACATTTATTAATACTAGAGATGATAACTTTAATGAAATAGAGAAAAAGATACCAAAAGAATTTGAGATAATTTATTTAGACAGTTATCACGAACCTAGCCACGTAGAAAAAATATTTTATCATTATTATCCAAAACTAAGCGTAAATGGACATTATATAATTGACGATATAAATTGGTTACCTTATTTAAAAAAGAGTTATAGAGATAATCTTGTATCTGAAATTGCAAATATTGAAACTTTTGAGAGAATATTAGAAATATATTACAATAACTATTTAAATTTCGACCTAGAGTTTACATTTGTGGGTTCTGGATTGGCAAAAATAAAAAAAATGAACAAAAATAAACTTAATTTAAAAAAGAAATTAAACTCTAGAAAATATTCATTTAAAAATTTATTTAAAAAAATTTTTTTAAAAAAATAATTTTTTATTATAATTAAACCAATTCATAGTATTTTTTAAACCTAGTTTAAAACTTGTAAATTTAATATTTCCAATTGCTTTAATTAATTTTTTATTACTGCCATGAGTTTTAAGCACATCAGCTTTATTAATTTTAATATTTTTTATTTTTTTAAAACCAATTTTTTTACTTAAAAAATTACTCAATCCACGAATATAAATTGGTTTAGAAGTACAAACATTAAATATATAATTTTTTTTGTCTAATTTTAAATTTAAAAGTTTATTCAAAATTGTTATAACTTCTTTTATATAAGTAAAGTCTCTGTAATGGTCACCATTATTATTTAGTTGAAAGATTTTATTTTTGAGTTTTTTTTGTAAAAATTTTAATATAAACATATCTGGTCTTCCCCATTCTCCATATATAGTAAAAAATCTTAATCCAATAAAAGTAATATTTAATTTCTTAGAAAATATTGATGATGTATCTTCGTTAATTTTTTTTGAAATTCCATAAGGGTTTTTTGGATTAACAATTTGATTTTCATTAACTGGAAATTTATTAGTATCTCCATATACAGAACTTGATGAAGCATAAATTATTTTTTTTATATTTTTATTATTTAAATTTTCAAGTAAGTTGATATATCCTTTTACATTTACATTGAAATATTTACTAGGATTTATAAGTGAATATCTGACACCAGCTTGAGCTGCCAAATGAATAACATACGTAAAATTTTTTTTTTTCAAAAAATTTTTAAGTTTTTTTTCATTTGCAATATCTACTTTATGAAAAACGAAATTTGGATTTTTTTTGAGTAGAGAAATTCTTTTTTTTTTTAATTTTAGATTGTAGTAATTATCAAAGTTATCTATACCGAAAACTTTAAATTTTTTTAGAAGGTTATTCGCAACTGAATACCCTATAAATCCAGCTACTCCTGTTATAAGAATTGTTTTTTTTACCACTTTAATTTAAATATTGTATTATAAAAAGTTTATAAGATTAATATTTCAAATTATTAGTATGATCAAAGAAAAAATGGATTTAGTAAAGGGAACTTGTGGAGGGTTGAGGCTCAAAGGTAAATACAAGTCTAAAGATTTGAACAATCCATTAATAACAATTATAACTACAACTTTTAATAGTTCTAAAACACTGAGAGAAACAATCGATAGTATTTTTAAACAAGAGTATAATAATTTAGAGTTGATTATAATTGATGGAGGTTCCAGTGACGATACTCTTGAAATAATTAAAAATAATGAAGATAAAATTGATTATTGGTTGAGCGAGACTGACAATGGAATTTATCATGGCTTTAACAAAGGTCTTAGTTTAGCCAAAGGGGATTATATTGGATTTGTAAATTCAGATGATGTGTTAAGAAAAAATGCACTAAGTATTTTAGTAGAGTATCATAGAAAATATCCAAAAATTGATTTTATTTTTGGAAGTGTTGAAAAACATTGGGGAATTTTACATGGATATAAACCTTGGAAAATTAATTTTTCATGGGGGTTTTACTCTTCCCACTCTTGTGGGTTTTTTATAAAAAGCCAATCTGCCAACAAAATTGGTCTTTATGATACAAAATTCAAACACCATGCTGATTGGGACTATTTTTATAGAATGATTAAAATTCACAAATTAAATGGTATTGGTACAAAAAAAAATGAAATATTTGGTAAATTTAGAAGAGGAGGGTTTTCGAGTAAAATTAAATTTATTGAAAGTATTTTAGAAACAATTGACATAAGAAGAAAAAATGGTCAAAATATTTTGTTGATTTTCTTTATATCAACGTTCAGGTTTGTAAAAAATATAAGTAAAATAGAAAAGTTTTTTGATGGGTATTTATCAATAATAAAAAAATGTTTTTCTAATTAATTTTTTTCCTAAAAAAGTATCTTAAACACAGTCTATCAGATTTTTTAAGCGTAGCTCCCCTGTGAACTCCAGACTCATCAAAAATTAACAAACTACCTTGTGGAGCTTCTATATCAAATAAATTTGTATCTTTATTATTTTTAATTACAAATGAAGAATATTCTAAAAATTTATCAATTTCTTCCTCTGATAAATATTTTAAAATGATAGATTTTACTTCATTTTTCATTAGAAGATTTCTATAGTCCTCCAGGCTCCAATAAGGCGAATATTGTATTTCTTTTTCTAATATCATTTTTTTTAAGTAAAAGGATATATTGTGACTTCCAGGAATATAACCTAAACAACCATTTTCACTATCAACATCAGTTAAGTAAAAAAAAAATTTGATTGCAGCTTTCTCTGGATTTACAAATTCAGACTCACTTACATCCTTTCTACCACTATATGCTTGATCTGTATGCCAAGGTAATACCATTCCAGTATTGATTTTAGATTTATAACTATCGATTGCATATAATTCTTTGTTATTACCAATAATATGTGTGGCTATACTTTCTAAATTGTATTTATTTTTTATTTTATTTATAAATAAATTTCTCTTAAAAGTACTTTGATCAAAGTTAAAAAATGATTTTAATATATCAATTTTTTTAACAGGCACGAAAGACTCGTTAGAGTTTTTTTTTGAGTCTTTGTCTAAAAATTCTCTAAGTTTTCTTAGGTCCTCATCTAAAAGAAAATTTTTTATAAGGAAAAAACCATCTTTTTTTATAGAATTTGTAATAGAAGGTATTTCGTAATTCATAAATTATTTAATCATGAAGATCCATACTTGAAGCTTTGTATTCCCTGTAAGTATTATCAAACTCTTTACCAAGTTTTTTGAACATTATGTTGCCCTCTTCATCATTTTTTTCAGCTATTTTTATTTCATCCCACCTGCTTTCAGGAAATTTTATATAAAAACTAAATACTTTTGCTATGCCTGAAATTTCCTCCTTAGTAATCGTTGGCATTCTAAGCATACTTTCGCTGGTATTTGATAAAGAACATATTTCATCATCATTCAAATATCCTTTTTCTATTGCTAAAGTTCGAAGTGGTGTTCCATGATATGGTGCAAAAATAAATGCCCCTGTAGCATCAATGTTTGATGGTAATTTTCTAACAAAGTGTATCGTATCAAATATTAGTTCTCTAGTTTCATCAGGCATTCCAATAATGCTATTTGCACAAGAAGTATATTTATGTTGACTTGCTATTTCAAAAGCTTTGATTTGAACATCATTTTTTACATTTCTTTTTAAATAATTTCTCCTATAATCATAATTACCGTGTTCAATACCAATGTTCATTCTCAGCATGTTCATTTCTTCCAATCCTGCTGCTCGATGTTCGGTAATAGTCTCTGCTCTTGTATTCATCCAAAAAGGTATTTTATAGTTAGAGTAAAGTTCTTTTAATTCATCAAACTCTTTATTTGACATGGCAAGAAATGTATCTACAACAAAATATATAAGATTAGGATCATATTTTTTAACTAAAAAATCTAACTCTTTTTCCAATCTTTTAATGCTTTTTTTTCTATGAAACCTTGCGCCTGTTTCTGCTTTGTATTCAACATTATTGGATGGGGAATTACAGAAAGTACATGTATAAGGACAGCCCCTTTGAGTTTCTAATCCAACAGCTCTCCAAATTTTACCTTGCATAGGTCTATATAAACTCCCTTTTTCAAATAGATCCCAGTCTGGTATAGGCACGTCATCAATATCTACAGGCAACCTCATCGAGTTTTTATAAATTTTTCCATCGTGCTTTATCGTGAAATTTTTTACATTATCAATTCTTCCATTGTTTATTAATTTTTCACACATTTCAACTATGGCACCTTCTCCTTCTCCCCTACATATATAGTCAACAAGTTCGTTTTTAATCACCTTGTCAGAAGCATATGTTGCGAATACGCCCCCGAACAATGTTTTATAGTTTCTTTTATTTTCTGGTACAGATTTTAATAACTCCAATGCTAAGTAATAAGTGCTTTCCAATACTGAAACTATTATTAAATTAGGCTTGAATTCATCAATTTTTTTTTTGAAGTCACCAACTATATCATTTTTAGGTTTTACACCTTTTTCAATCCATTCAGAATTATCATATTTAGCAACATTTCTATTTTCAACTTTTTCTTGATTTGTATTCTTGCCCAAAGTAAGTGAATCTATGTCTGTGTAATACGTGCAATCAAATAAATCTAATTTATAACCTTCGTTTTTGAGAAGTGCTGTAAATATACCTATAGATTGAGGCATTAATGCGCTCATGTGTAAATTAGGGTACAACATTAATATTCTAAAATCCTCTGGTTTTCTCTGAGTGAATGGTGTTTTAAGCATATATTAAAATCAAATTTTTATGATTGATATTTATTTAAAATTATTTTTGATTGACTGTATATTGCTTCAATAACGAAAGAAAATACAATTGTTGAAAGCAGAGTGTTCATAAAAAATGGAATTGCCAGAGCGTATGTTGAAAAAATTCCTGATGAAGCAAGACCATGATTGCCAGTTAACCAAACGCCAAAATTACTTATTATATAAAAAATAAAAGCTCCTATTAGAGAACCAAAAATTCTTTTAAATGTAGTATCGTTTAAAAATTTAGAAACTAAACCAATTAAAATAACTGATCCCCAAGTGAATAAAGTCGTTGTATGAAATCCAAAAAATAAGTCTGTTAAAATAAAACTTAGGACTACCGCAGGAATAAATCTCAAACCAAATATAGCAGGTGCATAAAAGCTTAACGCAATTAAACTAGTAAAATTTGGCGGATGTGGAATAAATCTTGTTACTGCAAGCAGAAAAAGAATACAGATAAATATATTAAAATTCTTCATAAAATATTTTATTAAATATTAATATAAATTTCTAGTAATTAATTATTTAAAATTAAATTACTATTAATAACTCCTTTTTAATCCTATATTGAGTGATCTATCCATTGAATTGTAATCTCTTGCAGTTTCGTACCTCTCATCAAATAAATTAGTTACATTTAAAAATAATTTATAATCATTAAATAAATTATATTTTATAAATAAATCACTTACCAAGTAATCATCCATTCTTGCATCATTAAATGCAATTGTTTCATTTCCAGTACCATAATCTCTAGCTTCATCTGACCATTTTGTGTTTAATTCAAAATCAAAGTTTTTTAAACTCGGAATTTTAAATCTAGTGTTTATATTTACAATATGCCTAGGAATTCTTACCATTTGTGCATTATATTGGCTTCCTGAATTATCAGGATTGTCCTGTTCTGCACCATCATAGGTAGAGGTGTAAGTGTAATTAAAATCAAAATTTAATAAATTGTTAAAGCGCCATTTCGATATCAATTCCAAACCTTGAGACTTAACGGTTGCAGGTTGGTTTTGAGTTGTATAGGCATTTCCTGAAGCTGTTCCTATTGCCCACCCTTCAAGAGGATCTTTATATTTCAAATTAAAATAGTTTGCCTCAAGATCTAAATTTAGTTTAGCAAACTTTTTTTCTATGCCAAATTCATAGCTTTTACTTTTTTCTGCTTTTACGTAAGGTAAAGATTGTGCATTTGCTGCATAAACGTAATACATTTCATATAAAGATGGAAATCTAAATCCAGTTCCATAGGAAGCTTTTAATTTTGTTGATTTATCATCAAACAAATAAGCCAGGGTTGCTCTGTGTGCATCTTCATTTCCTGCAACCGAATGTTCATCAAACCTAGATCCAGCTGTAGCATATATATTTTTAGTAATTCTGCTTTGAAAATCAAAGTATTTTGACTCTACATATGAATGTTCCCAAAGTGTGCCGGATGCATTAGCGTTGTAGCCCATTTCATCATCTTCTCTTTCAAATCCAAAAACAAGACTCTTGTCTAGATTAAAATTGTAATTTCCAGAATATATTAATGAATATCTTTCACCGTAATAGTTATCTTTTATAGTATTTTTACTATTAGGTGCATCTCCGTAAATTCTTTCTATATAAGAATTAGCAAAAGTAAAATTATTCGTAAAATTTTCTAACGGTTTATAAATAAAGTTAATATTATATGAACTTTCAACGGCATCTGTTTCTTCAGAATGGTCATAGCCTAAATTACCTCTTACAGCATCGTACTGGAGGTATGTCTCTGATACTCTTACACTATTTTTTATTTCAAATTCATTCGAAAAAATATATCCATAATTGGCAACTAAAGAATTATTTCTATACCTATCTTTCTCATTGTTATGTCTCATTTGAGATATTCCATCAGTTTGAAACCTCTGCAAGCCTATATAAAAATTATTTTTTTCATTAGCGCCTGAAAGTGCTGCTGACAAATCATGTGTGCCATGAGAGCCGGTAATATAATTTAAATCTTTATGGAATCCTGGTTTACCTTTCTTTGTGGTTATATTAATTGTTCCACCTATTGCACCACTTCCGTAAACAGAGCTTTGATTTCCTTTTAAAATTTCTACTCTTGATATGTGATTAGTTAAAATATTGTTAAAATCAAAATCTCCAGATACACTAGATGGATCAGACATTTTTACACCATCTATATAAACCGTTGAATATCTTTTGGGTAAGCCTCTAAGTTGAATTGCCGAAGCGGTTCCGTGGCCTCCACTTTGAAAAAAGTTTGTTGCAGTTGTATTGTTTGACAACAAATCTCCTAAAAAATATTCATTTGAATTTTTAATAAAATCTTCATCTAATACAGTTACTGATGTACCTACCGTAGAAATAGATTGTGGTTTTTTGCTTGGTGCAATTACAATTATTGGAATTTCTTCTGAGTATGCGTTTGTAATTTTAGTAATAAATATAACTGTAATTATAAAATACCTTAATAGCATCGACATTTTTTCTTTCTTTCTTTTTTTATGCCGGTGCAATTTTGTCGAACTAGACTTTTCCTGGCCATCATTCTACAACGGTCTATACTGGGTGGCGCTCCGACTTTACGGTTCCAGGAAGAGCCAATGAATTTCACACTGATTCCCCACCATGATTCAGTACAGTGTTCAATTACAAAATAAAATTTAAAATGTCAATTGAATTAAAATCAATAATTAGTAAATTAATTTTTTTGTTTGAGTGTTCTCTATAAAATCATCATCTACAGAAAAAATTTTATTTTTAATCTTATCTTTAATTAATTTTGCGACAAATCTATCTACCCTAGCTCTTGGAAAATAGTCATACTCTTTACTTCTTTCGCTTTCATAAAATTGAACACCTCCAGACATACCGATACCCGAAACAACAATATCTGATTGAGGGTTTTCATTATGAGCCATAATTATAGCAAAAAAACCTGTAGATATTCCCCAGAACTGCATTTTACTAAAACAATTAAACAAATATTTAGTTTTTTTTAAAATACTTTTATCTCTTTTTGTTTCAGCAATTATTAATGACAACTTACCAAATCTCACATACCTGCTTTGAAGTTCAAATTGCTTTTTCCAAGAAAGATTTTCAATTTTGCATGAATTATCAAATAAATCACTTAAATCTTTTTCAAATGTTCTGAAAATAACTCTATTTGGTTTTGATGCTAAAATTTTTTCTCTAACATGATTATTTTTTAAAAATTCTCTCATTCCAACGCAGCATGATAAATTACTTTCAGAAAATTTTTGTTTGTAAATCATTCCTCTTTCAGCAGCACCATTAGCTGTGTAAACTTTTGAAAAATTTATATTTGGAACTATAGATCCTGGCTTTGATCCTAAGACTAGAACTGGATTATTTAGCATTATTATTTAATAATTTCCTGACTTCATTCAAATTTTGCCTAGTATCAACTGAGATAGATTTATCAGACATCTTTATCATTTTAACATCAATCCCGAGTTCTAAGAATCTCAATAACTCACAATCTTCTATATCTTCCAGAGTTGTTTTTTTTCTGTTTTTAGAAAAAATTTTAAGCGATTTATAGGGTAAAGAATAAATACATACCTGTCTCCATGCACTAACAAACTTTTTTGTTTTTGTTGTAGGTATCGGAGCTCTTGACTGATACAATAATTTTCCCTCTTTGCTAAAAACTACTTTTGGAATGTGTCCTGAATTGAAAAGTCTCCTACTTTTAATTGCTGTATAACCATTTATAACAGATTTAGGATCTTTTTTTGCTTCTTTAATTAATTTTTTTAAATCATTATGATTACAAATAGGTTCATCACCTTGTACATTAATATAAAATTTTGCTTTAATTTTTTTTGCTACCTCAGCTATTCTGTCGGTTCCAGTCAGACAGGATTTTGATGTAAATATATTTTTAACATTGTAATGATCACATACTTTTTGAATCCTTCTGTCATCAGTCGCTATAATAATTTTTGATTTATCAACTACTTTTCTGCATTGGTAATAAGTTCGTATAATCATTGGAAGTCCACAAATATCCAGTAGTGGTTTTCCAGGTAATCTTTTCGAATGGAATCTTGCTGGTATGACTAATAAATAATCCTTCATTGACTAAAGAGCGTAAACAGAACTAGATTTTAAATTATATTTAGTAGAGGTAACGCTAATAACTTCTAGGTTTTTTGAATATTTTCTAAATAAATCGAATGTATTATCCATTTCAATCCTTCTTGGATCATCGCTAGAGTAACCATCAAAGCCAGCAAGTAATATTCTTCTTGCTTTACCAGAACATGCTATTGCAAGTGCGTATGAAATTGCTAAAGAATTTGGTAGAACAGCATAATTTTTAAAAAACTCAAATTTTTCTTGTTTAATTTCAAGTCCAAAATTATATAGATTTTTTACATTTAATGATTTTCTCATATCACTTGACAATCTACCTAATGGTAAAACTATTTTTGTTTTAATTCTTTTAAACTTTTTAAAATCAGTCAAAAATCTTAACTCATTACAAACAGCTCTTAAATTTATTAATTTCTCACTTATATTTTTTTGAGTATTTAAGCCAATTACAAAAGGTTTTTTTTGTATAATATAATTTTCTAAAATTTTATTATTTTCATTTAAACTTGGTCCGTTACCCAAAATAAGAACTTCTTTTTTTTTTATCTTTGTAAACGGACACCAAGAACCATCGGCTTTTCCTTTGTAAAGTTTATTATCTGTGCTTAATAGTTCTTTTTTAAAGCTTGTTGCGCCTAAAGACTTCAAATTTTTTATTGTAGACAAAATATCCTCTTTATCAAATCTAGTATCCTCTAACATCCTTTGTATAAAGGTTGGGTGAATACTATGAATGCCTGATAAAAAATAATAAATGTTTGTTCCCCAATTATATTTTTTTTTCATTTCGTCAAAATACTTTTCTTTTATATTTATTATTGGCAGTATATTTACATTCTTTTTTAATGAATCTTTATATTCTAAAACCATGTATTCTGTTTGGGCATTTCCAGGTCCTCTACCCATACCAGTAACAGTCGAGTCTACCCATGACGCTCCACAGTTTGTAGCAACTCTCGCATTTATAATTGCTCGAGACATATTATCATGAGTATGAACTCCAATTTGTTTATTCCAAAATTTTTTAATTAAAAAAATTATGTTTTTAATTTTTTCAATTTCTAAACTACCCATGCTGTCAGCTATATAAAGTATATCTAATTCTTTTTCGGGAATAAATTTTTTAATTTCTAAAATTTCTTTTTCAGTTCTTTCTGAAATTTGCATTAAGTTTAATGCAACCTTATATCCTAACTTTTTTATTGTTTTGATAATTAAATTTACTTTATTTAATTCATGATAATGTGCAGCAATTCTAACTAGTTCAACTTTTGATTTTTTTTTTGAAAGAAAAAGTTTTTTTGTATTTTTAATAAGGTCACCTTTATTATGATTAATAATTTCTGAAGCATTTACCATAACAGCAATTCGAAGTGATTTAGGTATATTTAATTCTTTCAAAAATTCATCTTTTGAATAAGCACATACACCTTTATAAGTATTTTTTTCAAATGATCTAAAACCTATTTCTACAAATTCTAAACCTGATCTAGACATAGATTTTAAATATTCATTTATTAATTCAATTTTAAAGTCCCAATTGTTGTAATATCCACCATCTCTTAATGTGCAGTCTAGTAAATTAATTTTCATAATATCAGTGTTAATATATTTTTTGGTTTTTTGAAGGCAATTTATGATATTTTATTTTATTTTTTATACAATAATTTCTAATAATTTTATTAATTTTAGGAAAAAAATTCTTAAGAAATATGGAGTTTTTTTTATAAGAAAAATATCTTGCTCTTTTTTCACATTGATTAATTGATTTATCTATAGGAGTTGGAATGTTAATAATTTCTATATCTCTAGGTATACATTTTAAATATATTTTAATTTTTTTAACTATCTTATTTTTTTTCTTATTATTATAATTAAGAAATATTTTTTGAAAAAATCCCTCATCACTAATTACAATCTTATCTAAGTTTTTTTGTTTTAAATAGTAACTATATGATGAACAATAGGTATTAAAGTTTTTGATAATTTTTTTTTTTTCTAAATCTGAATGAATAGTATCTTTTACTAAAGATGAAAAAATTTTATTAAGTTTTGGATACTTTTTTATAAAATATATATTTTGATTTTTTAGTTCAATATTTAGTTCATAAAATATGGTTTTGTTAAAATAACTTTTATAGGGATTTAATACTTTTGTTTTAATATAGTTTATGGAGTTATTTTTTAAAATAAGCTCTATATAAAATAGATATAGTTTTGATAATATTTTTTTGTTAAGAAAATCTCTGAAAATTATATACTCCAAGGTACATACTTTATTATTAGTTTTGTTTATTTTATTAAGAGTAAAACTTTTTCCAGACCCTGGATAACCTAACATCTCTCTAATTTTTTTCATTTTGCACTTTAAGGTAAAAATTATTGAATTTTTTTACTATTTGTTTATCGGTATATTTTTTATTATTACAATAATCTTGTAAAATTTTTTTCCTACTTTCTAAATTAATTTTAATTTTTTTTTGCTGTCTATCCTTAATTAATTTTATTAGATTTTTCTCAGATTTTATTTTAAAAAAATATTTATAATTATTTAAATGTACTAAGTTAAAATTTTTATTAATATAATTTAAAAAAAATATTACTTTTTTTTTCTTTACTGCCTCAATAAGTATTGATGTTTGTCTACTAACTATAACGATATCAGCCCAATTAATTAATTGAACAGAATTTAACTCATCGTCATAATAAGAACTACATTTAAATGGCAATGCATCTCTTGGTTTATTTCTTATTTTAATATTTAAATTTTCATTTTTTTTTAATTTTTCCACTAATTTAAGTGTATTTTCATATTCTCCAAACTCACTAGTTTTTTTTAAGAAAAAACCCAAATTTAAATATTTTTTATTTTTATTAAATTTTTTTTTGTAAATTTTATCTAAAATATTTAACCATTTTGAATTGTACCTTGCGGAACCAATTACATAAAACTTTTTAGATTTTTTTATTTTTTTTCTGTAACCTCTAATAGTATTAGGTGAAAGAAAATAATCTAACTCAGATAAATTTTCAGATAAATATTGGTTCTTTATAAATTTATTATTTATTTTTTTTTGTATTGCAAAAGTTAAGCCGGAAGGTACTTTGATTAATTTTATATTTAATTTTTTACAAACATTATAAATCTTTATTCGATTTTTTCTTAATAAACTCTCTTCGATTGTTACGGTTTTTGCTTTACTTTTTATTAAATATTTTTCAAAGTCTTGCTCGCTATATAAAGAAGAATTTTGATAAATATTGAGCCAAAATCTTTCATTTCTGCAAATTATTCCTTTTGGCAAAAATAGAATTATTTTAATAATTATACATTTAATATAGTTTAAAAAACTTAAACTATCGAAGTTTTCATATATAGCTTTATTGTTTTTGGTTAGATAGTGGATAATTTTATTTTTTTTATGGTCTTGAATCGGATTGATATTGCAAATTTTTGTGCTTATTTTTTTTTCATTTAATAGATAAGTTATTGGAGATAATGTATCTATACTAATAAATAAATCGATGAAAAAAATGTTCATTTTAATTTTAGATGGTAAAATATAATAAATTTCAACAATTTATAAAAAGAAATTGGAATATCAATAAAGAAATAAAAAAATCAGAAAATAAATTGTTATTTGTTGATAGAGAAAGGTTTTACCCAGCTTTTGTAATGCCTATTATAGCATTAGCTATTTGTGGGAAAAGAAGATTAAATCTTACGGTTTTATCTGATTTGAAGGATAGTTCAGAAATCAAAAAAATTTATAAACTATATGGAATAAAAAAATTTTTTTCTGGATTTATTAGGCGGGAGATTTTTAAAAACTCAAAAATTTTTTTAAAATCTTTTTTATATACTTCTATAACATTAATAAAATTGATATTTAATGATTTTTATTGGTTTATAAATAATTTTAAAATTGAGAACATTCCTATCGGAGATCTGATATATGATCTTTATATTAGAAAAAATGAAAACTTTATTAATAATAAAATAGATTTCTATTTTATAAAAATTTTATATTTTTCAATATTCAGATTTCTAAAAATTTATAAATTGATAATTTCCAATAATATTAAATATGTGTTTTGTACAACAGAATTTTATTCTGGAAACAATGGACTAGCATTAAGGATTGCTTCTTATAAAAAAATAAAAAATATGTTTGTTTTTCATGATATCAAAGGACAGCTTAAAATAATTGAAAATACTGATAAAAATATTTTTAAATATGGAGCTTACTCTTTTTATAGAAATAAAAATTTAAGATTGAAAATTAATAGTTCTATATCTAAGAAAAATATTATTGATTTTTATTTGAAAAGAAAAAATTTAAAAACATTAAACGTCTATACAAATCATGATTATAATAAGGCAAATCAAGAAAATGAGGCAAATAATAATTTTATATCAAAAATAAAAAAAAATAATAAAAAAAAAATTTTGTATGCAAGCCATGCTTTATCAGATGCAGCTCATTCTTTTGGAACAAAATTTGTTTTTACAAATTATTATGATCAACTCAAAAGAACTTTAAATTTTGTAAATTATCAAAATAAAAAAAATTATATTTGGATAATCAAAAGCCATCCGAATGCAAAGGATAAAAACGAAAACAATATTCTTAAAAATCTTGTTAAATCTTACAAAAATAAAAATATTATTTTATGCCCTGAGGGTGTTTCAACTAATAAATTGATTGAATTAAGTGATTATATTGTGAGCGGAAGGGGTACAATTTCACTTGAAGCTGCATGTATGGGAAAAGTTGCTATTAATTGTGGCTTCTCAACCTACTCTAACCTTGGCCTAGTTTATGAGGCTAGTTCTAAAACTCAATATTTTAATTATCTAAAAAAAATTTCACAATTAAAAAAACCTGATGAAAAAAAAATATTTTTTGCAAAAAAAGCATTATATATTTTGGAAAACGATTTGATCGATCACAAAAAGATTAATAGTTTATTAATAAATCAGAAAGTAAATAAAATTTTTAAAAAAAATACTGAGGAAAAAGAAAAATTAGCTTACATGTTTGTTTCATATATAAAAGATTTAAAAAAATTAAAAAATATTATTAAAAGTATTAGTTTATCGATTTAGTGTTTTTTTCTATAAATGTAGAATATTATCACATTCTAAAAGGGTACTATTTTTGTGTGAAATAATAATAATTGTACAAGTACTTTTAAGCTTTTCAATAATTTTTAAAAATTTTTCTTCATTCTTTAAATCTAAAGAACTGGTAGCTTCATCTAATATTAAAATTTCTGGTTTTCTATATAATGCTCTGCATATACCCAATCTTTGTCTTTCCCCAAGAGATAAAGATATTCCATTTTCACCTGATTTTGTCTCAATTCCATTTGGGAGATTTTCAATTAGCCTCTCCAATCCTACTTTTTTTAAAAGTTCATAAATATAATTTTCATCAATTTTTTTGTTTGAATTAAAAACTATATTTTTTTTTATTGTATCATTAAACATTACCAAGTCTTGAGGAACTAAAGCAATTTTATCCCTCCAAAATTGAGAATTTAGCTTAACTTCTTTATCATCTATATAAACTTTGCCATTTGTAGGCAATAATAAGCCCATTAAAATATTTGACAGAGTTGTTTTACCTGATCCACTTTCCCCTTTAATGCCATATGTTTTATTTTTCTCGATAAGAATATTTATATTATTTAATGTATCAATTTCTTTATAAGGATAATTAAAAGATATATTTTCAAATTTTATGTTTTTATCAAATTTAAATTTATTCTGTGGTTCCTTATTAATAAATTCATTCGTATCAGAGATTTCTTTTAGCTCATCATATATTACTTGGGCCGAATGTTTGCTATAATTTATTTTATTAAAAAATTTATAAATAAATAATAATTGTGGAAGTAATCTCAAGGACGAATATCCAAAAATTCCAATTATGACAGCAGCGTTATTTAAATTGGAATTGTAATTGTAAAAGTAAATAATTATCAAAATAGATAATATTAAAATAAATTCCAAAAATACTTTAGGAAACATTGCTATCATCTTTTGGTAAACCTTAATTTTTTCTAGTCTTGATTTTAAAATTAATTGATTTTCATGATAACTATCTCCTAAACTGTACAATTTAATTTCTTTAAAACCTTTTGTGGCATTTTGAATTAAATTTATAATTTTTTTATTTAGTCTTACTCTCTCTAAACCATAATTAAATATCTTACTTCTAGTTAATAGGTAAAATAATAATATTAGAAACCCCATAGTAAATAATATTGATAAAGTGACTTTAAAATTTACTAGAGCTAAAAATATAATTAGAGATATTGAAAAAAATAAAGATTTTAACATTAAAAGTGATCCAATTAGAAAATTATTTACAAACTCTTGTGATGTTAAAATTGAATTATTTATAAAATTAGATGAATCAAATGTTGTAAATTTTGAATAACTTGATGATAGCAACTTTCTGTATATTTTCATTGAATAATCAACATTTAAATCTGCATTTATTTTCATATTTGTGAAATTTATAGAATATGAAATAATTGATTTGAAAAAAAAGACTATTACTATAAATAAACTTACCTTTGTTAAATCTAAATTATTTAAATTTAGATTTGTTATAAAATCATTAAAAAAACCTATATCTAATGTTACGGGATCACTATTAAGGATAACTATTAAAAAAGGAATCAACGCCGAAATGCTTAAAAACTCAACAAAAATATAAACAAAGTTAATAAATATTAAAAAAATTAATGTTTTTTTTTGTTTATTATTTAAAGTATCTTTTATTATTTTTTGAAATAGTTTTATCACTTTTATTCAAAAAAATTGTTAATAGATTTAATAATATATTTTTGTTCGGTCAATTTTAATTCTGGGTAAATAGGAATGCTTATGGCATTTTTAAAGTAATGTTCAGAGTTAGGATATTTTTTTTTGTGACCAATTTTTTTATAATATGGATGATAAGGAATTGGAAAATAATGAATACTTACTTGGATTTTTCTTTTTTGTAGATAATTTATTAACTCATCACGGTCTTTTTTTTTAATTAAAATAACATAAAGATGATAAGATGAATAAGAGTTTTTACCCTCATTGGGTATTTTCATATTTTTTTTATTTAATTCTTTGTCGTAAAATTTAGCTATATTTCGTCTAAGTCTAATAAATTTACTTTTTTTTTTGACTTGGCTTACTCCCAATGTTGCCTCTATTTCATTTAGTCTATAATTATAACCAAGTAATTGTTGCTCGTAATAGAGGTTATTTTTTTTTGAATATTTTTTGTTTAAAAATCCACTTCTTACAATTCCATGATTTCTTAGTATACCCATTCTATCATATAAACTTTTATCTTTAGTTGTTGCTACACCCCCCTCACAGGTAGTGACTGTTTTTAAAGGATGGAAACTAAAAACACTTATATCGCTATATTTTCCACAACCAATGTAAACATTCTTATATTTTGCTCCGTAAGCGTGAGATGCATCTTCTAAAATTTTAAAATTATACTTTTTAGATAACATATACAAATATTCCATGTCACAAGAGTTGCCCGCAAATACAATTGGTACAATAATTTTTGGTAATTTAAGTTTTTTCTTTTTGTTTCTGAAAAGTTTTTTCTCAAGAAGATTTAAGTCAATATTATAAGTTTCTAATTCAATATCTATAAAATCAACTTTAGCACCACAATAAAGAGCGCAATTAGAAGATGCTACGAAGCTATTTGCTGAAGTCCATAATAAATCACCTTTTTTTAAGCCCAATGCTAAACAAGCAATATGCAAGGCACTTGTAGCGCTATTAAAAGAGACACCAAATCTTGCGTTTATTTGCTTAGCTACAAATTTTTCAAAGAAATTTACATTAGGACCAGTTGTTAAAAATTTAGATTTAAGAACTTTTGTAACGTTTTTTATGTCATCTTTATCTATCGTCTGCTGACTATATCTAATCATTTTACAATAAATTAAATTTTTTACACTTGCTTATAATTTCACTTTTATTCAAGAATTTTTTATTATTTGCAGATGTATACTTAAAATTTATTTTTACCTTTTTATATTTTTTAATTACTTTTGAAAACTTTGCGTTGTCTAATATGATTGGAAGCACCACATAGTGATTATGCGTTTCATATGTGTACATTGATTCCTCTTCAGAAATTAGTACCTCACTAATTTTTTCACCTGGTCGTATTCCTGTTATTTTTTGATTGTTTAGAGGCGCTATTGCATTCGCAAGTTCTGTTATTTCTACAGACGGTATTTTTGGAACAAAAATTTCACCCCCTTTCATTTCATTAAACATTTCTAAAACAAAACTAATTGCTTCTTCTATAGCTATAAAAAATCTACTCATTTCAGGATGAGTTATCGGTAATTTGTTTAATTTATTTTCTGACAATTTTTTAAATAAAGGAATTACAGATCCTCTAGATCCAAGAACATTTCCATATCTTACCACAGAAAACTTTGTCCCATTTTTGCCAGATAGATTATTTGCAGCTATGAATAATTTATCTGCCGCAAGTTTTGTAGATCCATATAAGTTTATTGGATTTACAGCTTTATCAGTGGACAAAGCCATTACATTTCTTACTTTATTCTTGATGCATGCAAATATTAAGTTTTGTGATCCTAATATATTAGTTTTAATTGCTTCCATGGGATTATATTCAGCAATTGGAACGTGTTTCATGGCTGCTGCATGAAATATAAAATCTATATTTTTTGT
>MDSW01217710.1_pt1 | contig 25188 bp, 26 predicted proteins | sample 811171 | NCBI WGS metagenome assembly MDSW01 (sample SAMN05326641, study PRJNA326480) | marine metagenome | isolation source: seawater | place: Atlantic Ocean: North West | collected 2012 | reverse complement strand
TGCATGAAAACTATAAAATTTAGCACCCAGTTTTTTTGATAATTTTATATTTCTTTTTACAAAATTAAAACTTTTTGAACTTATTTTTTTATTTTTTGAAGAAAGATTTAAAACGAAAGGTGATTTTGCAGGAGGAAAATAATTATGTATTTGGGTATTACTTTTATATTTATTTAAAGAATAATTAAAATTTTTAATATATGTCCCACCAGAAAACTCAATATTTTTTAAACCCTTTTTCCTCAAATATTGATATGCATCTGTCCCTTTTTTATTAGAAAAACCTCCTGTCGAAATAAAAATCATAAAGCTATTTAGATTTATTTTTTGTTAATTTTAAGGCTTTTTACTTTTTTTTTGATAAGCTTTGCTGGCACACCTGCATAAATAGCAGGTTTGTTGATATTTTTAATTACTACAGAACCAGCGCCTATAATAGTATTACTGCATATTTTGACACCTGGTAAAACTTTACTACCGATACCTATTAAAACATTATTTCCTATTTTTACCCTTCCTCCTAAAATACTTTTTGGTGCTATATGATTGTTATTTCCAATTACAACTTCGTGCTCAATAAGAGAACCTGAATTAATTATATTATTGTTGCCTATTTTTACTTCGGTACCAATAAAAGCTTTTTTATTTATAAAGTTTGCATTGCCTAATTTATAATATTTTGAAATTGTTGATGTTATTGAAATAAGATTTGGAGTTTTAATTTTTTTTTTTCTAAGAATATTATAAATTTTTCCTCTAATTTTGTTATCCCCAATTGCTAAAAAAGTATTTTTTTTTTTCTTTTTAAACATACTTTCAAAAGACCCAACCACAAGAGATCCAAGAATTTTTTCCTTTTTGTTTTTTTTAAATTTTAAATCGAAAATTTCTTTTTTAATTTTTATATTTTTCTCATTTAGTACTTCTATAACTGGTCTAGAGTGACCACCTGATCCAATTATATAAATTGACATTAGAGTTTAACCCTCTTGAAATATTCTTTCATATATTTCATTAAAATTAACGATTAGCAGAATACTCAGATTTTCCAATAATTAAATCTACTACACTCAACAATATAAATTGATGCATATTTTCTACCAAATTATAAGATTTTGTATTTATCCAAAAATTTAAATCTCCAACTTTCTTTAATGCGTTACTTTTTTTATGACCAGTAAATGTAACTAATTTACCAATTTTATTTTTTTTAAAAAATTTAGCTGCTTTCACCATATTTGGTGATTTACCACTAGATGAGATGAGTATTAATAGATCTCCTTTTTCTGCATAATAATCAATTGCTTTTTCAATCCATCTTTCATAACCATAATCATTAGAAAAACATGTAATCAAATCTGCCTCATTAAAATTTATTGATCTTATTTTTGCATTTTTGGTAAGATCAACACTAAAGTGGCTTGAAATAGCGGCACTTCCTCCATTTCCTGCTACAATAATTTTTTTTTTATTATTTTTTATTTTTAAAATTTGATTTTTTAAATTTATTGTATTTTTAAAATGTTCATTAGTAATTAGTTTTTCAAACTCAAGATAGTATTTTTCTAAAAATTTAATTTCTTTTTTCATATTTTGGTTTAACTAAGATCTTTAAGATTTAACTTTTTTTTGAAAATACTTATAACAAACCGTTGTCGATATATATTTATTTTCATAATCTTTCAACCCGTAAATATTCCAGAAGTTTTCTCTAATTCTTTATAATTGTTGTTATATTGTAGTTTATTATTTAACATTTCATATAATTGAGTTGTAGCCATTAAAATATCATCTGAAAAGTTTTTCGATTAGTATAATAATATTATCTTTAAACTCCTCACCCAATTAATTTAATTTTATTTTTAAATATCACTGAATTTAAAGAAACTATTTTTTTTCACTTTTTTTTTCAGTTTTTTTCCTATTATAGATTTAATTTTATTTCCCAAAACAAAAAATCCAGGTCTCATTAAAACCAAATCTTCATTAGTAATTTTATGACCTTCTTCGAGGTTTTTTTTATAAACCACACTTTTCCTTGAGACTTGCCTCATATTTATTTCCTCTTTTTGAATATTTCTTCTATGAGATCCTAACATTAATTCAGACCTTCTAATTTGTAATGCTAACTCTTTAAATTCTTCATATGTCGAAGAGGCAGCATGATCAGGTCCCTTGAGACTTTTACTAACTGTGAAATGTTTTTCAATAATCTTTGCACCATATCCTAGGGCAATAATTGATGCGGTGTTACCAATACTATGATCTGAAAAACCTATCTGACAATCAAATTTTTTTTTAAAAAAAATTAAATTTTTTAAGTTCAATGAATTATCAGAACATGGATAATTTGAAACACAATGAAGTAAAGAAAAATTTTTATTTTTATTTTTTTTGTAAATTTCTAACACTTCAGAAATCTCTTTAATGGTTGCCATGCCAGTTGATATTATTACATGATTAGCTTTTTTTGACAAAAATTCATGCATTTGGTGATCAACTATATCAGCAGAGGAGGATTTGAAATTTTTAAGTCCTATTTTAAATAAAAACTTAGCATCATCTAAACTATATGGTGTTGAAATAAAGTCAATTCTATTTAATTTACAATAATGTTTTAAAACTAAATGATCTTTTTCACTTAATTCTAAATTTTTAAGCATTTCAAAATGGGTTTCTTTTTTTGGTGATTTTTTTTTTTGGTATGGAACTTTTGGAGTATTTATTTTTGCTAATTTTGATGCCTTGAAAGTTTGAAATTTTACAGCGTTTGCACCACTTTTTTTTGCTAAAAAAATCATTTTTTTTGCAAGTCTTAAATTATTATTATGATTAACTCCTATTTCAGCAATTAAATAGCATTTTTTTAAGTTATTTAAGTTTTTCATAAAATTTTTTTTGGATTAGCTTAGCCAACTCGTAGTCAATAATATCATCAATATCAATAGATTTAATTCTACTCATTTTATAAATATTTATTTTGTTGGAAAAAAAATTTTTATTTTTTAAAATATTTTTTGTAACTCCAGTATAAATACCTCCATTTGGGTGGTAACATTTTTTAAAATCTTGAGACCTAGTTTGACCATTTAACAAAGGTGAATTTTTTAAAAAAGGTTTAAAGAAAATTTTTTTTTTTTTTTATCCCAAATTCTGGTGGAAAATCATATTCTTTCACACTTATAGTATTCAAAAAATTTTTTTTAAATATTTTAAATGATTTTCTTATATCAAATTCATTTCTAAATGGACATGTGGGTAAAAGCAAAGATACACTATCGTAATTACTAAACTTTTTTAAAAGAAAAATAACAACTTCAATAGCTTTTGTATTATCTTTTGCTAATCTAGAGGGTCTTAAATGAAAATCAACTTTTCTAGAATATTTTTTTACTATTGATTTTATTTTTAAATCATCTGAGCTTACTATTATTTTTTCAAAACAATTAGATTTAACAGAGGCAATTATTGTATTTTCAATTAAACTTTTGTTACCAATTTTTAAAAGATTTTTTTTTTTTAACCTTTTTGAGTTTTTTCTAGATAAAATTATCGCTAAATTCCTCATTAAAATTAAATTTTTTTAAAGTACTCGTAACCTAAATGTTTTTTACATAAATATCTTAATTTAACTAAATATTTTTCAACTTTTTGGTGATCAGTTTTATCTAACTTTTTTAATGGTAGTCTTTCATCCCTCTTCATTAGATTGCATATTTCAAAACAAGATTTAATAAAAATGTGCCAACCATACTTACTAACTTCTTTAAAAAATGGTTTTTCTATTTTGTTTTCAAGATTGTTTAAAAAATTTTTATTTTTATTTTTTAATGCTTTTACAAAATCAAAAGCTATTTTTGGATCAATAAGTTCCATACCTACTAGCCAAGATTGGCACCCTAGCAACTTATAATTTTTCCAAGCAGACATTCCACCGCCAGCTCTGATTATAATTACCTTGTTTTTTATTTTTTTAATTAATTTTACTGTAAATTGATGATTTTTGGCATCTTCTTTTATTGCAACAAAATTCTTCAAACTACAAATTTTATTTGTCAAATTAATAGAATAGTCTACTACTGGAGGTTTCACTCCATGACCGTTCATCATCATTTGTAAATGTAAAAGTAATGGCATAGTTGTGTTATCGTTTATATATTTAAAATGAGCATAAACTTGTTTTTCATTGTAAAATTTTTCTCCAAAAATAATACTACATATATCTACTCTAAATTTTGATAACTGCTTAATTCTTTTTAAAGTCTCATTAGCCGAACCCTCAAATTTTGTAGCACCAATAAATATGGTGTCTTTATAATTTTTTTTGAGAAAATTAGAAATTCTAATATTAAGTTTAAGAACTTCTTCATCAGAAAGTAAACCAAGTCTACTGTTGTAAGTCATCAAGTAAAAAATTCTTACATTATTAAGGTAGTAAAATTTTAAAACTTTAAATAGTGATATAAAATCAATGTTTCCATTTTTTTTAAATGGAGTAACAATTGAAAATACTGGACCATGTATTTTTTTTTTAAAGTTAATTGTTCTCATTCAAAAAATATGTATTGCATAATTAAAAAAAATAAATAAACAAAAGTATTAACATGAATAATGGTATTTTTAAGAATAAAATTCTGTTTATTTCACTTCATACTATCAAAAATCGTGAAAAAATTGATTTAGATATATACAAAAGCTTAAAGCTAGACACGAATATTGATTTCGCAGCAGCAAGTTATAAATTTAAAAGTTCATCATCAAATATTATTTATGAGAAAAAATTTATAAATGATAAAGACTTTAAAGAGGCAAATACAATTTGGTTCGAAAATTTTTTTCAAATAAAATTAATTATTTTAAACTACGACATAATTGTATTATCAAACCTAAAATCTTCTAAGTTTTTAACTATATTTTGTAAAAAAATGGGTAAAAAGGTGATTATAATTGATGGACGAACCCACTATGATACAGATAAAAACATTCCAGCAGATCTATTCTTGTTTAAAAATAATTATGCAAAAAAAAAATACTTAATAGAACACAAAAACAATAAAGATTTAAATTCTAAATCAAAGGTTGTTGGTCTGCCGTGTACATTCGTGGATGAAAGTTTAATATTAAGTAAAAAGCAATTTTATAAAAAATTTAAAATAAAAAAAAAGGAAAAATTAGTATTATTTTTACCAAATGGACCTCAATATTTTTTAAAAAGAGAATATCGTATTTTAATAAAAAAAATAAAAGATATAATGCAAAAAAATAATTTTAAAATTATTGTTAAACACCATCCAACCTTTTCAAATAAACAAAAAATTGAAAGAATTAAAAAAATTAAAGGATCTAATTTATTTTTTAAAATTAAAAAATATATGTGTGAAGATAAATATTTTCTTAGTGCTATTAAGCATTCAGATATTATTATAACAATTTCATCAAACTCTACTCAAATAGTTAATTACTATAAAAAGCCTATTTATTTAATTGATAGACAAAGATTTTTAGCAGATATCAATGAAGAATATAATCAATTTCATTTAAACAAATTAAATAAAAAATCAGATTTCTATAACAAGTTGTTGTCTAAAGAAAAAACGCTAAAAATAAGAAAATACTCAGTTTGCCCATATCTAAAGAATAATTCAAATAGTTACCTAGTAAAAACTGAACTGATTAAAGATAAAGCAGATTTTAAATTTTACGGTTTGAATATTAATATTGAAAAATTAGATAATTTTATAAAAAAAAAAAAATATATATTTAAACCTTCAAAAAAAAACTCAAAACAAACTAATATAATAAGTAAACTTATTTCACCATTCAACAATATGCTAGCTATTAAAAATATTAAGAGAGAGATGACGAAATATAATATGAAATATAGGTTTCAAATAAATAATTATAATAAATTTTATTTTGTTAGAATCAAACTAAATTTATTTTTTTTTATGAAAAAAATATTAGATAAATTAAATTTATTTTTAAATGAAATTCGTTTCACTTAATTATTTTATTAAGTTTTCTATTTTGTAAATTATAAGTAAAATTAAAAAATTTTTTAAAAATTTTATTATGAGTAATCATAATTAATGTTAAATTTTTTTGATCTTTTCTTAAATATTTAATAATTTTAATTTGACTAGGATAATCAATAGAGTCTAATAATTCATCTAAAATGAGTATTTGAGGTTTTAAATAAAGAGCTCTAGCTAAACATATTTTTTTTCCTTCTCCTCCAGATAGTAATTTACCCTCTTCTCCAATTTTAGATTGAAAATCAATGTTATTTTTTTTTATAATTTCATCTACTCCAATTGCTTTGATAATGTTTTTAAACAAATAATCTTTTGAGTTATAGTTTTTGTTAAATGTAACATTCTCGTAGATCGAGGCGTCAAATAAATATGGTTTTTGTGGCATATATGAAATTTTAAGATTTAAATCTTGTAACGATGAAACTTGTATTTTTCTATCTAAGATTATTTTGGTAGTTTTTGATATATTTAACCCTGCTAAAATTTTTGCTAGGGTACTTTTACCTGATCCATTATCTCCATAAATTAAATATGATTTTTTAAAAAAAATTTCAAAAAAAACGTTTTTTAGAATAATACGGCGATCATATTTAAAATTTATATTTTTAAATATTATATTGTTCCATTTTTTAATTGTTACTAAATTATTTTGATTTTTAATTTTTTCTTTTAACATATTTTTAATTACATGGACTGATTTACTATAGGTTTTCAGATTTTGATAATTGGTATTTATTAATGAAACTTTTGGAAATAATCTAAAAGAAATTACCACAAAAGTTCCTATTAATGCTATTTTATTTTGTGCCTCAAATAAATATGTTGCAAATAATATTATTGTTACACTTAAAACTAAAAAAAACTCAAAAAGTAATTTTGGTATAAGATTCAGTAATGATTTTCTGATGTTAATGTGAATAAATTTTTTTTCACTTTGCATATAAGATTTAAAAAAAAAATTTATTTTTTTTGCTAATTTAAGTTCAATAAATCCAAAGAAAATCTTCTGTAGGTCGCTTAATTTTTTATTATAATAATATCTTCTTTTAAAAGATATCGAGTAATATTTTATATTTGTTAATTTTACGTAAAAATATGATAAAATACAAAGCAATGAAAATGAGAGTATAAATATCCTATAATCCAATATGAACAGAAAAATAGAAAAAATGCATGTTAATATTACTTCTGGTATAATTGAAAGTAAACACTGATTGTGAGAAGCAAAATTTTCTACATCATCCATCATTAGTGTAATTGTTTCAGATGATTTGTTCTGTTTTGATAGTGGATTAAAATTGCTATAGAAAATTTTTAACAATTTATTTCTGATAAATATCTGAAAATCTAGATAATATTTGTATTGAAATTTATCCTTTGCATACATGAAAATAGTTCTTAAAATAAATAGAAAAAAAAATGAACTGAGTAATATTAAGAAAAAATATTCATAATTTATTAATTCCTCAATTTTAAACTTTGCTAAAAAATTAATCAAAAATTCTGGATATGAACCATCTGACAAGACTTTGATAATGGGAAATACAAGTGATAAACTAACAATTTCGAAAAAATATGAAAATATATAAATTAATATTAAAAAAAAAAACTTTATTTTTAATTTTTTGCTCAGTAAATCTGAAAAAAGAATCATTTATTATTATAAATATTTATTTTTAGCTGTCGAAAAACAAAATGTAAACAATTAAAATGTGTTAAAGATATTTATTAATTTAATTTGAAAATAATTCATTTAGAGATTTATATTTTGATATTTATTTATTTTTTGGCCATGTTGTGTCGTCACATCCATTTCCTCCAACAGTATGCCTTATTCTCCATTTTCCATCAATTTTCTTCCAAATATTTGGGCTCATCGTTCTATAATAATCTATAACCTCATTAAAATAATTTCTTGAAATTTTTACATAGTCTAAAAATCTTTTAATATCTATTTCTGGCATTTCATTATCAAATTGTTCGACCAATGAAATTCCTTCGTCTCTCGTTAGGTGGCCATCTCTTATTTCATGAGCTGCATCAGAAGAAGCTCTACCTAAACCAAATTTAATATAGCCTAATAGCCAATGTACTCCGTCTGTTGTATCATCTAGGCTTGCATATCTAGAATAGGTGCTCTCTGATCTTCCTATTTTTGGAATAAATCCTGTGTGCTTTACTGCGTAATAATAGTTTTCTTGTGGAACCCATTTTTTATAGTAAGACATCCAATGCATCTGACAACCAACGCGATTTATTTCATTAATTTTAGGAGCTCTATAAAAATCTAAACTCTTATTTTTAATTTCATTCTTACTTAAATAACCGTATTCGACTGCATATTTTAACAATTTGTCTATATTCACACCCTTGTGATAATTTTTATCCCAATCCTCAATACTTTCGTATGGCTTATTTTTTGCTTTTATACTTCCTCCATATTCGACCGGCCCACACTCTCCATAAAACATTAATGGAATATTAAATTTTATTGATAAATGAAACGCGTATGCTTTTTGACCATGAACAAATGGAAGAAAATTGTCTGCAACCAAATCAAAACCCATTAATGATAATTTTCTATGTATATTGCCATCATGATAAAAACTTAAATTATCAAATCCAGCATCCTTAAAATCTTTAAAATTTTGTAATCCTATATTTGTATATTCAAACGGTGCCCACGTAACACATAAAGGATGCATATTATATTTTTCCTTTAATAAATGGGCGACATAGGCACTATCTTTACCTCCACTCCCAGGTACAATCACATCATAATTTCCATTTCTTGATCTAAACTTTTTACATAAAGCTTGTAGTTCTCTCTCTCTCTTATCCCAGTCTATTTTTTCTTTTTCTAAAACATAATTACATGCACTGCATACACCATTTTTATCGAAAATTATTCTTGGTCTTTGGTTAGATATTACACATTTTTTACAAAATTGAATTTTTTTCCTTTTTTTGTGAAGTTCATAATCTAATGTAAATTTTTTATTTAATTTTATAAATTTTCTAGACATTTTATTAATTTTAATCCATGATCATAGCTAAGTTCTGGATGAAACTGAGTACCCAAAATTTTATTTTTTTTTACCACTGAACAAAAGTTAGTTTTATTATATTTGGTATTAGCAACCGAAAGAGAATTGTTTATACCTTGTACACAAAAAGAATGATTGAAGAAATATTTTTTTTTTTCAAATAAAGAAATCTCTGAATTTTTAAAATTTGATGTTAATTCCAAATAATTCATACCTATGTGAGGAACTTTTAAACTTTTATCTATTAATTGAAAATTTATAACTTCCCCTTTAAAGATTCCTATACCGTCGGTTGTAACAAATTCATGACTTTTTGAGAATAGTAATTGCATACCTAAACAAATACCTAAAAAAGGTTTATTGTTTTCTATAAACTTTTTAATTGACGATGATAGTTTTGATTTATTAAGTCTATACATAGCTTTATGAAAGGCACCAACACCTGGCAATATTAACGAATCACAAGTTTCAAGATCTTTCGAATTTTCAATAATTCTTGTATCATATCCCAGTTTTATACAGGCATTTTTAATACTAAAAATATTACTTAATTTTAAATCAATAATACCAACAATCATATTTTTTCTAATTGTTTGCTTATGAATTTTAATTCATGGGTTGTTCCCTTAAAATAGTTGTAAAAATTTTTTATAAATTCCGTATTTCCCTCAGAAAATTTTTGTGACTTAATTTTTTTTATATTATTTTCTAAAAATTTATAATGAATAGAGGATCCTATTGAAAAACCACTTACATTTAAAATACTAAGACATTCTTTAATATGTTTAATATTTCCAAAACCTCCAGACACCACAACTGGTACATTAATAATATTTGAAACTTTTTGATAAAGTTTAATATCATAACCTTTTCCAGTTCCGTCAAGATCCAAGGAATTTAAAATTATTTCTCCTACACCCCTTTTTTGAGTTTCTATAATCCAACTTTCAACATCTAATTTCGAAATATTTTTGCCTCCTTCAGTTATACAAAAATAGTTATTATTTATAAAACTAGTGTCTATAGATATACTGATTGTTGATGATCCAAATGTATTACAAGCTAAAGATAAGAAATTTGGATCTTTGATTGCATGTGAATTAATAAATACTTTATCTGCTCCTGAGCTTAAAAATTGTTCAATATCACTAATTGTTTTTATTCCTCCACCTGCTGTTATAGGTAAATTAATTTTTTGTTTCAAAGTTTTAAGAATATTATAATCAAACTTTCTTTTATATAGACTTGCAACCAAATCATTTACAATAATTTCATCTGCACCATCTTCGTAATATTTTTCTATAAAAGGCAAAGGATTACCAATAACTCTTAATCCTTCATAAAAAACTGTTTTAATAAGATTTGGACCTTTTAAATCTATTCTCGGGATTAATCTTTTTTTCATCTGATGTTCAATTAAACGTTATTATCTGTTGTTTAATAATTTCTCACTATAATTATTTAACATTTTTAATATGGGTATATATTATTTTACAAATCTCAATAAGTATAATTTATACTGTTATTATATTATTACTGAATTTATAAGGAATATATACTAAATTATTTTTGAATTTATTAAGCTTATGTTTTTTTCAAAAAAAGAATTTGTTAATTTTAGCTTTATAACTATTATTCTATCAATCTTATTAATAATATTTTTTAATATTATATTTTCAATTCTATATGAACTTGAATTTTTAAATCAGTTTTTTAGATATTTTATATTTAATTTAATATTAATAATTTCTTTTACATTAATATTTTTAAATAATAATAACTCAAAAACTCTATCTTACATTTCAGTTTTTTTTTTAATACCTATCATTTCTAACTATTATAACTTAAAAATATTATTATTATTATCTTTAGCTTGGATAATTATTGAATTAATTATCAACAAAAAACTTAATAAAAATTTGCTTGATTTTAAATTTAGTAATTCAAAATATACCTTATTTTATTTACTAATTATTTTTTTTATTTTTTTTCTAGGTATTTTTCAATTTTTTCCTTTTTTTTTAAATGAGAAAATAATTAACTTTTACATTCCACCTAGTGACATAATAATTAAATCATCTACACAAGAACTTTTCAAAAATTTTGGAATACCTACTCTTGGATATGATGGAATTAATTTTAATCCTCAAATTTTTTTTGATATAATTTTTATAGGCTCTGTAAACTACATTTTCAATTTAGATTCACTTACAAACTTTTATTACATAGGTATTTTATTTCCAATTTTATTAACTTTATTTATGTTTTCAAAAGTTATAGAAAAATTGGATATAAAAAAAACAAATTATTTTAATTTTTTCAAAGTCTTTTGCTTCTTTTTAATACTAATTTTTCTAACAGATCTTGAAATGTTATTTAGGATTGTTCAGAGTTCTTCCACTTTATATGGATTACTTTTTTTTTCGATTATTTTTTACTCATGTATACTTTTATTACAGGAGAAAAAAAATAAATTTCTAATAATCTCTAATATTATATTGATAAATTGTATTTTGATTTATACAAAAATTTTATTTGGATTATTTTCGTCATATATTGTATTAATTACATTAATTTTAAATAAAAAAAAAAATTTTTTAACTACCTCGATTTGTTTCCTAATATTTTTTAGTCTTATATGTTTTAAATTGTTTTCATTTAAGAATTTTTTAGATACTGATGAATTTTATTTTAATCCAATAGAATTTAATTCTAGCTCAAAAATTTCATTAATTTTAGTTTCTTTTGTTATATATTTTTTATTTAAAATAAAAAAAAAAATAAAATATCCTCTAATTTACAAGAAAAAAATTGAAACTTTAATTTTTTTTGTAAGTATTATCTATTTATTATCTATTTTATTTTTACATAGTTCAATACAGAGTCTTTGGATTAATCTTCTAATGGTATTTATTTTTTCTATATCGATTGTTTATTTTTATGATCGTTATACTAATTCTATAAATTTAAAAAAATTAAATTATATTTATTTTTTTTTGATTAGCTCCGTTTTTTTGGACATTAATAAAGATGTGTATATTTTCGTTTTTTTATTTTTAATTTTTATCTTTAATGAACAATTTTTCTTAGGAAAAAAAAACATACTTTCACATAGATTAACTATTGTATCATTTATAATCATATTAATTTATGGATCTTTTGAAATTGATAAAAATAACATTGTAAATAGAATTATATCTGGATCCTATCTTAAAATTAACCAACTAAGTAATATTTCTTTATGCTCAAAAAAGGATAATTGTAATAGTAGATATGATTTAAATTTTAAAGATATAAGCGAAATAATTGAGACAAATAAAAAATCAGAACTGCAAATTTTTATACCACAATCAAATTTAGAGGTTTGGGCTCAATTTGACGACAAAAGTTGTTGGATTATTCAAAGTATCTACCAAGCAAAATATGGAATACCGCTTTTACAAGGTTTTAAGCCAAAAACTGACGGATGTAACACGATGGGAAATTATTTTATTAATAGAATGGCTGAAAATAAGACAAAAATAAATGAGAATAACTTGTGTAAATTTTTGAATCCAACAAAAAATATAATAATAATTAAAAATAAACAAAAAGCTATTTTAAAAAAATGTCTCTAAGAATTGATAAGCACTATATTCCTGATTTGAGAGATAATGATTTTAAAAATATTTTAAAAGTATTTAGATCCAAAAAATTTGTAGATGGTATTTACCGAAACTATTGTGAAAAATTTATTAAAAAAAAAATAAACTCAAATTTTATAGGATTGACTAGAAGTTGCGCACATGCATTAGAGATATCTACCCAGCTTTTAAATTTAAAACAGGATGATGAGGTTATTCTTCCTTCATTTACATTTTCAGCTACTTTAGACGCAATATTATTCTCAAATGCTAAGCCAATATTTGCAGATATAAACTTGCATAATCTATGTATTGATTTAAATGATGTAGAAAAAAAAATCACAAATAGAACTAAAGCTATATTTTTAGTGCATTACGGTTCTAATATTTGTGATATGGAAAAAGTAATTAAAATTAAAAAAAAATATAATTTAAAAATAGTCGAGGACTCAGCTCACTCTATATTTGGAAAATTGAAAAATAAATATGCAGGTACATTTGGAGATATAGGAGCTTTTAGTTTTCATGAGTCCAAAAATTTTTGCTCAGGACAAGGAGGTGCTATAAGTGTAAATAATAAAAATTTAATTAAAAAGTGTAATTTAATTCTTGATAAAGGAAATGATTTAAAAAATTTAAAAAAAAATAATTTTTTATATTTTACTCACAAATCATATGGATCTGAATATAGATTAGAAGAACTTCCTTCTGCTCTTCTTATTAATCAACTTAAAAGATATAAAAAAATTATCAAAAAAAGAAAAAAAATTTATAACTTTTATAAACATGTATGTCATCAAAATAAATTTAACAATAAAAAATTTTATTACATTAATATAGATAAAAATATTCAGTCAAATTTTCATAACTTTTCAATAATTTTTTACTCAAAAAGTATATCAAATCAATTTATGAGATACATGAAGAAAAATAATATTTATGTTGCAACCCATTATTATCCATTACATTTATCACCTTTGGGTAAAAAATTTTCCAACAAAAAATTACCAAATACTGAAAAAATATTTAATCGTTTAATAAGATTACCACTCAATACCGAAATCAACGAAAAACAATTAAAATATTTTAAAAAAATTTTTAATTCATTTTTTTTATAAAATGTGCGGTATTTCAGGAACATTTGGTTTTGATAGTAAAAAACTAATAAACAAAATGTTAAAAATGATCAAGCATCGTGGTCCTGATGATACTGATTATTTTGATGACAAGAATTGCTCTCTGGGTATAAATAGATTATCAATTCTAGATCACGAGTTAGGAAAACAACCAATGTTTTCTGAAGATAAAAATTTCGTATTAGTTTTCAATGGAGAAATATTTAATTATTTAGAACTAAAAAATCAAATGATAAAGCAGGGTGTGAAATTTAAAACAAACAACTCAGATACAGAGGTAATATTAAAATTATTTGAGAAATATAAATTGAATTTTCTCGAAAAACTAAATGGTATGTTTGCAATAGCAATCTATGACAAAAGTAAAAAAAAATTGATACTTGCGAGAGATAGGTGTGGTATAAAACCACTTTTTTATTATGCTAAATCCTCAAAATTTGTATTTGCCTCTGAAATTAAATCAATTTTAAAAGCTGATTTTATTATTAAATCACCTAATTTTAATTCAATAAATTATTATTTCAGTTTAAAAAATATTCCTGCGCCACTTACCGCCTATAAAAATATATATCAAATAAATCCTGGTGAAGTTTTGATTATAGGTAAAAATGGAATATCAAAAAAAAGATTTTGGAATATCTCAAATTGTAAAAATAATAAATTAAGTTTTCCAAAAAATGGTGAAAAAATACTCAAAACGTTAAAAGAAAGTGTTAAAATTAGAATGAGAGCCGATGTAGAGGTTGGTGCTTTCTTATCTGGTGGATTAGATAGTTCAGCAGTCTGTGCTTTGGCTTCTAAGTATTCAAATCGAAAACTTAAAACTTTTACACTTATTTATGAGGATAAATTTAAAAAAAAAGCAGAAGATAGATACTATGCAAGAAAGATTGCTAAAAAAATTAATAGTGATCATTATGAAATGCCTATTTCACCCAGAACTATTTTGCATGAAATTGAGCCTGCATTAGATTGCTTTGATCAACCCTTTGCAGGTGTATTATCAGGATATTTTTTATCAAAACTGATATCAAAGCATGTAAAAACTTGCCTCTCTGGAGACGGAGCTGACGAACTATTTGGATCTTACAAGTTTCCAAGACAAATTAGTACTTTTAATGGGAAAATTAATAATAATTCAATTTTAAATGTTAAAGATCAGTGTTTTTCTTTTAATTCAAAATTAAGGAAAAAATTTATGTCTGCTAATTTTAAAAAAAAACATTTTGAACATTCAAAAATTTACTTTAAAAAAATATTAAACAATATTTTCTGTGATGATGTGCTAAATAAAGGTTTAATTCTTGATTTTAAAACACTTTTACCAGATCAAGTTTTAAGTTTTGTTGATATACATTCGATGCATCATTCACTGGAAGTCAGACCTCCTTTCCTAGATAACAATTTAATCGATCTTTCGTTTAGAATTCCTGGTAATCATAAAATTAAAAATGGAGTAATTAAAAAGGTTTTAAAAGAGTCGTTAAAAAACATTTTACCATATGACATAATAAATAGAAGTAAAGAAGGTTTCGTAATGCCTTTAGAGCAATTATTTATTAAGCAAAATAAAAAACTTTTATCTAAATTGCTAAGTACTAATAATATAAAAAAACATGGCATATTCGATAATAAAATTTTGAGAGAATACATTCAAAATATAAACAATAATTCATTTGAAAAAAATAATATACTTTGGATTATTTATTGTTTTCAAATATGGTGGAATAAAAATTTTTAATGGCTTTAAAAATATTTAATAAATTATTTACTGGACCATTCAAATTAGAGGAGTATGAATATAAAAAAAATAAAAAAGATACTGTAATTATTTTTGTTAAGAAAATTGGTAAAAATTATGCGCCGGAATTTTATTGTATTCATGTTATTTTGGGTCAAAATAAAGATATAATCATAAAAGATTACTTTGAAAAAAACTTAAATAGTAAAATTGATAAAAATATAAATATTTTTATAAAGGAGTATTCAAATAATGAAAAAGAAGAAATGAAATTAATACATGATAAGATAAAAAAAGAAATCTTGGAGACAAAAAAGATAAAAATGGAATATTAATTTAGAGTTAAAATATTTTTAAAAGTAGTCTTTAAATTTCGTCTTTATTTCCTCAAAACGAGTTTTGGTTGTATTATCTTGACTTAAATTAATCAATTTTTCCAGATCCTCAAAAACACTAATAAAATCTTTATTTAGTCTTTGATATTTTAAAATCATATTATTTCTATCTTTCCTTAGTTGAGAAATAATATTTTCCCTTTTATTTAGCTCAAGCTCAAATTTTTTTTCGCTTACTTTCATTTTTTCCTTTATTAAATATATAATCAATAATTGAAATTTTTTCAAAAAAAAATTTCGTGTTATTGTTTTTTTGATTATATTCTTTCTCTTTATAATCATGCCATTGAATTGAAATATTATTCCTCGCAAAGAGAGGGGTATCAATATAATTTAATGCAAGTTTTCCGGTTAAATACCTATTACAATTAAATTTTCTGCAAATTTTTATTAAATTTAGATTTTTATCTTTTGAGTTATTAAATGAAGAAGATCTGTAGTAGTTTATATTGATATTTAAGTATTCGCAGATTAACAAAATTAATTCTATATTTAATTCATTTAAGTTTGCATTTTTTTTTAATATAATTTTTTTTAATAGTGGGAAAAACTTTTCAAAATTTTTATGATTTGCATAATTAATTTCTATTGTTCTTAAAATTTTTTTTAGTGAAGTATTTGGATTAAATATTTTTACATCTTTAAGAATTTTATCTTTATTCTTATGGACTACTGGAACTGTAAGCCATTTTATTTTATTTTGAATTATAATTCTATTTCTATTTCTCCATCCATTTTTATCATATTGGACATGGTCATAAAAAATAAAAATATCAGATTTTTTTATTAAATCAAAAAAACCTCTCCATGGTAAAAAACTTGGTTGTAATGCAACTAATGTTCCCATATAAACTATTTTAGTATTATTAAAATAGAAATGAAAGTCCTAATAACAGGTGTTGCTGGTTTTATTGGATCTAATTTTCTAGATTTAATTCTTAGAAAAACTGATGCTGAAATTTATGGATTAGATATTTTAAATTATGCATCTGATGAAAGAAATATTAATCATAATTTAAGAAATTCAAATAGATTCAATTTTATACACGGAAATATTGACGATGAAGAGACTATAAAAAGTATAGATTTCGATTATGTGATAAATTTTGCAGCAGAAACCCATGTAACAAGATCAATAAATGACAGCAGAAATTTTATAATTAACGATATGCTTGCTACAGATAGCTTATTAAAAAATTCAATAAAAAATAAAAGATTGAAAAAATTTATACATATTTCCACATCTGAGGTATATGGAACTTGTGAAAATAATTTAAAAAAAATTACTGAAGAACATCCAATTAATCCTCTTAGTCCTTATGCGGCAGCAAAAGCTGGGGCAGATAGGTTGGTATATTCATATGGAAAAACTTATAATTTACCATTTGTGATTTTGAGACCTTTCAACAATTATGGTCCAAGACAACATCTTGAAAAGGTAATACCGAGATTTATTACCTCTATAATTTCAGGAAAAAAACTCACTGTTCACGGCAACGGAAATGCTAAAAGAGATTTTATACATGTTTATGACACATGTGAAGCTATATTAACTGTACTTAATTCAAAAAAAAAAATATTAGGTAAAACTTATAATATTGGCTACGGAAAAGCTTATAGTATAATGGATATTGCAAAGTATCTTTGTAAAAAACATAAGTGTGGAAAAGATAAAATAAAAAAAGTTATTAATCGACCAGGTCAGGTAGAAAAACATTGGTGTGATTTAAAAAAATTTTCAAAAGAGTTTAACTGGAAACCCAAAATAAAATTTAATAATGGCATAGATGAAACTTTTAAATGGTATTTAAATAATAGAGATTGGTGGATTAATAAAGTTGCAGAACAAAAAGTGAGAATTCTTATGCCAGATGGAAAGGTTTTTTACCACTAATTAATTAAGATTTTTCAACTTGAAAATCATCCTCGAAATCCATTCCTTTAATTTTCTTCAACCAAACCTTGTTACTTTCTTTAACTACTTTCCAATAATTATGATTCCACGATCTATATTTCCAGTCAGGACACTTATTGCATATTGAAATCTCATTGCCTTTATTGTTTAAATGTTTTTTTCTATAAAAATTGAAACCTTCACCATTCCATATTTCTTTAATAGTTTTATTTTTCACATTTCCCATTGAGGTATTTGCAGATATATCATAACCACAGACCATAATATTACCTCTAGAGTCAATGTTAAGACGTTCAAAGATAAAAGGACAAGGGGTATTTTTAGTATCAGTATACGGAGTAGGATCAGCTGACTTAGTTTGATCTATTTCTGTATTATTTCCCCATGACAAATATTTTCTCTTAATTATATAATCAGCACTATGACCAAAGTTTTGTTTATTTGTTGACTTATTAACCCAATATTGCTCTATGCTATCAATATCAATACCTTTTTGATTAACTGCCGATACAATTATTTTTGTTTTACTTCTAATTTTATTTCTGTAGTCAATAGCTCTCTTTACATTTTTATTTAATAGATTCCAATCCAAGCCTTTTCTGAAAATGGCATAATCTTTTTCGTTATCCGCATCTACTGAAAATTCAATTAAATCTATTTCGAAATCTATTAGTTTTTCAAGACTATCTCCCTCAAATTTAGAACCGTTGGTTATCAATCCTATTTTGCATCCTTTTTTTTTTGCATATATTAGTAGTTCTACCGCTTGAGGATGAAGCATTGGTTCACCTCCACCTGAAATTCGTAAATAAGCCTTATACGGACCACTTTCATCTGCAATTTTTTTAAAAATTCTTTCAGACATATATGGCATGTCTTTATATTCTTTTCTTATACTTGAATTAGTATAAGGACAATGTGGGCAAAGAGCGTTGCATGGGTATGCAAAAGAAAGTACCAGCATCATTGGATACTCTTTAGCGTTTTCTCTTATTCCAAAATTTTGCATTTAATTAGCTTTCTGTATACCAGAAAGGTCTTGTTCCATCTTCTTTTTGTTTTTCATATTCAGCACCTGCTACTTGCCAATCTCCACAACCTTTGCAAATTTCAGGAAGATTTTCCCAATCATGATCTTTATGTTTTTTTCTAAGCTGTTCGCCAAGTCTTTTCCATAATTCCTCTACCGAAGTGTCTTTCACATTACCCACTGAAAAGAGACCTTCGTAATCTATTGCACATGCAACTGCACTTCCATCTTGGTGAATTGCCATTGTGTTATTTGCCCAAGGACAAGCTATTCTAAAAGCAGAGTCATGAACTATTGTATCTGATCTTACTGATCCAGTAGTAGTCCACTCAAGCATTGGTCTTACTTTAACTTCTGCACCTTGTTCATTCCAATATTTTCTGTAATCCTCAACTTCATCTTTATTTTCCTTCATAACTGAAAATTGGGCGGTTATTGTTGGATAGGTAATCCCTCTCTTTTTTCTTTCTTGACACAATTTTGTTACAGCTGGATATACTTCGTCATAAATGCCTTTGGCTCTAATTTTTTCAAATGTCTCTTTTTTAAATCCATCTAAACTTAAAATGAATCTTTTGAGTGGAGAAGTTAATACTTTATTAATATTATCAAAACGGTGTAGCAAAGATCCATTTGAATTTAAAACTAAATTTTTACACCCAACTTTATCTGCATAATCTAGTCTGTGCCATAATTCATCACCTAAAATAAATGCCTCACCATAAAAAGTTGGCCATACTTCACAGTAAGGACTTTTTTTACCGATTTCCTCTACAATCTTATTATAAATTTCTCTGCTCATATTTTTCTGTGGTCTTATCATTTCCCTATGTGAACAGTGAATACACTTATAATTACAAACGGAAGTCGTTTCTATAACTAGTTGTGGAGGAAAAGGATGCTCTTTTAAATTCTTCTCTATTTCAGCTAAATCATCTCTCCTAGACTGGTTTTTTAAATGTGCTTCTCGTTTTTCAAATTTCATTACTCAAATTTAAATTAAATTTAAAAAATTTCATCATATTTTTATATTATCGTAATTTTCAATCAAAAAATCAGTAAACTTTGAATAAATAGGGAGCATTTTTTTCAAAATTATTGCTTTATTATCATTCTTTTTTATTAAAATTTTCTTTTGTATTATTACACTTCCATCATCTATTTTATCAGTCAAATAATGCATTGAAACACCTGTAAATCTTTTTTTTTTTTTAAGGGCTTCTTTAATTGGATCTTTCCCTTTTAACTCTGGAAGATAGGAAGGGTGAATATTTAATGCCAATTTAAAATTGTTTTTTTTTAAAAATATTTTTTTATGATAGGTTGCAACTAAACAAAGATCTACATTTAAGTTTTTAGGATCTGTGTAAGAAACAGGAATGTTCAATTCACGGGCAACTTTTGCAATATTTTCACATTTAAAATAAGGAAAAATATTTTTTTCCTTTCTAGTATAAATTTTTGATACATTAATTTTTTTTTTGAGTAAGGTTTTAAGAACTACGTTACCAATACCAGTTAAACAACAAAGGACTACATTCATTTAGATTTTTGATTAAAAAAAAATTTTTGTGTTACTAACGAAAGTAATAGTGTAAATATAATTATTAGTAAAGGGAAGTAGAAGTAGAAATCGAAAAAAATTTCTTTATCGATTTTTCCTCTTGAAGCAATTGAATCATAAATAGATTTACCAAAAAAACTTTGAAACGACAAGGGTATGACTCCCAAAGATGATGCAATTGTGAAGGTTTTTTTTTTTACATTGAAAAAAAGTGGTAATAGATTATGAAAAATAAACGGCATTCCAAATCCAAAAAACCTTAAAAAAAAAACTACCTTAAATTCGTTTTTGTTTACAAGTTTATATAAATTTCTATAAAGTGGCACATATGTTTTTATTTTTATATTTTTAAATAGTTCAAAATTCAAAGAATAAAAAATATAACTTCCAAAAATTATCGAGATATAAGACATTAATACTCCTTGAACTGCTCCAAAAATTAAACCAGAAATAAAAACAATTGGGAGAGAGAAACCAAAAAAACTTATTAATGAAAAGATGAAAATAAAAATTATAAAAATTAGAAAAGGTCGATCTTTATTTAAGTCCTGAAGAAATTCAATTACTGGAAAGTATTTTTCTATAAGTGCTGTGTTATTAATTATTATAAAAATGAAAACAAAAAAAGTTAAATAAAATACTACAAAAGTTATTTTTTTTGTTTTTTCTACCATTTATAGTTATATTTACTTGTTTTTTTTAAAGTGAAAATTTTATTTATAAGCATTATGATGTATACCATATAACATAATAATGGATACTTTTCTAAAACATGTAGACAGTTTAAACCTTATCAAAAAAGGACTAAGCAAAAAACCTTGGTATCTGATTTTATATATAACATCTCATTGCAATCAAAGATGTCATATGTGTTTTCAACATGAAATGTTAAATACACTAAAACGCTCTGAAGAATGGAGTGTTGAGGAGATAAATAAACTTTCAAAAAATTTAGACTCTTTATACCAACTAACTCTTACAGGAGGAGAGCCAACACTTAGAAAAGATTTAGCAGAAATAGTTAAAATTTTTTATGATAATTGTAATCTTAATAGACTAACCATTACTACTAATGGTTACTACCCTGAAAGAATTGAAAAACTTGTAAAAGAAATTTTTAAAAATTGTCCAAATCTTTTTCTATCAATAAATATGTCAATAGATGGCATTGGAGAAGACCACGATAAAATAAGAGGTTTAAAAAAAAGTTTTGAAAATTTGTGTAAGACATACAAACTAATTAAAGATTTAAAAAAATATTATCCTAAACTAAATTCTCAAACGGCTAGCGTTTTAATGCTTTCCAATAAAGATAAAATGATAGACCTTTTAAACTGGATAAATGAGAATATGAATATAAATGAACATGGACTAATGCTATCTAGGGGCGATGTTCCCACTAAGGAGGGAAAGGCTACAGAAAATAAATTTTTTTTTGAAATGCTTAGCTACCACAGGGAATTGTGTAAAAAAAAGGATACAAAATTAGGAAAAGCAGTTGCTAATACTTACCTTCAAGACAGAATAAAGACTATTAAAAAAGAAAAAATGGCAAGCCAATGCTCAGCTGGTTCAAAGTTAATAGTTATAGACGAAAGAGCGAACTTAATTCCGTGCGAAATATTAAAGGTATTATCTAAAGAGGGGAAAACAGATGAGCCAGATTTAGGAGATTTCACTTTTGGGAATTTAAGAAAATTTGATTATAACCCAAATTTATTAATTAATACGGAAAGAGGAAAGAAAATTAATAAATTTATAAAAGATAATAGATGTTGGTGTTCCTTTGAATGTGCACAAATAAACAATTTTGTTTTAAATCCTCAAAGTTATTTTGGTATAATAAAAAATTTCGTATTAAATAACTAAAGTGGAAAGTGATCAAACTATCTCAGTTATTATACCTCATTTTAACAATAATTATAATTTAGAAAAATTAATATTATCAATTATTACTCAAAAAGAATTCACAACAAATGATGAGATAATAGTCATAGATGATAATTCAAAAAACAAACCTTTTATCGAGAATAATTCAAATGTTTTTTTATTTTTTCAAAATAAAAATAGAGGACCATCTGCTGCTAGAAATATTGGAATTAATAAATCTAGAAAAAAAATTTTATTTTTTTTAGACTCAGATACGATTCTACTAAATGGATCAATAAAGATAATTAAAGAGCATTACTCAAAGGTAAACTGTGAAAAAATACTTAACGGTTCTTGTCATTACGAACCATTAGAAAATAATTGGTTTACAAAATATAAAGGAATAAATGAGTATTTTTGGCATATGGAAGTAGGAAAAAAAAATGGTTTTCAGATTTTAAATACAAGAGTTGGATGTATTGAAAAAAAGATAATATCTGAGAGAAATTTAAAATTTGATGAAAACATCAAAAAAGCAAGTGTTGAAGATTATAAATTTTCTATAAGACTAGATGATCTAAAAAAAAAAACTAATCAAAATTTTCAAGTTAAACATCGTTATCCGTCTTTTTTTAAAACAACAAGTAATTACTTCAGTAGGTCAGCAGACTGGGTTGAATTATTAATAGAAAAAAATTTAAAATTTAATGCAGGTGGAGGGACATCAAAGAAAAATGCCTTATCTTCTGTAATTAGTTTTTTGATAATTTTATTTTTTTTGTTAGGAATGCCTAAGGAGTTGACTATTATTCTTATATTTTCTTTCATGGTAATAAACATAAATGTTATTAAATTTTCCATAATTAAATACGGAGTTTTCTATTCTATTTTTTTTATTATTTATCACTTATATTTAAATTTAATAATCTTTTTTGGAGCTATAAATGGATTAATTAGAATTATTTTTAATTTAAGAAAAATTTTTTATAATATATTTTAAATTTTATTATTTCAAAAATACTTTCAATTATTCTAGAAAAACTTGTACCTTTTGAAACTCCATGTAACCTTTTTTTAAAAGAAATTTCAACTTCTTTAAAAATTACATTTTTTTTGTATAATTTGAGAAATAATTCCGCATTCACAAATGAAGTTTTTGAATACAGATTTATATTTTTTAAAAGTTTTTTATTCACTAAATACGAATTTTGAAAATCTCTAGTTTTAAAACCATACAAACATCCAATTAATATATAATTACAAGTTGAGACTAAAGATTTGTAAAAATTATCTGATCTTCTAAAGAGAAAATTTTTTCTGTATCCGTGCAAGAAATCAATTTTTTTGTTAAATAAATCTTTTTTATATTTTTTAAAATTATTGACATTGTAGCATAGATCGGCCATTTGGTTTAAAATAAAATTTTTTTTTGCTAACTTTAAACCTCTCTTAAAACAATAAGCGGTTCCCATATTTTTATTGTTTTTATAAATTTTAATTTTTTTATTTTTTTTTTTAATTCAATTAAAGTTTCATAACTTTTGTCTGTACTTCCATCATCAATAAAAATTATCTCAAAATCGTTTGAAAAGTTTTTTGCAAATTTTGTTGACCATCTGATAAATCTTCTAATATTTTTTTTTTCATTCAGTCCGTAGCTAAAAATTGAAATACTTTTTCTCATATATCTTAAGTTTAGATTTTTGGACTATTTATTGGGTAAAGTCTGTTTTTTACTGGTTTAAAATAAAAAAATTTTTTTGATTTAATTGGAATTACCGTAAGTTGTATTAATGGCCTAATTAGATTTTTATTTTTTGGCAAAATTCCTTTGTGCAAAACTTTTGAATTTTCAAATAGTAAAAAACTTGATTTTTTAGCATAAAATGTTTTTACATTTGAGTCGGAATTTTTTTTTATAGAGATTGTTCCATTTTTTTTTGAGAGACTAAAAGGATAAATTAATATTTTTTTGAAAATTTCAGGATATCCATCCTTATGCCATGTAAAATTTGTTTGCTTTTTAAGATTCTTATTATTTTTAATTATATTGATGAAATGAGTTAGTTTTTCTGATTTTGAGATTTCAATCACACAATTAACAACCGAGAGTTTGCATCTTAAAAAATTTTCACATTTTTTAATAATATTTTTTTCAATGAATTTTATAAGTTTCGTTTTGACTATTTTGTCTTTAGGATAGTAATAATTACTTAAAGTTTTTTGAACTTGTAATTGATTTGGGTCTTTTGAGAAATACAGTGCATTAAATATAAAATTTTTATCAATTTTTTTATAATTATGATCTATTTTATAAAATTTTTTATCTAATTTAAAAAAATAATTTTGTAATATCTTTGTTTTTTTAATATCGAGTTCTAAAAAAAAGTAACCATTTTTATTAAATTTTATATTTGATTTAAAATTTAATTTTTTTTCATACTTACGATAGTTTTTAAAAACTCTTTCTTTTAAAGTTTTAAAATTTTTAAAATTCATTATAAAATAATTAATTTTTGTTTTTTAGTGAATTTAGTAGGGAAAAGCTATTTATTTTTCTAAATTTTATGTTGATTATCTTAGAGATTTGATTAACTGGAAAAAAGTTGTTTAAAAGTTTTAAAAATTCATTTTTTTTGACCAAGTTAGAGAAACCTATAATACAATAATATTTATCTTTAATGTTTTCAAATTCTAAACTATTAATAAATTTATTATCATATAAGTAAAAATCTTTTTCAGTGCATAAATCAAGCCAATTGAGCTATTAGTACTGGTCAGCTACATGCGTTACCGCACTTCCACACCCAGCCTATCAACGTGGTGGTCTACC
>MDSW01143667.1_pt1 | contig 25191 bp, 11 predicted proteins | sample 811171 | NCBI WGS metagenome assembly MDSW01 (sample SAMN05326641, study PRJNA326480) | marine metagenome | isolation source: seawater | place: Atlantic Ocean: North West | collected 2012 | reverse complement strand
GTGAGGGGGGAGGGGGGGGATGTGATGTGAGAGGGGGGGGGTGGGGACCGCCGAAAGCCACCTGAAAGCCACGGCGCGGTCTGATGTACGAGCATTTCAATTTCAACACATTTCAACACATTTTCAACACAAAATCAACACGTCGTTGAATCTATCCGCCCCCGCCCATTTACAGTCAGCACGAGAGTCTCTGGGGTGTCGATCATCGATCGGCGGGCCACTGTCTCGCGCGCGTCGCGCGTTCCTCGCGCGGTCTCTTCCCCCTTTCCCCCGCTCGTTCGTCGCGATGGCTTCTTCCGACGCCGCTGCGCGCGTGCTTCGTCGCGCACGACGGCGACGCGAACGGCGCGATCGACGAGGACGAGCTCACGCGCGCGCTCACGACGCTCGGGCTGAAACACGAGGGGGAATCGGACGCGGCGTTTCGCGGCCTCGTCCGGCGGTGCATGCGCGAGCACGACGCGAACGCGGACGGGACGCTGTCGTTCAACGAGTTCCGCCGGCTGTACGACGCCGTCGTCGGCGTCGCGACGGAGGACCGGCGCGAGGCCGCGTCCGGGAGCAGCCTGGACGCGCGCAGCCTCCCGAGCGCCACCTTCACGGAGGGCGCGCCGAGGCGCGACGCGCGGACGGGCGGCATCGTCACCGACGTCGCGCGGGACTTCCGCCTGGGCCAGGTCCTCGGCACCGGCGGGTTCGCGGTCGTCAAGCGGGCGACGCACCTCCGCACGAACGCGCGGTACGCGATCAAGATCATCGACATCGCGCGCGCGCAGACCGCGGGGGAGGAGGAGGGCATGAGCCTGGACGAGATCGCGGAGGAGATTCGGCTGACGATGAGCGTCAACACGACGGAGAACGCGGTGAAGGTGTACGACTTTTACCTCGCCAAGAACCACGTGTACGTCGTCATGGAGCTCCTGGAGGGCGGCGAGCTCCTGGAGGCCCTCATGGCCCACGGCGAGTTCGACGAGCCGCAGGCGGCGCGGTGCGTCTACGAGCTCCTGAAGGGCCTCGCGAGCATCCACGCGAGGAGCATCACGCATCGCGACGTCAAGCTGGAGAATCTCATCTTCGCCGAGAAGGATTCCGACGGAGGACCCTCCCTCTCGTCGCTTCGAATCGCGGACTTCGGCCTGGCGAAGAAGATGAAGACCGCGCGCGGGCGGCTCGTGGCGCAGTGCGGCACCCCGGCGTACGTCGCGCCGGAGGTGATCGCCGGCCAGAAGTACACCCCCGCGGTGGACTGCTGGGCCGCGGGGGTGGTGATGTACGCGACGCTCTGCGGGGAGCTCCCGTTCGACCACGACGATCAACAGAGCAGCTTCAAGCTCATCGCGAGGGGGAAGTACCACGAGCCGAGCGTTCGCCTGACCCCGGACTGCCGGGACCTCATGGACGGGCTCCTGTGCGTGGACAAGGTGAAGCGTCTCACCGCCGCGGAGGCGCTCGAGCACCGCTGGATCCGGCGCCACACGGGGGGAACCGACGCCGAGGGGAAGCGGCTCGGGGGCGGCGCGTCGTTGCGGAGCATCAAGAGCGGAGCCGCGGGGGGACGGGTGGCGCGCGCGGCGGAGAAGGCGCTCGGGAGCGACCTGAGGGTGAGGAAGATAAAAAAGGGCGAGCTTCTCATACGCGAGGGGGAGCGCGCGAAGGAGGTGTTTCTGATCAAGGAGGGGACGTGCGCGGTGGAGGCGGCGGGCGCGGACGGGCGCGTCGTGCGCGTCGCCGAGCGCGGCGCGGGGGAGTTCGTCGGGGAGATGGGCGTTCGGATCGAGGAGGACAACAGGGAGGTGGCGGACGACGCGTCGCCTCGGGGTGAGGGCGGCGCGGGGTACTCCCCCGGTGGGGGTGGTGGTCCGAAGGCGCCCCTGGGGTCGACGCTCGCGAAGGTGCGGTCGAAGTGGGTCGGCGGGCGGCGCGGCGCCAGCGTGAGGGCCGCCACCGACGTCGTCGCGCTGGCGATGAACGCGTCGCAGATGCGGTGGATCCTGGAGCACGACTACGGCGCGGACGGGGAGGTGGGCGTCGCCGTCGAGGCGAGGCAGAAAGAGCTCGACCGAGTCACGGGGGGGTGGAAGAGGGGAGCGAGTTGATGAGGGCGACTTGAGGGCGGTTTTACTTTTTACAGTATATCGCGAAAGTATATACTTGACCGTCACGACGGCGTCGACTCCGCCCCTTTGAAATCGTCGCCTTCGCCCTCGCCCCCGTCGCGCGTCTCCTCGGCCCTCCCCCCCCTAAACCCTCGAAGAACGTTTCCGATCGCCGCGCGCGCGTTCGCGGTCCACGCCCTGACCGTCTCGGCGACGGCGGCCCACACCGCGGCGAGCGTCATGCGCGCCGCCGTCGCCGCGAGGGAGCACACCAGCGCGACGCCCCTCGGCCCCTCGCGCGCGAGCCTCCTCAGGTGCCCCGCGGCGATCACCGCGAGCGCCCTCCGCTTCGTCTTCTCCTCGCGCTCGCGAATTAAGCGCGCGGCGTCCGACTCGGGCCACCGCGCCTTCTCCTCCTCGAGCCTCCTCCTCGCCTCGCGCCGAACGTCCCACACCCCGCGGAGGACGTCGGCCATCACCGCGACGCCCCGCTCGCGAAGGGGCGCCGCCGCGGGGCTCGCGAGGTACGACGCCAGGGAGACGGAGTCGGCGTCGTACGACACCCGACGAAGCGCCGCGCCCTCCCTCGCGCCCATCAGGCGACCAACCACCTCCTGGCTGCGCCGAGCGATGAGCGCCTGGCCCTCCTTCGCGAGCGCGCGGTCCGAATCGACGTCGACGCGAGAGAGAGAATCCGAATCCGAATCCGAACCCGACGCGCGAGCGTCCGAATTTTGAGAACGCGCCTTCTCCTTCTCCGCCGCGGCGGCGTCGGCGGCGACGTCCATCGCCTCGGAGAGGAGCTGTTCGCCCGCCTCCGCCATCGGACGCAGAGCGTCGAGCTCGTTCCCTCCGTCGGATTCGTCGCCGCTTCCGAAGGCCATCTCCGCGAAGATCGCGTTCTCCATCTCCGCCTCCGTCGGGGGAAGTCGTCCCTCGCGCGCGTCGCCCGTCGATTCCCCCTCCTCCTCCGCCTCGGCGGCGGTATTTTTGGTCGTCTCCCCGCCTCCTCCTCCCTCGCCGCCCAACAGTTCGGCGATGCGGTCCCACCTGACGGTGTTATCCGCCTCGTTCAGGAACGCGGCGCGCATCGCCCTCCGGCCCTCCTCCGTCGCCGGCGCCATCGCGCGGCGCACCGCGTACGGCAGCGACGCGACGTAGATGTTGAAGTCCGGGTCCGCCTTCGCGGCGATGCCCTCGAGGGTGAGGAACGTTCGAACCAGCAGGACGATGTACGGCGGGGGGAGGAACTTGTACCGCGACGACATCGAGCCCAGGCCCGTGGCCAACGCGCCGAAGCGACTCCGCCCGCCCTCCTCGTTCTTCAGGCACGCCTCGATCGCGCGCGCCATCTCCTCCGGCGGGCACGGCTGCTCGACCGTGGGGATCTTCTTCTTCCTCAGCCGCCGCCGCTTCTTGGCGTTACCCTCGCGCGTCTCGCCGCTCCGCGCTCGCGTCGCTTCGTCCTCGTCGCGAGAGACCCGGTCCGGGACCTCGTCGTCGCTCTGCGCGATATATTTCGGGTCGGGGACTTTCCTGTAGAAGGCGTCGCTCGGGCACATCCCGACGTCTCGGAACACGTACGTCAGGCCGAGCCAGTCCCCCGCGATCATGCACTGGATCCCCCTGGCGAACCCCTCCATGATGTGGTCCTCCACGCGGCTCACCAGGCCGAAATCCAAAAACACCAACGACCCGTCCCTCTCGTCGAAGAGTAAGTTCCCCTCGTGCGGGTCCGCGTGCACGAACCCCGTGTAGCACAGCTGCGCGACGCACGCCTCCACCGCCATCTGCGCCATCACCAGACGCTTCTCCTGTGGCAACTCGGAGATCTGCCTCCCCTCGATCCACTCCGTGGTCAGAACCCGCGCCGAGCCGCTCGGACCGGTGTATTCCGGGTACCACCGCGGCGCCCTCACGAAACCCAACCACGCGTGCTTGGCGTTGAACTCGTCCGCGTTGCGCGCCTCGCTGACGTAATCGAGCTCCTTAAACACCCCCTCGCCAACCTCGTCCGCGATGTCGCTCAGGTTCGCCTTGGACCGCCACGCGCGCTTCAGAGCGCTCAGGCAGAGGCTCCAGACGGTCCAGTCGAGCGCCACCTGGCGCACCGCCTCGGGGCGTTGCACCTTCACCGCCACCGACTCGCCCGCCCACGTCTCCGCCTTGTACACCTGGCCGAGGCTCGCAGCCGCGACGGGGCGGGAGGAGAAGGACGCGAACAGAGGCGACGCGGTCGGGTCCGAACACGCGGACGCGAAACGGGGGCCGGGGGCTAAGGGCCCGCGGTGGTTCAGGTCCTCCGCGATGGCGCGGTGCGCGACGTCGTCCGGAAAGGGGTCGTTCTCGCACTGTAAAGACTTGAGCGCGTCCGCCGCCTCCTCGCCGATGAGGTCCGCGCGCTGCGAGAGGGTCTGCCCGATCTTCACGAACACGGGGCCGAGGCCCGCGAGCGCCTCGCGGAGAACCGCCGCCCGGCGACGATCCTCGGGCGGAAGCGACTCCTCGCGCCGCCACGCGCGAATCACCCCGGCGAACACCTTCAGGACGACGGCGAGGCGCGCCGCGACGACGCCGGGGCGGCGGCTGAAAAAACGCAAGAGCTTCGCCTTGTCGAACTCGCCACGAAGTTGGTCGTACGGCGAGGACGCGCGGGACCGAGTCCGAGCGTTCGAGGGCGACGCCTCCGCCGCCTCCGTCGTTTTTTTCGCTTTTCCCGCCCGTTTCCGCTCGTTCACCTCCGCCCTCTGAGCCTCCCGCGAGCGCTCCTTCGCCGCCCTCTCCGCGGCCCTTCGCGCCTTCTCGGCGGCTTTCAGCGCCGTCTTTTCCTCCCTCCGCTTCTCCTTCTCCATGCGCCGCGCCTCGCGCTTGGCCGCCTTCTTCGCCTCGTTCGCCGCGCGGAGGGCGTCGAGCTCGCCGTCGGTCAGCGCCTGGAGCCCTCGGACGCGGCGGAAGAGGTTACGCACCGCGCGGCGGTGCCTGGCGGACGGTCGCGAGCTCGACGCGTCTACGAGAGACGACGACCCCTCGGGCGGATCCAGATCCCTCAGATCCCTCGCGGCGGGACGCGCGGTCGCCTGAGCTCCGCCGGCGCCGTCGTCGTCCTCGTCCAGGGAGAGCTCCACGCCCGCGGAGGACTCGGCCTCGCGAAGGCGCGCGGAGGCTTCGTTCGCGAGCTCGTCCGAGAGTCGTCTCGCCTCCGCGAGCGCCCTCGCGGCGTCCTCGAGCGCCGCGGGCGTCGCGTCGCCGTCGTCGTCGCTGTCGTCGTCACCGTCGGAGGACGCCGCGTCTCCCGCGTCGCCCGGCGACGCGCCCGGCGGGAAGCGGGGGCCCGCGCGCGCGCGACGCCGGACGCGCCGCGCGAGGCGACGCGACGCGGCGGCGCGCGGCGACGCGGAGATGTCGACGCCGAGGACGACCGACCCGGCGCGACGACGCGCGAGGGAGGCGATGATCCCGGGCGGCGGGGCGACGACGCGCGGCGCGCCGGCGCGCCCCGGGGCGGTCGGCGCGCCGACGCGGCGCCATCCTCCCGCGCGCGGCGCGCGCGGCGCGCACCACGACTCCCTCGGGGTCGCCGCCGACGCCGCCATCGTTCGCGGGGGGCGCGGCGAGGGTGTGCGCGCCGCGAGGGCGGTCGACGATTTTCGGGGGAGATACTTGTTGTGCCTTTCGCGCGGCGGTCGGCATCTTTCGCAGATCCCTCGCGCCACGTGGCATTGTCCGTCCGGGCGCCTCGGACGGACGAACAATTCGGACGTGGTCGCGTCGCAGTCGGCACTCGCGCCGTCTCGCGACGTTTTTTTGAACGCGGCGACAGATCTTCGCCGCGCCGGGTCTCGCCGGCACTCCCCGCGCGCGCCGCCTCGCGGCCTCGCGGTCCCGGCGGGATGAAGCGGTTCGCGTCCGGGAGGTCCCCGGGCGGGAGCGCGGGGAAGAAGTCCGCGTCGAAGCCGATCACGTCCTTCTTCTTCAAGAAGCCCGCCGAGGGCGCCCCCGATGGCGTCTCCGGCGACGACGCGCTTCGCGGCGGGTCCGGCGCGGGCGCGTCCGCCTCGCCCCCCGCGCCGCGGTCCGCCGCTCCGGACGCGGCGACCCCGCCCGCGCCCGCGGCGAAACGGCGCAAGGCGTCCGACGGCGCCTCCGCGCCCGCCCCCGCGCCCGCCTCCCCGCGCGGCGACGCGCGCGTCGCCGCGCCCTCGCCCTCCCCCCCCGACGACGACGCCTCGGACGCGTCCGGCGCGCGCGCGCGTCGTCTCGCCATCCCCCCGTCCTCGCCCGCGCGCCACGACGCGTTCGTCGCGAAGCTCTCCACGCTCGCGCCCTCGCGCCGCCGCGACGGCACGCGCGCCGGCGACGACGCCGGGGGCCGAGGGCCCTCGGCGGCGGTTCGCGCGGGGTGGGAGCCGAGCGACCCGCCCGCGCAGAAGCTCACGCCCCTGGAGCTCCAGGTGGTGCGATTCAAAGCCGAACACCCCGGGGTGGTGCTCCTCATCGAGGTCGGGTACAAGTTCCACTTCTACGGCGAGGACGCGCACGTCGCGAGCAAGGTGCTGAACGTCTTCGCGTACCAGAGCAGAAACTTCCTCACCGCCTCCGTCCCCGTGCCGAGGCTCCACGTGTACGCGCGAAGACTCGTGGACGCGGGGCTGAAAGTCGGCGTCGTTCGCCAAACCGAAACCGCCGCGTTGAAAGCGTCGGGCGAGACCGAAGCCGGAAAGAGCGGACTCTTCGAGCGGAAACTCGTCGGCCTGTACACCAAGAGCACGCTCGAGGCGGGGGTCGCGATCGGCGAGGACGGCGCCACCAACGACGCCGGCGAGAGCAAGCACAGAGACGATGGGAGACTCTCGAGCTACCTCCTCTGCGTCGCCGAGAGATGCGCGAGCGGTCCCTCCCCCGCGAGAGAAAGCGGCGCTTCCTCCGCGTCGTCGGATTCGGCGGGCACGGTCATCGGCGTCGCGGCGATCGACACGAGCACCGGAGACGTCTCCTACGACGAGTTCGCGGACGACGCGAGCCGCGCCGAGCTCGAGGCGCGGCTGTTACGCGTCGCGCCGGAGGAAGTCTTACTCGCGGAGCCGTTACGGCCGAACACGACGCGACTCGTCGCCGCGATGTACGGCGACGACGGCGCCGGCGGAGGCGAAGGACGCGACGCTGAAGGCGGCGGAAACGGAGGGGGGGTGAAGAAGACGGCCCGGGGCGTTCGCGTGGAGCGCGTCGAGGCGGCGCGGTCGTACGCTGACGGCGGCGCGAAGGCGGCGGTGGCGGCGGCGTTCGCGGCGGCGACGAAGGCGGCGGCGGATCATCGCGTCGAGCCCTCCGCGGCGGAGGCACCCTCTTCGACCGCCGCTCTCCCGGTGGACCTTCCCGGCGAGGCGTGTCGCGCCATCGCGACGGCTTTCGAGTGGCTTCGGCAGTTCGGGCTTGGCGGTTCGCTCGCGCTCGCGAAGACGTTCCGGCGGATGTCCGGCGCGGGGGAGATGTCGCTCTCGCCGAACGTCCTTCGCCAGCTCGAGATTCTGCGCACTCTGGACGGCGCGCACAAGGGATCGCTCCTGTGGCTCGTGGGAGCGAACGCAGCGACGAGCGCGGGGGGGAGGCTCCTGAGGCGGTGGGTCGCGCACCCGCTCGCGGACCGCGCCGCGATCGAGGCGCGTTTGGACGCCGTCGCCGAGCTCAGGGACGCCGAGCCCGATCCGTCGGCGAAGGACGATCTCGCGACCCTCGGCCTCGCGGGCCTCCCCGCCGCCCTGCGGCGTCGCCACGGGTCCCCGGGAACCGGCGGGAACGGCGACGCGGAACGGTACCTTTCGCGCGTGTTCCACGGCACGGCGACGCCCGCCGAGCTCGTCGCCGCGTTGACCGCCGTCCAAGCCTTCGCCGCCGACGTGGACGCCGCGATGAAATTTCACGCCGCCGCGCCCGACGACGCGGGGTCTTCCTCTTCCGCGCGAAACGCGTCGGACCCCTTCGGCGAAGCGTTTCCTCGGAGCTCGCTGCTCCGCCGGTACCTCCGCGAGGCGTCCGACCCCGCGACCTCCGAGACGTGCCGCGCCTTACTCGGCGCCCTGGACGTCGCGGCGGTTCGCGGCGGGCGCGCGACGGCCGCCACCGCGCTCCTCCCCGACGCGTCGCGGTTCCCCGACGTCGAGAGGACGCGCGCGGAGGCGGCGGAGGCGGCGGACGCGATGGACGCGTTACTCCCGAAGCTCCGCGAACAGCTCGAGGCCGGCGTTAGCTCCCGCGGCGGCGTCTCTTCTTCTTTCGCGCGCGGTCCCCCGCCGCCTCAGCTTCAGTACGCCACGGTCGCGCAGGTGGAGCACCTCATCGAGCTTCCGGACACGTTCCCCGGCGTCCCCTCGACGTGGGCTCGGGTGTCCACGAACAAGTCGAAGAAGGTGGCGCGATACCACCCCCCGGAGGTGCTCGAGCTCGCCGCCGCGCTCGAGCGCGCCCGGGAGAGGCACGCCGCCGCGTGCGAGGAGGCGTGGCGGGTTTTCTTACGGCGCGAGTGCGCGCGGTCGTTCTTGGAGCTGCGGGCGGCGGTTCGCGCGGCGGCGGGGTTGGACGCGCTGTGCTCCTTCGCCGCGTTGGCGAGAAACGAGGGGTACTGCAGGCCGACGTTTCTCCCCGACGAGGAGGACGAGACGCGCGTCGCGATCGCCGAGGGGAGGCACCCGATCCTCGACGCGCTCGGGACGCGCCGCGGGGCGTTCGTTCCGAACTCCGTGGACCTGAGCGACCGACGAGGGGTGGGTCCCGTTCGTTCGACTCGTGTTCGTTCAGACGGCGGCGAGCGCGGCGACGAGGAGCTTTCGCCCGAGGAGGAAAAAACAAAAACGCGCAAAGTCGCGGCGCCTCGCGCGTTGGTCGTCACCGGTCCGAACATGGGCGGGAAGAGCTGCTTCATCCGGCAGACGGCGCTCATCTGCGTCATGGCGCAGTGCGGCTCGTTCGTCCCCGCGCGGTCCGCGACGCTCACCGCGCTGGACGGCGTGTACACGCGCATGGGCGCCGCCGACTGCCTCGCCACGGGCGCCAGCACGTTCCTGGAGGAGATGTCCGAGTGCGCGGCGATTCTTCGGCGCGCGGGGCGGAGGTCGCTGGTCGTCCTCGACGAGCTCGGAAGGGGGACATCCACGCACGACGGCGTCGCCGTCGCGCACGCCACCCTGGAACACCTGGTGAAGAGGGAGGGTGCTCCGGGCGATGAGGACGCATCATCAGCCGCCGGGAAGGGACGAACAGAGGGGAAGGGCCTCACGCTGTTCGTCACGCACTACCCGCAGGTGGCGCGGGAAATGCGGGCCAAGTACCCCGACGCGTGTCGCGCCGCGTTCACGAGCTACCACGCCGTCCGGGAGGAGGACGGAACGGAGACCGGGGGGCCCGGCGGCGCCGCCGCCGCCGAGAGAGCTCCGGAGCGCGTGGAGTTTCTGTACAAGCTCACGCCCGGGGTGGCGCACCGATCGTTCGGGCTGAACGTGGCTCGCATGGCGGGGCTTCCCGCGTCCGTGCTTCGCGCGGCGGGCGCCAAGGCGAGCGCGCTGGAGCGCGCCGACGCGGCGAAACGCGCGAGGAAGGAGGCGAGCGAGCGAAGGAGGAGAAGGGGCGCCGAGGAAGAGGCCGGGGGAGACGACGACGAGGCGTTCGCGCGCTCCCTGGACGTCGTGAAGAGCGCGACGCGAAAAGCGCTCGACGCCGTCGCCGAGGCGGCGGCGCGATTCCGCGAGGATCCGGGGGGGGGCGGGGCGATGGAGGCGCTCGAGAAGCGACGCGCGGAGATTGAGCGAGAAGCGATGACGACGACGTAGGGCGCGACAAGCAGCGCGTATCTTAGGGGGATTCGATTCGGCGGCGCGAGAACGAAACGATCGGGACGGGACGGAGTGCAGGGAACAGAGTTCGGTGCGGAAAACAAAAGGGTTTAGGTCTCTCGTCGCTTGCTCGGACGTTTTTTTTCACCACGCCATCCTCCTTCGGAGGTGGGTCGGTGGGTCGTTTTTTTCACCACGTCAGGCGCATCCTCCCCTCCGCGCTGTCCGGGTCCACGGCGAAGACGCGCGCGACGTCCGTGCACGTGCACACGCCCCTCGGCGCGGCGCCCGGCTCGTCGCAGACGTACACCCGGTGCGTCCCGTTTTCCACCATCGCGCGCATCGCCTCCAACAGCGACGCGCCGGGCCGTACGACGACGGGCTCTCGCGGGGAACCGCTCGAGGGTCCCAACCCCCCGCGCCCCCCGCCGCTCCTCCTCCTCCTCTTCCTCTTCTCCAGGAACGCGCCGATCGGCGAGGCGAGGTCCGCGAGGCTCTCCGCGGAGTCGAAGAGGCGGACGTCCGAGACGGAGACGGTGTCGACGAGCCTCCGCCGCGACGCGTCGAGGACGGGGACGCCGGAGACGTCGCAATTGTTCATCAGCGCGAAGCACGCGAACGCGGGAAGGTTTTCGGAAACCGCGACGACGCCCGGCGGGCCGGGGGCGCGCGCGAACCCAAGGGAGTCCATCGTCTGCACGCGCGGGAAAGCGCCGAGGGCGTCCGCGTCGCGCGTCATGCGTTCGAGCGCGTCGAGCTGAGAGACGACCGTTCGCCAGGACGTCGTCGCGGGTTTTTCGCTCGTCGTCGCCTCTACTCCTCTCGCTTTTCGGTCCGCTTCAGTTCTCTTTTCGCCGTACACGACGATCCTGTGGCACGGTTCGAAGTCGCCCCGGCGCTTATCGCTCAGGGTTCGGTTGCACAGCCCCCGCGAGAGCAGATCCAGGAGCGTGGTGTCCGCGAAGGCGTCGAAGCACGCGTCGCCGTCGTCGCCGACGCGGACGACGCGACGCCACGAGGACTCGAGCTCCGACGCCGCGTCGCGGACGAGCTCGTCGAGCACCGAAGGTTTTTCGCGAGGTTCCGTTTTTCCGGCGACGTTCCTCCGTTCGGACGGGCGCGAGGACGGCGAGGACGGACGCGCGTCGATGGCGGCGGCGTCGTATTCGGCGTATTCGGCGTTTTTTCCCCTTCCGCTTCGATCGACGTCGTCGGCGTCGCGGGCGAGAAACGCCGCGACGTCGTCCTCGGCGAGGAGCTCGGGGTCGAGGACGCGCGGGTAGAGCGCTCTGAGGAGCTGGCGGAGGAGGTCCCCGCACGAGATCCAGCCCGCGTAGTCGCCCGAGGCGGCGTCGACCGCGGGGGCGGCGAGGACGTCCGCGGCGGCGAGATCGCGCAGGGCCTGGCCGAACGTGGCGGAGGTGGGGAGGGTGAGCACGCCGGGGGGTCTTCTGCGAGGAGGGCGCGCGGAGGACGCGGGGGAGGCGGACGCCCCCGCCGCGCCCGCGGCGGTCTCGGCGAAAGAGCGCGGCTCGCGCGGCGGGCCGAGGCGCGTCCACCCGAACGCGCCGCGGCCCGGTCCCTCCGGGGTGACCCCGTCGCCGCCGCTCGTCAGGGGCGAGCGGTCGTCGTCCGCCTCGAGCCGCGCGAGGAGGCGCGCGAGCGTCCAACCGGAAAGGAAGCGCCGCGCGGGTGCGAGCTCCGCGTCGGGCGTCGCGAACACCGGGAGGTCGCGCCCGGAGGCGGCGTCCGGAACGGATCCCGCCATCGACGAGCGCGCGAGCGCGCGAGCGCGCGGGAGGAAGTGAGCGCGCCGAGCGACGCGAGCCACGACGACGACGAGCGCGCGAGCGAGGAGCGCGCGGCTTCTCGGACGACGCGAGGGAGAAGCGTCGTTGCTGCGCGTCTGTTGTGGTGGTGAATAATTAAAAATCAGTGCTGGTATTGATGATACCCACTTCGCTTCGCCGGCTTTCCCGTCTATAGGTCTCTCGCTTCGCGTGCTCCGTCTCCGTCGTCAGAAGAGCGCGGATCCCTTGACCGCCTCGACGAGGATGAGCGCGGCGACGCCGACCATGGCGGCCCTCCCGTTGAGCTGCTCCACCTCCGGGGTGAAGATTTTCCTCGCCTCGGGCGTCCAGGGCCCTCCCTTGAACACCTCCCTCCACGTCCTGCTCGCCTCCATCGTGAACGGGTTGGCGGTGTACCCCTCGTTGGAGCTGAACGCGGGCGCGAGGCTCGCGAACGCCCACAGCTGCACCTGCGCGGCGAAGATCCCGAAGTTCTCCCCGAACTGTTCCGCGAACGAGTGACCGGTCGCGATCTCCTGCACGACCGCGGTGAGGAACCCGAGCATGGCGAGGCGGCCGTTGATCACCTCGGGCGCCCACCCCTCAAACGCGAGGATCTGCTGCGGCGTCAGAACCTTCGCCGGGGCGGACCACGGGGGGAACAGGACCTCGTCGATGACGTGCACGGTGAGGTTGGCGGCGCCCTCGACGGAGCCGTCGGCGGCGGTGATGTTCGCGCCGTTGACGGTCGCGCCGGCGACGTCCAGCGAGAAGCGCTCGTTCAGGGTGGCCACCTCGCCGTCGGCGAGATCCGATCGCGCGACGGTCCCCTTCACGACGTGGTAGGCGAGGATGTCCGGCAGCGTCTCGAGCTCCAGGACCTCCTCCTTGCTCAGCTGCAGGTCCTCGCACACCTTCGCGAACGCGGCGTCGCTGGGGGCGAACACCGTGAGCGGGTCGCCGGCCGTGAGCGCGCCCACGAGCTCCGCCTTCTCCACCGCCGCGGACAACACGGAGAGGTCCGCGCCGAGGAGCGGCGTCGCGGACGCGGCGACGACGCCCGCGGGGGGCGCGGAGACGGCGGTGGCGCGGCCGAGGCGGGACCCGCGGCGGCCCGCGCGGGGAAGCGAGGCCGCGCGGGAGATGCAAGACGCGCGGACGGACATCATCGTCGAGGGTGGGCGCCGGAGCGACGCGCCGAATGGCCCGCCCCCGCCGCTTCGACGCGCCGTGGATAGAACGAGCGCGTGACGTCGGCGCAGAGCCACGAGCCGAGAGAAGCGCGCCCAATCACCGGCGCGGATCGTGCTCGCTTTTCGGGAGACTGAATAGTCATACGAGCTCTCGTCACGAGCGGACTCGGCGAGGCAAAAAAATCCGCCCCGTCGATCAACGTGTGCGACGCGACGCGAGACGAGTGAAAGGCGAACGCGCTCGTCACTTCTCGGCGCTTCTCTCGATTCGTGCACGCGGCGACGCGCGCGCCGCTCTCTCTCCCGCCACCCGCACGGCTCTGATTCGGCCGCGCGAGGCGCGCTCCTCTCGATTCGTCGCCCGCTCGGGACGTCTCGACGCGTCAGCGCGTCGGACGGCGAACGCGTCCTTCCCTCCGCGAATGACGGAAAACGGGGCGTCGAAAAAAAAACGAAACGACACTCAGCAGCACCCGCCCTTCTTCGCGCCGTCCCTCCCCCCGACGTCGACCGCGTCGGGCAGGTAAATCTCCTCCTCCGCCTCGTTCTTCAGCGCGTTCCTCGCGATGCACTGGAACGCCTCCTCCACGTTGACGTCCTCCTTGGCGCTCGTCTCGAAGTAGGGGATGGCGCCCTTGCTCGTGCACCACGACTTGGCCTTCTTCTCGCTGACGCGCGGCGGCCCCTCCCCGGCGTCGACATCCGTCTTGTTGCCCAACACGACGAAGGGGAAGGTGTCCGGGTCCCCGGGGCTGGCCTGGATCAGGAACTCGTCCCGCCAGTTCTCGAGGTTCTCGAACGTCTTGGGCGTGTTGACGTCGTAGCACAAGACGCAGCAGTCCGCGCCGCGGTAGAAGGCGACGCCGAGGGACTGGAACCTCTCCTGGCCCGCCGTGTCCCAGATCTGCATCGTGACGAGGCGATCGTCCACCTGCACCTCCTTCGTCAAGAAATCGGCGCCGATCGTCGCCTTGTACTGCTTGGAGAACTTGCGGTTCACGTACTGGTTCATCAGGGACGTCTTGCCGACACTGAGGAGCCGCGAAGAGGAGGGGTCGGAGGAGCCGCGAGGAGGAGTCAGAGAAGGCGAGGAGGGACGCGAGATCGCGGAGCGTCGACGACGCCATCTTGGAAAACGGGACATTTCGAACCCCGCGCGCGAGGAAACGTCCGACCGCGGGGGCACGACGCGCGATCGCGCGGCGGGGTGGCGAAACCGCCGCGAGGGGGGGGTTCGGGGCGTCGCGCGCGGAGCGTTCGCGACGGGGTCGGGGCGCGACCGCGCGAGGAGACGCGAGATCTCGCGCGGGGGTGGGGTCGAAAAAAGGTGTTACCGCGCCCGTCCTCGCGAAGGACGGACGAGACCCGCGACGCGGCGAAGCGTCAGAAGAGGGAGGGCGGGATCTGCGTACCCCGAGTCACCGAGGATGATGACCTTGAGCAGGGTGCGCTTGCGGGACGCCATGGTGCCGCGGCGTGTGTTCGTTTGCGCGCGCGCGTTTGGAACTGCGGACCCGCGGGCGCGCGCCTCCCCGGACCGCGAGAGGGGGGCGTCCGAGAGAGATCGATCGATCGCGCGCGCGAACGAGGGTCCCAAAATCGGCCATCTCCGCGGGTGCCTCTCCGGTCGCCGATCGGGGGCGTTCGACCGGCGCGGTCGATCAATCGAGTCCGCCTCGACCGTGATCCTCGAAACGCACGTCGCGATCAAGCAGCTCGACCGCCCGCCCCGCCGGGATCGTCGTCGGCGGCTCGTCCGCCGCGGTTTCTTTCCATCGCGAGGGGGTGGGGGCGCACGCGCGCGTCTCGACGCGCACTCAGCGTCGCGCCGACGTCCTCGTCGTCTTCGCTCGCGCCGCGCTCTTCGCGCGCGCATCTCCCACCTTCCCCTCCCCCCTTCGCCCGCGCGCACGCCCGCGCGCGCTTCATCCCTCCGCCCGCGCGCCCGCCCCTTCGCCGCTCGCCCCCGCACGCGCCATCATGGCGGCGGCGCCCACGGAGCTGCACTGCCGCGGCGGCGACTCGCGCGGCCTGAAGGGTTTCATCGCCGCCGCGCTCGCCGGGCGTCTCTCGGACGTCTCGTTCGCGCCGATGACGAGGGAAGCCTCCGCCGGCGCGCACCGGGGCGCGCACGTCCGGTGCGGCGCGCTCACGGACCCGAACGCGGTGGCGCGATTCCTGGGCGGCGCGGCGATCCTTCCCCCCCTCGCGAGCGCCCCCGCCGAGCGGTGGGCGTGCGAGCGCTGGACGGAGTGGGAGGCGGTCGTCCTGAGCCCCGCGGTCGCGCTCGCGTGCGCGACTCGCGACGCCGCCCAGCTCGCCGCCTCCCACCTCGCGACGCTCGAGGCGAGGCTCGGAGCCGTCGCGGACGCGCGAGGATCGTCATCCGGCGAAGACGCATCCGCGCCCTACGACGTGTTTCTCGCCGGCGGAGACGCGCCCACGCTCGCCGACGTCGTCGTCTTCGCCTCCCTCTTCCCGATCATGGCGACCGAGAAGGAGGAGGCGGCGGCGATGCTCGAGCAGCGAGCCGAAAAAGACGCTCCCGGTGATGGTCTCGAAAGAGATCGCGACGTCGTCGCCGCCGCCCCCATGGTGGACGAGCACTCGGCGTCGGGATCTTCGCTGCCTCGTCTCGTCGCGTGGCGCGAGGCGTTGGCGTCGGACGAGCGGACGAAAAAAGCTTTGGCTCTCGGCCGCGCGAGCGTCTCGGCGTCGCGCGCGTCGTGCGCCGCGGACGGTTTGGCCGCGATGCTCGCGGTGGAGGCGAACGCGGTGCCCTCGGACCCGAGCGCGGAGACGTTTTCCATCACCACCGCCATCAATTACGCCAACGGCGCCCCCCACATGGGCCACGCGTACGAGGCGGTGGGGTCGGACGTGCTCGCGCGGTACCACAGAGCGTACGGCCGCAGGGTTCTGTTCCAGACGGGCTCGGACGAGCACGGGCAGAAGATCGCGGAGGCGGCGGAGGCGGCTGGGGTCCGGCCGATCGAGCTCTGCGATCGGTACGTCGCGGCGTTTCAGACGCTCAACGCGAAGATTGCCGTGAGCAACGACGTGTACAACCGCACGACGAGCGACGCGCACAAGACGGCGTGTCGGGAGTTGTTCGAGCGCAGTCGACGCGCGGGGGATATCTACCTGGACACGTACGAGGGGTGGTATAACGTGCGCGAGGAGACGTTCGTGACGGAGTCGGACGCGCAGAGGGACGAGTACAAGGACCCCGTGAGCGGGAAGCCGCTGAAGAAGATGTCCGAGGCGAGTTATTTCTTCCGGCAGAGCGCGTACCAGGCGCGCCTCGTCGACCACATCGAAAAAAACCCGGGGTTCATCCAGCCCGCGGCGCGGCGGAACGAGATCCTCGCGAGGCTCAGGGAGGACGAGCTCAGGGACCTGAGCGTCTCCCGGACGACGTTCGACTGGGGCATCCCCGTGCCGGACGCGCCGGAGCACGTCCTGTACGTGTGGTTCGACGCGCTGACCAACTACCTCACCGGCGCCGGGTGGCCCGCGTCCGGCGACGCGGGCGGAGGCTTCTGGCCCGCGGACGTCCACGTCATCGGCAAGGACATCATCTGGTTCCACTGCGTCATCTGGCCGTGCATGCTCTGGAGCGCGGGCCTGCCGCTTCCCGCGACGGTGTTCGGGCACGGCTTCGTCACCGCCGCGGACGGGCAGAAGATGTCCAAGTCCATCGGGAACGTCGTGGACCCGCTCGACGTCCTGCAAAAGTACTCGAGCGACTCGTTCAGGTACTACCTCACCAGAACCGCCGCGTACGGCTCGGACGTGCCCTTCTCCGAGCAGAACCTCGTCCTGATCCACAACGCCGACCTCGCGGACGTCATCGGGAACCTCGTGCACAGAGCCACGAACCTGTGCGCCAAGAACTGCGGCGGCGTCGTCCCCGCGTCGGAGCCCGAGACGACGGCGGCCTCGCTCCGCGTCGGCGCGTTGAGGGCGCAGACGGAGCGCGCGATGCGACGGTTCGAGATCCAGCGCGCGTGCGAGCTCGCCATCAACGCCGTCAAGGACACGAACAAGTACCTCACCGACGCGGCGCCGTGGGCGGTGAAGGGGGAGGGCGCGGAGGAGCGCAAGGCGACGATCATCCGGACGACGCTGGAGTGCGTGTTCGTCGCCGCGCACTTCCTCGCGCCCTTCGTCCCGGACGCCGCGGCGGCGATTTTCGAGAAGCTCGGGACGCCGCCGAGACCCATCTGGCGGTTGGACGCGGCGGGGAAAAACCTCGCGCCGGGGACCTCCGTCGCCGTCGGCGACATCCTCTTCGCCAAGCACGAGAGCCAAGCGGCGAGCGGCGCGGAGGAAGGGGGGAAGGGCGGCGGCGCGAAGGGCGCGTCGTCGTCGTCCGCCGCCGCGCCCGTCGCGAAGAAGAAGGCGCCGGCGTCGGACGCGCCGGTGAACGTCTCCCGCCTGGACGTCCGCGTCGGCACGATCGTCGAGGTTCGTCGCCACCCGGACGCGGAGAAGCTGTACGTGGAGATGATCGACCTCGGCGAGCCCGCGGGGCCGCGCCAGGTGGTCTCCGGCCTCGTCGACCACGTCCCCGAGGCGGAGATGCTGGGGCGGCGCGTCGTCGTCGTCGCCAACATGAAGCCGTCGAAGATGCGCGGCGTGGAATCGCGCGCGATGGTTCTGTGCGGCACGGGGGCGGACGGGAAGGTGGAGCCCGTGGGCGTGCCGAGCGACGTCGGGGTCGTCGAGGACGGCGCGAGGGTGGTCTTCGACGGGTACGCGGGGGAGCCGGACGAGACGTTGAATCCGAAGAAGAAGGTGTTCGAGGCGGTGGCGGCCGGGTTCGAGATCGCCGGGGACGGGACGGCGACGTACCGGGGAGAGGGGGGGATCGCCAAATTCGGGGTGCGGGGGACGGAGGGAGAGGGTGTGTGCGCGCTGCCGACGCTCAGGGAGGGGACGATCAAGTGAGGACGAGCGGGGGACGGGGTCGTCGAGAGACTGTGAGCGATTTTATTAAATCTCGCGATCGAACGGCACGATGAGATTTCAGACGACCGCACGGCCGCCGTGCGAGAAAGTGATGTGCAGCCACGGCTCGGCCGATCGATCCCGTGATTTTGCAATCCGGTCGAGGAGGGCGGACGATTTTTCGCCACTTGTCGTCGTCGTCGTGGCTCCGTTCCACGCCCTCGGCCACTCGCGCGCCGCGCCGGCCCGCCTCGATGTCGCGCGCGTTCGCCTCCGCGGCTCCGTCGCGCCCGTCGGCTCGCGCGTCGCTCGTCTCGGCCGACCGCGCGCGCGCGGTCTCGAGCGCGACCGCGCGCGCCTCGTCGCGTCGTCGCCCGTCGGCGTCTCCCCGCGGCGGACGCGCGTCGATCCCGCGCGGCGACGTCACCGGGCGGTGCCGCCGCGCCGCGCGCCGCGCGGCCCCCGCCCGCGCCTTCCTCGGCGGGGGCGCCGGGGCGGGCCGCGCGGACCCGTTCGCGGACGACGGCGCGTTCGGCCTCGACGCGGACCCCGCGCTCCTGCCCACCTTCGCGTGGTCCGCGGAGGTTCGCGTGCGCGGCGGCCGGTTCGACGGGCACGTCCTGCTCGCGAGCGCCTTCACGCGCGAGGACGTCCCCGTCGTCGCGGACCTCCTCCTCGGATCAGGCATGGCGGGCTTCCCGCTCGAGCGCCGCACGCTCGAGGTGTACCTCGCGGGCGCGGTCCCCGCGTTCCCGCACGGCACCTACCTGGTCGGCCGCCTCCGCGCGCCCGAAGAGTGCTCGGACGACGACGCGAATGCCGTCTCCGACGCATCCGTCTCCGACGACGCATCCGTCCCCTCCGACGCGTGTTCGAGCTGGAGCGAGGAGAAGGCCGCGCGCCACGGCCCCGTCGTCGCGTGCGTGGGGGTATCGTTCGACGAGTCCACTCGGCGAACGTTCACCTCCCTCTCTCCGCCGGGCGACGCCGCGTACCTCAGCGACCTCGTCGTCTCCGAGCGAGAAAGAGGCGAGGGCCTCGGCCGCGCGATGCTCGAGGCGGCGGAGACGTTCGCGGCGGAGATGCGCGCGCCGGCGATGTACCTCCACGTCGCCATGAAGAAACCGGGGGTGGTGAGGCTGTATAAGGAGGAGGGGTACGGGGTCGCGGGCGTGGACCCGGGCGTGTTCGGGTGGAGGGGGAGGCTGCTCATGAGGAAAACCATGAGGCAAAACGTGAAAGGGGAGCGCGAGGCGGCGAGCGCGGCGGCGAAGGTTTCGGCGGTTCGATGACAGACAATTTTGAAAGACATATTGACGCGTCGGCGCGAGGATCGCATCAGATGTCTTCGACGAGAGACGTTTTCGACATCTTCTCGTCGTCTCCGCTCAGTCCTCGTCCCATAGGTCTTTTAAGGTTCGGTAGGGTCCCGCGGGGTTGAGCCAGAAGGCGCCGTCGACGGCTCGGTACCTGGTTCGCTCCGCCAGCGCGTCCAGCTCGGCGAGGTCCTCGTCGCTCAGCGCCCACTCCTCGGCGATGACGCTCAGGTTACTCTCCACGCGCTTCGGGTCCGCGCTCTTGGGCAGCGCGGAGCTCCCGGGGCGTTTTTGAAGCGCCCACTTGATCAGCACCTGGCCGACGTCCCTCCCGACGCGTTCGGCGACTCGGGCGACGGTCGGGTCTTTCAGCAGCGCCGGCGCTCGCGCCTCGTCGCGTCTGAACATGGACGCCGAGTCCGGCGAGCCGAGGGGCGAGTACGCGGTGAAGTGGATGTCGTTGTCGGCGCAGTACTCGGCGAGTTTGCGTTGGGGCCAGAAGGGGTGGCACTCGACCTGGCACACGGAGATAGGGTGCCTCGCGTACGCTCTGATGGCGTCCATCTTGGCGGCGGAGAAGTTGGAGACGCCGATGGAACGCACGAGGCCCTCGTCCACGAGCGCCTCCATCGCCTCCCACGTCTCCCTGATGGACGGGCTGAGCGCCTCGCCGACGCACCCGGTGACGACGGGCCAGTGGATCAGGTACAGGTCCAGGTACTTGAGCTTGAGGTCTCCGAGGGTCTTCTCGCACGCGACGCGAACGCGCTCGGGGGCGTGGTCGGTGTTCCAGAGCTTGCTCGTGACGAACACGTCGCGGCGGGAGAGCTTGTAGTGCCCGAGGACGGCGTCGAGCGCCTCCCCGACCTCGGACTCGTTCTCGTACACGCTCGCGCAGTCCACGTGGCGGTAGCCGCACTTCAGCGCCGCCTCCACCGCGAGCCGGACCGCGCCGGGCTCGCTCTTCCACGTCCCGAGACCGAGGAGGGGGATGGCGAAGCCCGACGCGAGCGTCGCCCTGGGCTGGTCGGGGAGCGAGCGCGGGAGCGGGGGGCGGGAGGCGAGGCGTCGCTCGTCGATCGCGCGCTCCTCGTGCGCGATCTGCTCCTCGATCGCGCGCCGCTTCGCGAGCCGCACCACGGGGCCGCCGGTGAGGTCGAAGTACTGGATCCGCGCGCCGCCGTTCTCGCGCTCGCACGCGCTCGGCTCGTACGCGAACGCCCGCTCCAGCGTCTCCAGGCTCGCGCCGCGAGCCTCGAGCAACAGACGCTCGTGCGAAGCCCAAGCGGCGGTCCAGTCCCGGCTCCACCCGTACGCCGCCTGCGTGGGCGTGGGCGGCGGGAGCGCCGCGAGAACCGCCTCGTGGTCGATCGAGTCGTCGAAGCTCGTCGTCTCGGACGACGCGGACATCGCGCCGGGAGCGACGAGAGCGTCGGCGACGCGCGAGGAGAAGTGCGAAGAAAAAAAACCTCCAAAACGCGGAGTGAGGCGCACGCGCGCGAGTCACGTCAGTTTCGAAACGCACGATAAACTTTTTCCACTAGCCTAGAGCTCCTCTCACTCGTCCGAAACCGTCCTCCGTCGCGTCTCGGCGGTCCCCGCTCGCCGCCCCGCCCTCTTCGCTCGCGCTTTCCCCGTCCCGACCGGCATCGGGTCGCGCACGAACACCTCCAGCCCCCTCGGCCCCCACACGTTCGCCTCGAAGAACCCTCCCGGCGAAGACGACCCCTCCCCGTCCCGGCCGCGGACGCTCGAGACGCGGACCCACCCGTTGAGCCCCGACACGGACACGTCCGCCGCCCCGTCGACGGAAACCGAGCGAACCAAGCGCTGGTGGAAGAAACACGCGTCGGAGGAGGAGGAGCCGGAGTCGCCGTCCACCTCCGAGTCCGAGTCGCCGTCGCAGGAGTCGTAGCCGGAGTCGCCGTCGTCCTTCGCCGCCCGCGCGGCGCCCGACCCGGATCCGTACGGCGCCGCCGCCGCGGGGGAGTCGCGCCTCGCCGCCTCCCACTCCGCCACCGCCGCGAGCGCCGAGGGCGAGGGCGTTCCCCGCGCGCCTTCTTCCTCCTCCTCAGTCTCCTCGGTCTCCTCAGTCTCCTCGGCGCTTCTTTTTTCCGCCTCGAGCTTCTTCGCCGCCCTCGCGGCGTCCCTTCGCGCGTCGCTTCTCCGCGCCGCCGCGCTCGGGTCCGGTAAGGACTCCGTGGGGACGACGGCGACCCTTAACCCGGCGGGGCCGTGGAACGTCAACCCGACGGCTTCGGACGCGCGTCTCACGTCGATCCTCAGCAGCGGTCCCCAAAGGATCGTGAGCCCCGCGAAGGAGGCCCGGTCCATCGCCTCGCCCTCGACCCTCGGCGCGCACTCGAACGTCGCGAGGCTCGCGCCGAGCTTGAACCGCTTGATGTCGTCGCCGCCGAGGATGGAGTTCATGCGGTGGTGCAGAAACACGCCGGGGGTGTCGTACATGGCGCCCTTACCCTCGAACGCCCTCAGCGGGATGATCCCCAGCGTCGTCCCGGGCATCGCCGACGCCGTCGGGAGCCTCTTCCCGGGGACGCCGAAGTTGCCCTGCTCGCGCATGGCCTTGAGCGCCGCGCGGATGAAGGTGGATTTCCCGACGTTGGCGCTCCCGAGCACGTACACGTCGCGGCCCCGACGCTCGGCGAACATCGCGCCCACCGCCTCCCGCATCCCGGTCCCGCGCCGAGACGACACGCACACGACGCGCGCGAGGGTGAGCTTTCGCTCCAGGACCACCTCCTTCGTGACCCAATCCCGGAGCGCGTCCAGGTCCGTGCCCGCGGGTAACAGGTCCACCTTCGTCAACACCAACACGATCGGGTTGGCGCCGACGACGTCGCGCACGCGGTTGAGAAAACAGCCGTGGAAATCCGTCGCGTCAACGATCTTCACCACCAACGCCTTCTTCGTGCGAACGACCGCGAGCTGGTCGCGGAGCTCGCTCGGGGCGATGAGACCGGCCTCCATCCGCGCGCCGCCCTGGCCGGCGACGGCGTTGACCATGAGCCCGTGGGAGAGGTCGGAGCACCGCGCGCAGAGCATCGCGCCGTCCAGCTGTCGGTGCCTTCGCTTCGTCTCGTACGCGTCGAGCGGGACGAAACCGGAGACGGAGGGGTGGTCCGTCTGCAAGCGCACGCCGCAGCCGTAGCAGTTACCCTGAGGACGAGAGGGGGCGCGAGGGGGGGGGCGCGAGGGGGGACGAGGGAAGGTGAGTGTGAGAGGGCGAGCGCGCGCGCGAGAAGATCCTCCGAGCGGCGAACGGGAAGATCCTCCGAACGCGCCATCGGCAAAAATTTTGGGGCGCTCGACGAGAAAGACGCGCCGCGAGGGAGATCCTCCGAGGTGGCGCGAGGCGCGCGTCCGCACCCGCTTTCGGTTGACCTCATTCACCCCGCCGCCGCCGTCGCCGGGGCCGCCCGCGGACGCGTCGCCGTCGGGGCGCGTCCATCGCCTCGGAGCGGGCGGCGCGTCGCCCCCCGGGCGCGAACCGGCGGCGGCGGCGGTCGTGGCGGGCGCGCGACCCGGGCGGTGGACGCGACGACGCGAAGGCGCGGGGGGCGCGGCGCGAGGAGAGGCGCGGGGGAGCCGCGCGCGCCGAGGCGCGGAGACGAACGGCGCGAGCGAAGCGGCGAGAGACATCCCGACGCCGGGGTCGAGTGACGGGCCGCGCGCGAGGACGGCTGTCGTGGCGCGTGGGATTGTGCGTGGAGTCACGGAGAGGACAAAATAAACCGCGGCGCGGCGGCGACGAACACTGCGAACTGTCACGATTTACTCTCGACGCACACAGCTGTCCCTGTTCGAATCGCGGTCGCGCCCCCTCTTCGCGATGGCGCGCGCGTCATCATTCCTCATGAACGGTCGCGTTAAAAAACGCGCGGCCCCCGCCCCGCTCGCGCGTCCGTCGTCCCACACCCCGCCGACCCTCGTTCTTCGCTCGCCACCCTCCGCCGCCCTTCCGGATGACGGACCCGAGAAGATGGCACTCTCGTCGCGTCGCCCGCGCGTTCGTCGTCGCGCGTCGCGTTCTCAAACCCCGCCCGCCGAGGGATCCGCGCCTCACCGCGCGTGGTTCGTCTTGAACTTCTTCTGCCTCGCCTCGATCGCGCGCTTGCGGGTGATCCCGTCCGCGATCTTTCGGTACCTCGCCAACGCCTGCGTCTGGGTCTCGTCGTCCCACTCGAATCCGCAGTCGTCCGCCATCTTCTTCTTGCTCGCCCCCGTGCTCTCCAGGATGGGCTCCAGCGCGTCGTTGAACTTGCGCTTCCGACTCGCCCACGCGTCCACGAGCTTGAGAAACGCGTCCTCCATCTTTTTCATCTCCCCCGGGGTGATCTCCCCGCCGCCCTTCGCCGCGCGCATGGGCGCGAGCTTCGCCTCGAGCTCGGCGTTCTCTCGGTTGAGCTGCTCCGTCTTGGTCTTACACTGCTTCGCCGTGAGCTGCTTCGCGAGCTTCGAGAGCCGCGCGTGCTTCTGCGCGAGCGCCGCCTTGGCCTCCGCCAGCGCCGAGCTCGTGGTCTTCGCGCTCGCCTCCGCGGCGGCGGTCTCCTCCGACGACATCACCTCCGCGTCCTGGTTCGCGTAGTACACCTTCTGCTTCCCCGCCTCCTTGACGCGAATCTCCCCGCGCTCCGCGAGCTGGTCGAGGTACTTCTGCGCGAGGCCCTTCTTGATGCCGTGCCGACCGAGCGCGTCCGCGACGTTCTGCGCGTTGAACGGGCGATTCTGCGCGTTGACGTGCCGGAGCACCGTGTCCGCCATCGCGACACGGGGTCGGGGATGTTGAGGCGCCGCGCGTCGGAGGGATCTGAGCGCGCTCAAACTTGGCACCCACCAGCTGTTGTTCCCCACTGCGGCAGAAATCGTCCGTTGCGCCATCGGGTCGAGAGTCACGGCAGTTCAGCAGTTGGCTGCTGGCCGCAGTGTGAGTGCGCTCGCATTTTTCTCCCCGCTTGCGGGCGCGGATTTCCACTGATTTCGCGCGCGGCCGCACGGCGTCGGACGCGCGGGGTTCGCGACCATGGCGACCGTCAACGCCGTCGTCGAGCGCGGCTGCTCCATGCTCGTCCACTTCGACCGCGCGGCGAGCGCGTCGGAGATAAAGGACGCGCTCGAGTCCGGGAGCGCGCACGAGAAGGCGGAGGCGATGAAGAAAGCCATCGCCATCCTGCTCTCGGGCGACCAGATGCCGCAGATTTTCATCACCATCGTGCGGTTCGTCCTGCCGAGCGACGACAAGTACGTGCAGAAGCTCCTGCTTCTGTACATGGAGATCATCGAGAAGACGGACCAGAGCGGCAAGCTCCTGCCCGAGATGATCCTCATCTGCCAGAACCTGCGCAACAACCTGCAACATCCGAACGAGTTCCTCCGCGGCGCGACGCTGCGCTTCCTGTGCAGAATCTCAGAGACGGAGATCCTGGAGCCCCTCATCCCCTCGATCGTGTCTTGCCTCGAGCACCGCCACGCGTTCGTGCGACGCAACGCGGTGATGTGCATCGACCGCATCTACCAGATGCCCGGCGGGGACATGCTCCTGCAGGACGCCCCGGAGACCATCGAGCGGTTCTTGAGCGGGGGTGAGTCCGATCTCTCCACGCGACGCAACGCGTTCCTCATGCTGTACAACAACGCCCAGGACCGCGCGGTGAACTTCCTCATGTCCAACCTCGATCAGGTGGCGAACTGGGGGGACATCCTGCAGAACGTCGTCCTCGATCTCATCCGCAAGGTGCGCCCGCGAACCCCCGTCGCGCGAATCCCGAGCCGAGGCCTCGGACCGTCGCCTCGATTTTCCACCCCCGAGGCCGCGAGCGCGCCCCGCGTTTGGAAAATACCTAAGGCGCGGGGCGCGGGGCCGCTCGAGCGCGGCGCGCGGGCGGCGACCCCTCGCGCGCCGCGCGTCGGGTCCGCGCGCCGCACGCGTTCGCGCGCGCCCGCGCCGATCGCGATCTCGCGACGCGGGCGTTCCCCTTCGCGCGCGCGATCGCGACCCTCCC
>MDSW01221888.1_pt1 | contig 25193 bp, 10 predicted proteins | sample 811171 | NCBI WGS metagenome assembly MDSW01 (sample SAMN05326641, study PRJNA326480) | marine metagenome | isolation source: seawater | place: Atlantic Ocean: North West | collected 2012 | reverse complement strand
CCATCAGAAGAGCGACTCTTGCTAAACCAGTCACGCAAAGAACTATCACCACTTTTCGATTCACTTACACCACCTCCATTACCTCCATTACCTCCATTACCATTTCCATTAGAACCATTTCCATTGCCACCATTACCATTTCCATTGCCACCATTACCATTTTTATTTTTTTCTTTATCATTTTCATCATCTCTCACCAAATATCCACGAATACCTGTATGATATCCAGAAGGCATTTTCTTGCACTTTTTATCTGTATAACAATAATAATATCCCTGTTTACACTTTTTCATTAATAAAAAAGTAAATTACTCTTTATTATTTAGAAAACCTTGTTTCAACATTTTTTGTAGATCGGATGTTGACCCCACAAATACTGCGTTATTAGTAACATTATTTGTAGTTTTAATATTATCTTCTTCAACTTCTTTGACTTTCTTTTGGAGATCTATTAACTTATCAGTTGTATCTGCAACACTTTTAATTAACTGACCAGCAACCTCATATGCTCTTGGACTTGCTCCTTCTCCTGCAAGCTCCATTATGCCATTTATTGCTTCTTGTCCTTTTTCAATTAAGGAATATAAATTTGCTCTTGTATACTCATAATCCTTCTCAATATCATTATCTTTTGATTTAGAAACTTCTATCTCTTTAGGAGTTGTCTCTACAATACTACTTTCTGTATTGAGTGCTTCATCGATACTATCATAATTATTACTCATAAACTACCTCAAATATCCTTTTGTTGTGTAGGACTATAATTTTTAGAATCTGAGAAATATTCCCATCCTTCACTGAATCCAAAATCATCTTCCGGACCAGCATCAATTGGATTTGGGGTAGCCGTATATCTCATTTCTCTAGTTGCAGTCTTAGTATTTGTACTAGAATAAACATCTGCTTGAACTTTTTTGATAAGACCATCTGTAGTATCCGAAACTGGTCCAAATAAGTATGTTTTTGCAGTAAAATCTAATGTGTAAATTAATGCTCTTCTACTAGAAAAATCTCCTTCATAATCATCCTGGAATGAAATATTCTCCAATAAAACCGGAATATCTCTTTTTTCTCCTATAGAACTAACCAAATCAACAGTCAAATTAAATGCTGGTTGAAAATATGGTAATATTTGCTCAACTATTTGAAGAGCATCATCATTCAACTTACTTAAAATATTTAATTGAAATCCTATATTATATGGAACGGGCATATAAACTCTTTTCAAATTTGTACCATCTGATGCTTTAAACGATTGAGTTACTCCTGCCTTTCTTGTAGAATCATAGGACACTGATGTCATCTCAAATGACATTCTCGGTAAAGTTATTTGTACTGGTTTATTTAAATCCGCTTGTTGCTCAAGACGAGCAAGAAATTTTTGTGACGGTCCATATGCCAAAGGAACTTTTAACTCACTATAAGAATTTCCTGCAGAATCATCATGACGAATATTAATATTATTAAACAGTGTTCCAAAAGAAATAATCGTCTTTCTAATTATTTCATGATAGTAATAAGTTCCTAACATTAGTAAGTACCAAATGGATTTGACTCTGAAAAATCTATAATGAGATCTGCTTCACTCTCTATTTCATCACCTTTGTCATATTTATCACTAAATTCTGCTGTCTGAATATAATCAACACTATATTTTGCTGATGAAGCTGTTCCAACTATTACATCATCAGCAGCAAATGTTCCATCTGTAGTTCCCAATTTTAATATATTATTTGGAGCATCCCAAGATTTTACCCTTCCTTTTGCCCCAGAAACTGATCCAGTAACTTCCTCATTGAATGCAAAAGTACCCAATCCAGTTATAATTGGAGGATTACTAATTGTTGCAATTGCTGTTCCGGCAGTATATCCAATACCAGCATCTACTATAAGAACCTGAGTTACATGATTTTCATTACTATCAATAACAACTCTACCAATAGCAGTGCCAACACCTGAAATTGGAGATGCAAAAGCGATAGAAGGAACAGACGCATATCCACTTCCACTAGAAGCAATACTTACAGTACCAATACCAGAATTGGATGTCACTAATACTGCTGTTGCTGCAGCACCAACTCCATATGTAGTAGTTCCTACACCAGTTATAGTTGCTCCAGCACTAATGATTGAGACTGTTGGAGTAACTGTATAACCAGCACCTGGATTTGTGAGCAATATTTCCTTCAAAGAATAAACATTACCAACTGCTGTTGTTATTGCAACTGCTGTCGCATCTTTTCCTCCTGCCGGTGCAGTTGTAATAGCAACGGTTGGAACCTTTGTATACCCAAATCCATCATCATTTAAAACAATTTTTCTAATATAACCAGTTTCTGTAGATAAACCAACTGATGCTGTAGATCCAATGGAAATTAATTTTAAAGTAGTTATGTAACCTTGACTTTGAAGTACATCATCAATTTCTTCCGTTGTTGTACTAATTTCTTCCCATCCACCCATTTCATCTTCGTATTCAAAGAGTTCACATTTCAATTCATAAACATAATTTTTTCCCAACTGATAAAATGGTTTTTCATGCTCTACAAATTTCACTTCAAAAATTCTTTTTCCTAAAGGAAAATATATCAAATCTCCTTCTCTAGGTCTTGAAGAGACTTCTACTTCAGAATCTGGCAACGATTCTAAAAAAGATGAAATAAAATCTTCAAATCTTTCTTTAGATATAGTAACTATGAGTTCATCCTTTAAACTCATACCAAATTTGGTTAAAATATCACCTGCTCCAGTATATCCATCATAAGTATTGACATATGCTTCTATGGCAAAATTATCACTAAACTTAGATGATTCAACTTCATTTAAAATCTGATCCTTATTTACAATTCTTCTAGGCAAGTAAATAACTTCTATACCATAAATGGTAAGTTGCTCATTGATTAATTCTTGAATTAATCTTTGCTCAGATTGAGAACCTTGAAGAAAGAAAGGATTAAGTGCCATTATCCAACTAAATCGAGTGGTGGTAATTCATAATTTGAAGACATATTTTGCCTTATATCCGCTATTTCCCTTTCACCATCTTCATATATTTCTCTACCATTTAATTCAATTCCTCCAGGAAGTTTTACACCTCTAAATTTTATTAAATTTTGTCCCCACTGCCTCTTTATAAGTGCCGTAAGATATTTTTTCATAAATTCATGATTATAAATTTGAGTAGCATCTTGGGGATCTAAAATTCTATAACAATCAATAACTAAAAAGTCATCTAGATTAATATTATCCCAATCCATATCCAAATACAATCTATCTTGCACCTTATTAAATCTTACTCTTTTATCTGCAGTTAATAAGAAATCTATATCTTCAAGATATGTTTTAATCATTGAATATTGAAGTAATTCAATAGAATTGAAAAAATATAAATCATTCAAAAATAATTGATACTTTATATTAAACATTCCACTTGAAATTGTACTAGTATCAATCTTAAATACTTTTTCAATTCCAATAACAGAATCTGGAACTGCTATGAAATTACTAGTTTCATAGAAATTTGAAGTGATTGTACCCAAACCTGCAATATTTGTTGATGTTCCTGTAGTTGTAACAATTCCAACATCAGTTGTTCCAGTAGCTCTACCACGATCTAAATCATTTTGAGAAACTTTGTATTTCAAATACATTCTCTCAATACCATCATAATGACGTTCATTAAAAAGTTGTATAGCATCATCAACTAAATCATCCACCTGATCATCATCTACATTTATTTCTAATACCGGAGCACCCAATCTCCTAAAACAATAATCTATAAGTTCTTGTCTAGTGCCTGGTTTAGCCATCAGTATTCTCCTCCATCTATGTCTAGTGCTGTTAAAGTGCCGCCAATATTTACATTAGTACTAAAAGTTGCTATTCCAGTAAATGTACTCAATCCACTAATATTTAAATTTGAAAGAGTTCCCAATTTGGTTAAAGATGAAAGAGTAATTCCAGAACCAAGAGTAGTACTATTTAGTACTGTATTTGAACCAATCTTAAAAACTTGACCGCTAGTAACACCTAATCCAACGGATGATCTTAAAGTATCTGAAGTATTATGATAAGTAAATGTTTTTAAAATATTTTCAGAACCAATTCCAATACCACCACCATTAAGTAAAAGATTTGTTCCAACAGTAGTAGCAATTCCTACTCTATGGTCTGCTAACTCAATTGTTTGAGAACTAATCTTAGTTTCTGTTCCCAATACAAATAAGTCACCTTTAATAGTAACTTTTCCAGTATCATCACCAACACCAGACGGATCAATAATTAAATCAGAAGGTCCAGTAATACTACTAGTTCCAACATTAATTCCAGTTCCAACAGTACCTGTTGAAAGTTTAGATGCTGTTACGATTCCTGTTGTATTAGCACTAAAATCAGATGCTAAAGTAACCGCAAATCCTACATTTGCACTTCCATTAAACGGTATTGTCTGAGTTACTACATCACCAGAAATACTAAAATCTCTTTCTGTAGTTAAAGTATCTGCAGATCCGGTAACATTACCAGTTACATTACCATCAAATGTTGTGGCAGTTATAATACCACCAGAAGCGGTAATATTTTCTCCAACACTCAATTCTGTTGTAGTAGTTATACCAGATACTGTAAATACTTTATTTTCAAAATCATAAACAATATCAGAGGTTGTTGCGGCACTTACCATAGTGCCAGAAGTTAAACTTGTTAATACAAGTCTTCTACTACCAGTAGAAGGTACGCTAAGAGCTGCACCAGTATTAGTTAAATTAGAACCATCACCATAATATGTAATAATACCACTAGTTGCTGTTACAACTCCAGAAGATACTTGTAATGTTCCTAGAGTTGAAATTCCAGTTATATTAAGATTGCGTCCACTAACTTCATCAAACTCAATGTCTTGGTTTACATATAAATGACCACCAACATATAAATCACTTTCAAAAGTTCCTACTCCAACAAAAGTTGATAGTCCAGATACACTTAAAGATGTTACGGATGCTATTCCACCAATTACATTAGTAGATATTCCTGATTTTATAGAAAAATCAGAACTAGACGCTGGAGTTCCTGAGATGGAAGAAACTACTTTAATAGCATTTCCCTGCCCAACTCTGACATTAGTTAAGTTATTTTGATTTACCTTAACCTTAACATCTGCCATTAGCGAGTTACTCCCTGCCTAACAAGTACCATACCTTCAAGAACTCTCGTTTTAACTGTATCTTTTTCAATTACAATATCATAAACATATCTCCCCGCTTTCAAATTAACAGTAGCAGTGTTTGCTAAAGCAATTTGTATAGTTCCATTAGATGCTGGAGAAACTATAGATGTTGTAAAATCTGTTTTAGTTGAACTTCCAGCATGTTTTCTCATTTGAGAAGTTACAGTATATCCATCAAGATTTAATGGAGAACTAGAATCGGTAGATTCTAATGTAAATGTTTGAGAAAAATCCTCTCCGCTATTAATGGTAATATTGCTAACGTACGTAGCTGCCATCTATCTTATAAATATAGTCTCTCCTTATATTTATATCTTACTTTATACCCATAGTAGAAATAACTTCCTGTTGCTTCAAATATAATTTTATCGAAGTCTTTAACATTTGCTTTAACTCATCAATATCTCTACATTCATCAATTTCTCTTGCTTGCTTTTCATATTCAAACAATTTATTAATACTATTTAATTCAATATTATCTGGATCCATTTAATAACTCCTTTACTAAAGATTTTAATTCCATAATCTCACTTTTCATAGAAGAAATTTCATCTTTTTGAGATTGTCTATATGAAAGAGATTTGAGATACTGTTCATAAGAAACAGTATCACAATTCACTATAGCACCTGTTTTTTCATCTCGGTATAAATTTTGATACCCTTCAACCTTTATCATCTTATTGCTATTGATCTGAGATCTTTAATTCTTGGATATTTTGCCTGATTTGTTCCAGACATTACAATTTTTATAGTATATCCAGTAAACAATTCTAAATTATCTGCAGTAAATTGATATTCAAGATACTCATCTTCAGAACTTGCATTTACGTAAGCATCTGATCTTCCAGTATTTTTGGAAGGATCTAACACTAAATATCCTTCTTCATTATTATATTTTAAATTATCATATCCGGGGAATAAATCAAAGGTTTGATCTATTTCACTAGATTCAACTCTATTCAATTTATAAAGAACTCTAAAATCAGCAGTTTGATCTCTATATGCGGAAAGAATTACTTTAAGTGATGTCGCAGGATTTTTCAAATTAACTGTATTTGAAACATAAACTGCCGAATGAGGATCGAATTGAGAAGATCTTACAATGTCATTATTTTCATATTTAGTTACAGGGTTATTTAATCTTGCAGACCTAAGTTCAGTTCTGGCAGTATCCAAATAAATTATAGGAGATAAATTATCATCATCATCAGATCTATTTAAAGTAATTCCAGTAGTGAGAGATTTATTTCTTGGTAAATTGGTAAGATGTTGACCCTCATTTATCTTGGAACAAACTAATCTAGTAGTAGATAATTTATTCAAAGTATTTAATTCTACTATTTCAAATCCTTGATCTAAGAATGATGCCTCATTTCCACTTACACTAGTTCCACTAACAGTTCTTATTTTTGTATTAATTGAAGTTGTAGTACCTGGAGTAATTACATCATAACTTGGTATAACCTCTGAAAATTCTATATTTTCAGATGGTTTTATTGAATTCCCTCCAACAAAAGAATCATCAATAAAGGAAAGTTGAGGATATTTTGTTGTACTATCTTCTTCCCTATTTAATCCATAAGTTCCTGTTCTATCTATTTCAATATAATATCCATCACTATCAATATCAAAAGAATTTAATTGATGATCTTGATTTATCCTTCTCAAGGATACGCCATTTAATTCATATTTGTATACATTTGAATTTATAGAATGAGTGGTAATTTTTGTACCATCGATCCCTCTTCCATGAATAGTAATATTTCCGGATGAAGCAGCACTATAAGAAATAATTTCATTTCCTATCTTCATATATCCATAGTTACCATTGGAAGAATTGATGGCAAATCCCTCAAAAGTTTCTAATTCAGTACTACTCGATACAGTTATTACATCTCCAGTCGTAGAATCTGCACTTATTGCTGATGTTAAAGTTGTTGGAATATATGATGATTGTACACTTGACAATCTTACACTATTAATTCCAGAGTACATTCCATGATTGAAATGATTAACTCTAAAATATGTACCTCTATTTGGAATTTCGGAAGAAGATACTTCAGAACGAAGAATTGTAGTACTTCCCATAGAAACAATTGTATTTGCAGTTGGATCTGGATAATAACTCACTCCTATTCCAGTCTTAAAAGCATGATTGGCATCTGAACCAAATTCTCCCTGAATACCTGATAAAAATAATGTATCAATACCACTTATTTCAGAAATAGAAATAAAAGCATCTCTACCACTCCTAGATGTTGTTGAACTTGTAACAATTCCAACAACATCACCAACTTGATATCCATGACCCCTATCTACGATAGTTGGATTTACTGTAATTTGTCCATTATCATTATTAACTGTTCCTACGTTTAACTTTAGACCAAAACCTTGTCCAGTTACAGAATATGTTTCTACTTCAGCATCAGTTTCATAATTAAGTCCCCCAGTCTGAATAGCAACACTATTTACAGAACTTCCTGTTCCAACAATAAATGCAACACTACCAGGAGTATTTCCTGATAATTTTCTTCCTGGTTCTAATATATTACTAAGATCACCCCAAACAGAATTTCCCGATTCAATTATAGTCGTTATACCAATATTTCCAGTTTTTGGAAGAGTTCTAATTGGATTATTTCCTAGAGTTTGAACATAGTCATTATTAATATCTAAACTTGGATTATGGAAAAATGCCGTTCCTGATGTTGGAACAAACTGCGCTTTTCTTAACTTAAATTTCAAATCCTGATATTGATTTGGTGTCCAAATAGAACCATTTTGAGATTTGAATAGACTTCCCATAGCAAACTGCTTAGTATATCTAACAGACTCTGCATCAGGTAAGGATTGAGTATTGACTGTCTTTTCTCCCATCTGAGCAGTCCAAAGTTCATATTCATCAGAAGTTTCTGAAACAATTACGAGTGCATATTCTCTTCCGGGTGCAAGATATATTGGTGTTGGGAATACAACTTTAGTGGCAATTTCACCAGTTGTTGATGTCTGAATTTGTATAATTTCATTTCCATTTTCATCAGTTGTTCTGGGTCTTAAAACAGCAGGTTCTTCAAGAACAACTCTTGTTGGCGTTCCCAATTCAACTGTTCTTATTTCAACTCTTACTGGGTCATTTCCTGAAGGAATATTTGCAAAGTATAAATCAACTTCTGTTAGAATAGCACCATTACTATCATCATTTTGCCCTGTAAAATCGGGAGCATCAATATTCCCACCTACAGTAAATGTTTGTGCAAGAGGATCAAAAAATTGTACAAAAGTCTGCCTAAAGGAAACAAATTGTCTTCTTTCCCAAGTTCCTTGAGAATCATAAGAAACTTCAGCAGATGAAATTAATTTGCTTCCTGGTAATGGTTTTTGATTTGTTGAACTATTTGTTAACTTATAAGTTTTATTTCCTGTAGAAATCCGTACAGAAGGTGCTGGATCACTAAAAGGATCTCTCAAGAAAAATGATCCTATTAAATCTCCATAATTATCGGAGATTAATCTAATATTCTTGACATAAGATACAGCGCCACTAGTTTGTCCAACCAACTTCATACCATTGACTAAGTATCCAGAAAACTCTCCCTGTGCTTCAGAAGAAAGTGCAAAAGTATCAACATTTAAAGTTTTTGAAGAAGAACTATATTCTGTGGGTATATTCTCCGACTTTAGATATGGATTTATATTAAATACTGTAGTTGGAGATCTATGTGGACCATACTTATGATTGGAATTTGCTAACCTAAATGTTATTAAATTATCATCACCAACAGAACCAACCACCGTTTCTCCTGCTTGGAAAGTTGATACTGATGAACCAGAATTTTCTAAAGTATCGTCATTTGCAATTTCAATTAATTTTGGTATAAAATCAACTCTACCATTTCCATCAAGGAATTGATAAAATTTAGTTAGTGGCTTTAAATTTGTTGCAGAGAATTGTGTATTTCTAGACCTCATAAATTCTTCTTCACCAGAAGAAACTATAACGTCTCTAGACCAAGAATTAGTGAAGACTCTACTTACAAGTCCCCCACCAAACCTTTGAACAACTGTTCCGGCATTAATATTTCTTGCGGCAAGTCTAATTGTTCTAACCCAAGTATCACTACTTGGTGTCAAAGTTACAACACCGTTGTAAGATACTACATGAAATGGATTTGCATTTTCAACTCTAGTTGCAAGTGGTTGTTCTATCCAATCTATAGAATTATATTTTAAAGTTACTATATTTCCAGTTTTTTGAGTATTGGGATCAAGTAAATCATAATTCCCAGATAAATCTAAAGTAGTTTCTGGTTGTTCTGTTAATGGGGTAAGTTGACTGGAAATTGTATTTTTTGATATTATTGGAGTTAATTCGTTAGAATCGGAATTAACTTCTATAGAAGAAATTTCAAAATCAATTAAAGAATTATTCTTAAAATCATCTACAAAGAAACCACTCTTAAATCTATCTCTACCATCAGAATCTTTAATCTGTAAAGTTTGAGTATTTAATTCAAGTAAAGATAATGATGTAACTTCTTCCAGATTTTCAAGTCTATCATCAATTCTACCAATATCTTTCATAGTATATCTTCTATTATCAATCAAAGATATTTCAGGGCGATCACTATTGTATAGGTACGGTGGCAAGGATATTGTTGCCAATTCCATAACTTGTCCATTATTATTAACTGGTTCTCTAGCAGGATCTTGAGATACTCCCTTTCCTACAAATAACTTTCCAGATTTATCAATATAAACTTTATCAATTCTTGGGAGATAATAACTATATCCAAGTAAAGAATCTTCATTAGGAGATAGAGTTTTCATGAAAGTGAATGATCTATCCGTAAATGGTGATTTAGTTGCGGTTGATGCATCAAAATTTACAACTCTTGGTCTAAAATCTAAGGTATCTGATGCTCTAACGTAATCATTGCCAATATTTGGAATATCTTCTGCAAAATTACTTTCCGGATAACTTAAAACAGTAAATAAATCACCATTATCTGATGTTGGTATAGTATAATGATCAAGTACGATTAAAAGTTTTTTAGAGGGAACTTGACTATTTTGAGTTCTTACTAATTTTGAATAATCATAATATTGATCTTTTTGTCCTTTATCCAAGATAAAATCTTGAGTTACATCAAAGTAATTACCGTCAGTTATCGTTGTAATATTATCTTCAATTCCACTTTCCTTAAAATTAACCTTTTCTCCAATTACAAATCTATCAGAGTTTAAGTAAACTACAGCAACAGTATTTGAGGACAGTGCATTATTACTTACACTATTTTCAACTACTCTAGCAATAGCATTACTATTACTACTTACAATTTCTTCACCAACTATAGAATCACTAGCACTTGAAGATAATACAATCTTATCAAATGTAGCTTTAGAATTATTTTTAGACTCATATACACAAATAACCTTTGCAACATCAGGATAATTTAGAGAAATTTCCTCATCTTCAACTCTCAATCCATAATAGATACTTGTAGTCAATCCCGTAGATGTTGTAGTTACTCCTGAAGAAGTTTTATTTACTTCTACTTGAACACTTCTAGTATAATTTTTTACTTTACTAACAATACCATTTTTAGTAAGAGTTGCATTAACTACGGCATTACTTGATGCCTGATCGGTAAGTCTTCTAAATGAAACTTGATTGGCATCAAATATAAATGAATCACTAGTTACTGTACCAATTCCTCCTCCATTATAATGAATAGAATATCTATCTGCATCAAAAGAAGTAAAGAAAGCACTTGAAATTCCTGTAAATTCTGAAATAGTTGCTGTCATGGCAGCGCCACTAATTTCTCTAGAACCTAATTGTTCTCTTATTGTTAAAGAAGAATTTGAAAGATCTACGGAAGAAATATTTGTATTAGGTAATTTTTCATAAAGACCCGAAGATTCTGAATTTTCTAATATTGGAGCACCTATTTTTATATCCGAAAGTTCTGTATCTGCAGTCAATAAAGCACCAGTATAAACTCCATCAACAGGACCAGTTACTGCTTCTAGTGTTAACGAAAGACTATCAGCGGAAATATTAGTTACTCTATTAAAATGCTCTTCACCAGATCCTGATTGGAAACGTATAATAGTATCGGTTTTTATGCCAGTAAATACATTACCTGGACTAACTATAGTATCATTTGAATTAACAAAACTTGCATTTGCTACACCATTTGGCAAATTAAATTTTTGTAGGAGTGTATCTGCACTAAAATCATTTGCACCACTACCAGAATTTTCTACAGATTTAATATCACTTATACCATAGATATCTAATTCTTTAATACTTCTTTTTACATCATTATTTCCATTTATTACTAACCCCTCACCCTTAATAAAAGATCCTGTTGTATTTGTAACATAAATTAAATTCTTATCACTATAAGCAGCAACAGTAAATCCTGTTGCTCCACTAACAACACCCTTTACATGAGAATGAATTGGTAATGATATATTGGCATTTAATATGAATTTTGTATATGTTTGGATATCATACAGATAAAGATTCCATTTAGTACTTGATCCACTATAAGCGGCATCAGTAAGTCCAAATGTATAAACTCTTGCCTTTCCAATTTCAACACCTGTAGATTCAGATTTATGCTTATTCTTTAAAGTCAATAATTCATTATTTGTAGGTGTTCCGGCAACATTATTAACTTTAAGTAAATTTCCCATTCTGAATGGAAAATTTGTCAAATCTATATTTTTAGTATCTCTTGGTTTTTCTACATCTAATATAGAAGTCCCTGTAGTTTCTACATCATAACCCTCAACATATGCTTTTCCTGGAGAAACTTTAACACACATCAAATCATCCGAAGGTGTGTTCAATTCATCCGTTTTTTGATCCTCAAAAAATAATCCATTACCACCCAATTTATCATTAAGAGAATTGTGGACAGATATTTGGAAAGGATTTACAGAATAACTTCCAGATTCATCATTTGTTCTTTCGGCAAGATAATCCTTTATAATATTATATTGTGTTTTCGACTCTATAAATTTCTTCCTACCATCTCTCAAACGTAATAACTCAACAAAGTTTGTATCATCAACGTCAGTTAATAACTTTTTAGTTAAAGTTAAATTTATTTGTAATCTATCAGCTCCAGGTGCAGCATAGTTTGAGAACCCTTTTGCATTATCATATAAACTATCATCATCCTTGGCACTAATTAAACTTTCTTGTATATTTAAACCCACCCTATATGATGGAGTATTTGTATAGTCATCTAATATTATAGTTTGCTTAGATACATTTACAAAATATCCCCTAATAAAGTATATACCATCCCCTATAGATGCAGATGAACCTATTGAAGAAGCATTTAAATCTATTAATGAAGCAAAAGGTGTTCCTGCATTAATAGTTGTATTTCCATAAGTAATATTTTCTTCTGATATTAAATTTTCCCCATCTTCAAATTGCTCAAATGCAAAATCATTGTTTGAATCTAAGTACTTTACATATAATGTAATATATTCTACATTATTTCCATCTGGAAAAGAAATATACTGTACAGTTGCAGTAGTTCCAGATGTTTGCCCAATAATCTTTTTACCTAAAAAATTATTAATATAAACGGATATATCTACACCAAAATTAGTAGTATTTAATTTTACAGCATAAAATTGATTATCATATGATATATTTCCCGGAATAACTACAGATCCTTCTTTGAAAATATGACTACCAAAACTTTCAATTTGATTTTGTAATATAGACTGTAGAGTAGTTAATTCTCTAGCCTGAACTGGAGAACCAGGCTTAAATAAAACCTTATAAAAATTCTTTTGAGAATCAAAATCATCATAATAAGGATTTATATTTAAGTTTACTTTTTGTGCCATTTGTTTTTAAAATTCCAGAATAATTTTAACGTCTTCTTTTTGCCTAGAGTCTCTACTTACAGAAGTTCTATTATCAATATAAATTACATCTCCTGTCTTTCTATTTATCTCAGGATTGGCAAGTCCTTTTGTAAAAGTAACTCCTAAATTAATTCCATCATAAACACTTGTGGATGCACTAGAACCAAAAGCAGTATCTATTTGTGCAGAAAATCCTTCCGATCCAGTTACTGCCACACTACCACCAGATCCTGGTGTGGCAGTAAAATCATAAACCTTAGAATTATCAGCATTATCAGTGGAATCATTTCCATTATAATATGATAAAGATCTATCACTGTAATATTTCAAAACCTGCGTGTCTGCATCATAAGATGCTACATAACCGGTAGCAGTAGTTAATGGATTTGTTGATAGCGTTTGTGTTATTTTTTCTCCAATAACTGGTCTAGATGAACTTGTAAATGTAGTAAGTCTTATAGAGTATAATGATGAAAATTCATTTGCAGTATACTTTGTTCCTGAAGAATCGAAGGTTTCTGGATCTTTTATTAATCCAACCTGAGCAAACACAGTATTAACCGGAAAATCCCTAGTAGAATTATCAAACCTTGCATAAATTAAAACTCTTTCTGCACCAAGATCAGTGTAAAGATCATATCCATGTCCCCTTGAAGGTGGTATGATAACAATCAATTTTGCAGATGTTCCAGTAAAAGTACTTGGTCTAACATTACTTAAATCAACATAACCATAAGTATATCCACTTCCACCAGAAACAATTCTAACAGACTCTACCTTTTGATTAGTATCATTCGAAATTTTAACTAATGCCTTTCCTCCAGAACCATCTCCAATTATGTCACAGACCTCTTCTTGACCTTGCAAATATCCCAATCCTGCATTTTCAATATAAACTTTTTTTATTTGGTTATTATTAATAGTCGAGTCTCCAGATTCCCTAACAGTTTTTATTTGAGAATTTTGACTTGTCGACCAATCATTTGGCAAAACAATATATTCAGTAGAATCGAATTTAATTATATCACTTGGGGAAATTGTGAAAAGATATTTCCACAAATATCCATCATTACTAGAACCAGCAGAAGATACTTCTAAATCAGTAAATGTTGGTTCATCTTTAGATTTATTTCCTTTTGCACTATTTGCACCACTTGGTCCATATGATCCATTATCAATGCATAAGTATACTCTAAAATCACTGTTTACAACATAATATTGTGAATCATATAATCTCGTACTTTGAGAATTTGGTGTTCTGTTATTGAGAGAATAATCATGACGATACATATCATATTCAGTATTTGCAGTCCAAGTAACTTTTTTTATAACTCTTCTTGCATTTTGAGATGTAATTCTTTTACCAAATAATGAATTATATCTATAATGATTTAAGTAATCTATATTATCTATAGGAGATGGTGTATTTGTATCCCAAGTAGAAGATCTACCACCAAATAATCCAGAACTTCCTGAAGGAATTGTACTTGATAAAGGTTTTGGATTAGAAAGACCTAAAAAAGCATAATATGAATTGCTAGTATCAGATATAGAATCAATAAAATTACTAGCGTTTAATATTCTAAACTTGTCTGTAACTAGCGCGGCCATATTTATAGTTTTTTAGATATTTATATTACTTATCAATAGCGCCATTTTCTCTAAATCCAACTTGACCTCTTCTTTGTATAGTTGGGAAAGATGATAATCCAGAATTTATTTCTAACCCCTTAACAGTCAAAGAAATTGGGTTTGATGAAGATCTAGATCCCATTGTCAATTTACCCCAAGAGAATCTTCCCACAGGATTTGCAAATGATCCGGTAGTAGCTAATCCTACTATCGATGTATTTGGATCAATAACACAAGTTATAATACCCAACCCACCAACACCAGCAGGTAAGGCAATATTATGTACAGCATAATATACATTATCTGCAAAAGTTGTTCCAATTCCTACTACACCACTACCATCTGTCTCTAAAGAAGTAATACCTGTACCAATACGAGTATCGAAAATATAAAGAGCTGTTTCAGATTGAATAGACTTTGCTGCATCATCAAAATCATCATCAGTAGAATATAAATTAAATTTCAGTGCAAGATTTGAACCACTTGTTGTTGTACCAATTCCAGTTATTATTCCAGAGAAACCCCTAGTAACATTAGTATTAATTCCAGTTATTACTTCCAATGAAGTATTTGGATAAGAAATTAAAACGGATGGTGGAGTTGTATACCCAAATCCAGAATTAGTAATAGTAAATGAACTTACACTATCTCCGGACATATTTGCAGTTGCTGTTGCTGTAGTACCAATTCCAACACCTATTTGTAAAGGTGCTGATATTGATACTGTTGGTGCTGCAGCATAACCGCTTCCAGACGAAATTAAATTTAAACTAGAAACTTCATTATTTGACAAAATTGCTGTAGCAGATGCAGAAACTGGATTTGATGCTCCTCCATTGACCAACAATCCATCAACAGTCACATCAAGAGCATCTTTATTGAAGAATTCTGCATTGTCTACATGAATTTCAGTATCTGATGTACTCAAATTCTTAATAATTTTAGATGTTGGGAAAATTAGTGGTTCTAAGGTATCTCTAATTTTAAACTCTTCCTCACCATTAACAAAAATATCTCTCTTTTGTTTTATAATATCAATGTTTCTTTCTTCTGTACTGATTCCAAGACCAGTATATAATTCAGTTTCAACTTTATCAGAGAATGCAATATCATAAACTCTTCTTTGATTTTGGATTGGCACATCATCGATAGAATTTAACTGAACGTTGTCACCTTTTTCTAAAGTTTTTCTAATGGCATTAAATGATGTAGTATCTTCACCTACAGTTCCCTGATAGAAGAAAATATCAACATTATCTATAGACTTAGGAGCAGCGGTAAAATCAAAACTTGTTCCACCATTGAAAGTATATGATTTGCCTGGTTCTTGCAAAATACCATTTATAAAAATAAGTAAATTATTTTCAAAATTAATAGTTACTCCAGATGGAGTTTCAAAGCTTATTACATCACCATTATAAATTAATGGGAAATTAGTTCTCTCCCCATCTTGAAGATCCTTTATACTATCAATATAATCGAAGTTTCCAAATTGCCACATTGCAAAATTATCAGTATAAGTATCAAGAACTTCCAATGTAAATGGTTCTAATGCCTCAGAACCATTTGCCATTTGCCTTGCATCAGTTACTAATCCAACAAGAGTAAATTTATCACCTTTGATAAATGAATATCCGGGATTTTTAATACTAAAAGATTTAACTTCAAAATGAGTTGATCCAATACCAACTGTAGTTGAAGCACCTCCAACCTCTACTGACATTTTCAATCCAAGTCCAGTGTCAGTTGTTGAACCTATACCTACACGAGAAATGCCTATTGCATCTAAATTATCATATGATGGTGGTGTTACATATATCTCTGGATTTACATAATCTGTTCCATGACCAACAAGAGTAAAGGCCAATGTTCCTCCGGCTCCAACTGCTGCTGTTACTTGACCACCACTACCAGCACCTCCTCCAGGATGAACATCAATAGTAATTGTATTATTTGTTGTTGAAGTAATAGCAGTTAAAATTCCAGATATTGGATCACCTACCCCTGCAATACCTCTTCTCAATTGAGTTTTAGAAATTGCTCTTGGATAAGCATGTTCACTTCCATGTCCATCCTTTGAGCAAGTAAATACAATTCCATCATTGTCAATCCTAACTTTATTACTTGTAGTTAAATTATGAGTAGGAATTGTTAATATTAAATCACCTGTTAAAGAATTATAAATTGCATCAGTTGCAGTATGATTATCGCCAATATCATCAGTAATCGAATTTAGACCACATCTTACAAATTTATGGTCATAAATTAAATCTGTTACTGCAACAGAAACATTTGTATTATATCCAGACCCATAAGTACCTTCTCCCTCTGCTCCAACATCTAAAATAGAACCTCCAGCACCAACGATCGTTGTTACATATGCTCCAACTAAAGGTGAATATCCCAAACCACCCGAAGAACCAAGAGATACTATTATACCTCCTCTAGGAATTTGATTTTGATTAATATCAGTTTCCGATATCTTAATATCAGTTGTTCCTGCAGATGTAATTCCAGTAAATATTACACTAGATATTCCTGGTGATGGTGAAGTATTTTCAACGATAGAGAAATTATTTTGAGTATTATTAAATGTTGTAGGAGTTTGGAAAACTCCATTTATAAACATAATACCATTTCCACCTGTAGTTCCTATTCCAGAAGTATTTGCTCCACCAACAGTTAACGTGAATGTTCTACCAATACCATTAAATTCTTCAGAAATATCATCATATATTATATTACTATCATAATTACTTCTAAAATAAACTCTTCCCGCAAAGTCGGATGTGGGAACAATAATATTTGAACTATTTTTTTCTTGATTTGCATCTCCTCTTGGTGCAGATACAAAATAAAGTTGTCCATTTTTAATATTATACGAACCTTTATATAAAGTTGCAACACTAGCAAGTGAGTGAGAACTTTGAACACTACCAAGAACACCTCTTTCAACTTGAACTAAGGATGTGGTTCCAATTCCAGTTATTGGTCCAGCACTAGTAGTTCCAAATCCAACGTTAGTAATTTTAACATATTCATCATCTATTTTTAATATATTTCCAGATCCTAAAGTACTAATACCACTTAATGCAAATATAGTAGTATTAATTCCAACATCTTCATCAACTACATTATAATTAGTTGAAGTAAATATTAGCGGATATTGAACAACTTCATCTAAAGTAATCAAAGATTTTTCATTAGATTTTTTCATTTCAAACTGGTGAGCATTTCCTTCACCAAAACCTGTAAAAGTAACTGCAGTTCCAGATCTAGTTGTTGATATTTGGAATGTATTTCCATCATCATCTGAATTTGAAATAACAACAAATACTTCTGATGGCAAAGTACTAACTATTCCAGCAGATGCATTTTTATACATCATTGGAGTAGAACCAATACCAACAAATGTTGATTTTGGAGTATAAATTAATTCTTCATTATGTTTAAAGAAATGATTATCAATACTAAATGTCCCAGTATTTGGAGTTAATTGCGTAGAATTTTCTGGATTAAATGATTTTGCAAAAATGGGAATACCATCGGTGGTTAATTCAAAATTCTTCTTATTACCAACTTCTCCATTTATTCCCGCATATTTTTTAACAAAAGTACTATCAAAAGAACCACCAATTGTTAAATCCGTAGATATATTTACAGTATCATTAGATGTAAATAAACACTCACTAAATGCAGATATTTCTAGTTCTGTATTATTATAATAATTATTAGGATAAAATCTCAATATTAAATTATTACTATCATAATCCCCTCCAAAAGTTCCCATACCAACGCTATTTGCATCATTGATTGATGTTGATGAATCAGCATCTTCAGTATATAAAAATTGAGATTCTTGTATATCAACTCTACCACCCTGATTTACCATCATAACTTGATATAGAGCAACAGTTGTTCCTACGCCAATCTGAGTTCCATTACTATCAATATAAACGGTAGAAACTTGAATTGTTGATTTTACTGCATCATATAAATCCTTATTTAAAGATAAAACATATGGATCACTAACATATCCACCACTACCATATCTATTTTTTATTGTATCAGATCTATATTCTACGTGTCTTGCAGAAGAACTTGGTTGATCTACTGCAGTAAATTTATATGAACCTTCTCCAATAGAAGTTGAACCAAAACCAACAATTCTAGATTTAACTAAAACAGTATCCGTAGAATTATTTGTAAATTTAAGACTTACTACACCAGAAGATATATCTGCACCAAAAGAACCAATACTATTTCCACTAAAGACATCTATACTATTATTATAATAAGATTCTGCAAGATAAGTGTTATGTGTATCGTGTGTTAAATATGTCTCAACAAAATCAATTTGATTTGCCGATGAATTAATTACCTCAGAGTTTATAAGTAAAGAATTATCTGTAGAAACTCCAATAATATCAACAGTTTGTCCCGAAGAAACTGATTTAACAGAACTAGTTAAATTTGCAAATCCTATAGGAAGTGTATTAATTCCTATAGTATCATTTTCAAAAGTTCTTTTTAATACTTTTATGTTATAATCTTTATTATATGGATCATTTGGTGTAAAAACAAGATTAGTTTCATTATATTCATCCGTATCTACAGAAAATACTCCATAATTTGTATTTGAAGTATGTGAACTTACACCTATGTCTGAAAGTTCACCTCTAACTAAAGTTTGATGTCCAGATAATGTATTCAATATGGATAATTCTGTCAATTGAATTTGAGTATTTTGAGAATCAGATACTCTCAAAAGGAAATTTGTATAATTATCATTTGCACCTAATTCACAAATATATGCTTTTGTTGAAGGATTTAATTGATCTTCAAGATTTGAGAATTGTGAGTTTATATCATCCATAATATAAACTAAATTTTTATCAATTTCTGTATAAGAAGATAGTCTTGTATTTAAGAATTGTATAAATTTAGAATTTCCTGAAGAACCAATTATATCTTTAGAAATATCAAAATTATATAAAGTATCAACACGAAGATCTTGAACTATATCCCTAATTGATATAGATGAATCTGTATTTCCAACACTAACATTTGCAGTATTCATCAAGGTAGTATCTGCAAAATTTTTCAATCCACTTGTATGGATTAAATTACTTACAGGAGTTTTTTGTTTTTCGTAAGGAATTTTACTCTTTACAGTATATGATAAATTTTGATAATAATCATTATCGGAAACAACTTGTGTATCGATATCCAATTTTCCAACATCATCAGACCATCCAAGATCTTTAACGTTAGAAAATTCGACTTTAAATCTTCCAGAGAATTTTTCTATATTGTCTACTGTTGCTTTTGTTCCAGAATCTTTCCCAACAATAATATCATTTTTTGATAATTCAAAAGTTCCTTTTATTTTTATATAACCTTCTTCAATTTCAGAAACATAAATATCTTCTTCAACTGAATTTACTATCAATACTTCTCCAATCAAGAATGATGTTCTTTTCTTAGTTGGTAAAAAGTTGGGATAATCATTCTGGTTAATTAATGTTCCCAAAGAATCTTGATTTGTTTTTGCAATTCCAGTATTTGTTCCTAAATTTGAAATATCAATAACAACTTTTGATGGATTTTGATTTACATTACCGGGAGTTCCATCATAAGAAACTACATCAAATAATTTATACCCATAATCTTTAGAATTAAACCCTGTTCCACTAGAACTATACTTTTCTATTCCCTCAACAAATACTTTATCTCCGGCAGTAAAAGGTGCTACACTAAATCCTAAAGTCGGTGTAGTAATAAAGCAAGTAAATATTCCACTAGAATTAGATTCTACAGTTAATATACTAATACCATTTGTATTATCTTTTGCATATAATCCTATTTCAGTGTCTGGTAAACCTTTTGGTTCTGATATAATATCTACCCCCGAAATAGAACTTCCACTTAATGATGCGGATAATATTCCACTATCAAGTTCTTGTCCTGTAAGTTCATCTATAACAACTAAAGAAGGTGGAGATGAGTATCCAGAACCGCCATTAGTAACAGTAACAACACCAATAGTATTATAATTTTTAATTTCTATTGAAGGTGGAACAAATGCTTCTGGAGAAAGAGTCTTATCAGAAGAATATCTAAAATTATCATTTATAAATTCAGCGGTCTTTAACTTTCCAATAGTTTTTGACTTACTCAATAAAAGTGCATTTATACCATCGATAGAATTAGAACCACTAAATGCAGGAATTTTTTTATATCCAGAACCTTTTGATAAAATTGATATGTCCTTGATAGGACCTTTTTCAGTTTCTGAAGATGTTTTATACTCTAAAACAGAACATTCACTACTTACATATGAATCTTTTTCAGGTTTTTTAGTTAAAACGATATCAAATGTTGTACTACCAATTCCAGAAACAGCATATTGACCAGTATAAGTACTATCAACATATACAATTTCATTATAATTTTTAACATCAGTATCAGTAGTACTAATATATCCACCTCTCGTTATATTATAATAAAGTTTAGAAGGAAGATTTTCACTATATTTAATAGTATATGAATTAAGATTCTTATCAATATTTAAAATACTTGTAGATCCTGTAGAAACAAATTCATTATTAAATTCATTATCGGTATAAAATTTCAATTCATAATCAGTAGAAAAGGAGGATGTGGTAAATTTTAAATCATTACCCTTCACAACTTTTACTTGAGGATTTAATAATTCAAATGATACAGAATGTAACGAATATGGTGGGGTATGATTATAAGCATCAAAATTAATTGTAAGTGGTGGACTTTTAATACTATCAGTATAAGTTTCTGACAATTTAAATGTATCGTCATCAATTTTAACTGCATAATATGCTCTGTTCTCAACAAATGGTAGCAATTCTCCTGTTAATTTTCTTACATATAATAACTTATCGCCAGTATTAATTTCGTGAGAAACAATACTTACTGTATTGTCAGTCACAGAAACAATACCAGTTCTTGAAGTAGCAGTTGGTATTGATCCAAAACCATCAGGACGAACCCTAAAACTATTCAAACTTAATCTATCTACCTCTTCAAATTCTTTTACAATAATTCTTCCAGCAGTTCCAATACCAACAGTAAGATTTGGTTGAACAGTAAGATCAACTACATCACCAACTGAAAGATTATGATCAGTTGAAACAGAAACTCTAGTAGTAACTTTTTCTACAGATCCTAAAATTTGATCAAAATTTGATTGAATTTTATATTCATCAGAATCCGTTCCTCCACCAAAGAAAAATATCTCATCGGTTTGAAGCGTTGTTTTTATCCCAATATAATCTCTACCCTTAGATGTAACATAGACTGTTGTTGTAAGTCCTGCAGAAGGTAAATTATACGCAGTTTCTGTTATATTTGGTGTGTTTTTAATAGTAAATCCGCCACCAGATGGGACTTCTAAAGTGACTTGTTGATTATTATAAAAAGGATGGCGTTCAATAAAAATAGATTGTGTAGGTAAATTTCTATTCTTATCAAATCCGCCAAATTCAAAACTAACTTGACTTGAAATTCCTACAGTTGTTCCAAATCCAACTGCATTGGTTGAATTAAAATATGCTAACTTATTTACAGAAGAATTAAAATAATTTGTTTCGAATGGTATTGTAAATGAATTTGGGATAAAATTAACTATAGAACCAGTAGAATGTCCTACGTTATCCAAACCTCTTTTAACGGTAATAACATTTAAATCTTCATATATATTCAGAATTGATAAAGTTTCTGTGCCAATTCCTATACTACTTCCAATAGAAACTGGAGGGATATTACTAAGATATATTTCTGTAGTTCCAATAGAAGCCGAAGCATCTAATTTTTCCGAAAGACTTGAGTAGTATGTTGTTACACCAATTTTAAATATATTATTTAAAGATCTAATTGAAGTGCTTCCAATTGTAACATAGTCTTCATTTTTAAATTCATGTTTTGGATTTATATTTACTTCAATCTCTCTTCCATTATTCCAAGTAAAAATAACATCTTGATATAAAATTTTGTCTTTTGATATTTCAGTTATATTTTTTCCACCTATAAATGATACCTTGGCATTTAATCCAGATCCGTTAGTATTTTCATCATTAAAATTGAGAATATCATTTACTTTATAATTATCACCACCACTTATAATATCAATACTATCAACTGAACCACTAAAGACAGAATTTACAAGTATTTGTTGATTATTGAGACTTGAAGATTCATATACAAAATCATAATTAGCATCTTTACTAGCAGTATTATGGGAAAAAGTATTTCTAATTAAGTTTGAATTATTAAAATCATAATCCTGCGTTATAATATCATTATCTTTTACATATTTTGATTTATATGTGTTACCTATAAAATAGGGAAATAATGGATTTCCACTATCATCTATAATGGCATGATATGCATACACACCTTGGGGAAAATCTTCATTAATTTCAAATCTTCCATTATGCATATCCAAATGACATCCTGAAGGATTAGTAAATTCATAATCTTCAACAAAATATCCAGAAGGAAAATCGTTTATTGAGGGCCTATCAACTAAATCTGCAGTAGCTGTGTAACCTGAAATCATTGTGGATACACCACTCACTACACCAGATGGATCATTATTTGCATATGGTCCATATATTGGATTGCCATCATATGCCCAACCTATAATTGGTGATGGGACATCATTACTATCAACACTCAAATAATTTTTAGAATATCCACAAACAGAATACTTTAACTTATTCACTGATTGTTTTAATAATTCTTTCCCATATCTTTGATTGGCATTAACAGTTAATTTTCTTACATTAGAATCAATTATTGCGTTTGATCCAGATGATTTTACTTCAATAGATGTAGATGTTGAAGAATATCCAATCCCAGCATTAATAATTTTAACATCTGATATTTTTCCATTAGAAATTATAGCTCTTAATTCTGCACCTATTCCAGAACCACTAGAATCTGAAACAATTAAGTCTGGAACAGAATAATATTCTCTACCACCATACTCTATAGAAACTGAATCAATAGTTCCACCCAATATATTTGGAATTAATGAACCATCCAATCCATTTTGGATTGAAATTATAGGTTTCTTCTCAAAATTCAATACTGAAGAACCATAACCAGTTCCTGATTCATACAGATAACTATCTACAATTGAACCTTTTACAGAAGGTAAAGCAGAAATTGTTTGACTAGATGAAGCTGAAGAAGAAACAAAATCAACAAATACTGATATATCTGGATATTTAAAATTTTGATAACCTGATCCTGTAGAAGACAACTTAGTATAAATGCCTTGCTCAAAATTTGATCTATTTGTACCACCTATTCCAGCATCACATAATCTAAAATAATCACTATCAACTTTTAAAATATAATATTGATTGTTGGAGGATAATCCATTAATTGTTGAAGTTTCAAAACTATATTCTACTAAATCTCCATTATTAAAATTATGATCTTTAAAATAAACAGTATCAAAACTACTAGATATTCCTGATGGGTTTACAATAAGTTTGCGGTTAGTATAATTTTGTCCACCATTAATTATTTTTATTTCTGATAATGTATTTTTTGAAGTAGATGATAAAAACTTATGAATTCCTGAAGTATTTGCAGTTATAAGGCCAACTGTATTAATTCCACTTAAAGAATCTAATTTACTTTCAAATAATTTTACAGTTTGATCATTTATAACTTCTATAAAATAGGAACCATTATTTGCAAATGTATTGGTGGATGTTTCCAAATCCCCAAGACCTAATGAAACATTTCCTCGATTATTATAAATTACTTCTTCACCATCTATAAAATTATGATCAGATGAGAAAGTTAATGTATCTCCTATAGTATTAATTCCACCACCATTTGGTATTGTTCTTGCATCAAATAATACTTCTCTTTTTCTCTTAATTAAAACTGGATCTAAAACTGCACCAAATCCATTACCCCCACTTACACCAATAGCAACTATTTGATCAATATCAAATTCTTGAGCGTCTACGTATACTTTCTCAATACTCCCACTAATAACAGGTTGTATTTTTGCAGTAACACCTAAACCAGTAGAAATATCTATATTTGGTAAATTTATTACATCATAACCAGAACCCCCATTTAGAACATCTACAGATGACAATGGACCATAATAAATGGAGTCAGTTAATTTGTAATTGGAAATTTCTACTCCATTAATCAACATTCCAATTTCACCTGAAGATGTTTCATCATTATCTCCAGTATTATCTTTTACAAAAGGAAATTTTTTAAGTAATTTTTGATAACCAATCTCGTTATCTTTTTGCGAATTTAATATAAAGAAATCACTAGTATTAATTCCAGAAGATGGGTTATTCAATTTAACATAATTTCCACTTCCAATAAATGATCTAGAAGATGCTAATCTAATAAT
>MDSW01162141.1_pt1 | contig 25196 bp, 21 predicted proteins | sample 811171 | NCBI WGS metagenome assembly MDSW01 (sample SAMN05326641, study PRJNA326480) | marine metagenome | isolation source: seawater | place: Atlantic Ocean: North West | collected 2012 | reverse complement strand
TATGATTATAACTTGTAATTGCGGTGAAAAGAAATTTACACTTCCTGACAATTCTATACCTGTTTCTGGCAGAATGGTACAATGTGGTTATTGTGGTTTAAAATGGAAACAATTTCCTGTTGAAACAACTGAAAAAAAAGAGACAATCATATCACCTGCTGCAAAACAGATTAAAGCAAAATCTATAAGTCCAAGAAAGACTGTAAACCAAAAAAAACCGACTAAACCGAAAAAAAAAGTTATTAAAAAAACAAGAGAAATTAATCTATATTCTCCAGAATATCTTGCCAAAAAACATGGTATTAAATTAGAAGATCCTAAACCAGTTAAATCAAAAGTATCAAAAGTTAAAAATAGTGTTTCTTTTGGTTTTTATAGTTCATTGCTCTTATTTTTAGTTTTGATAATTTTTATTTCTAGAACTTTATATTTTTCACAAGATTTTATCATTGAGTTATTTCCTAGTGCAGAATTTTATCTAGGCTATTTTTTTGAAAATATAAGAAATATATTTGAAATTTGGAAAGATTTAGTCACTAACTATTAACTTCTAAATCCTTTATATTAATAAAATTATCAGAGAGACTCTTATTACTATTTTTAATATCTTTAAAAAAATTCCAAGCCAAGACAACAAGTGTATTTTTCTTATTTTTGATATGTGATTTATTTTTGATTGGAATTTTTACACCTGGTACGAATCTATTATGTTTTAGCTTGTTGTCTTCAACAATAAAATTAATTTCCTTTGAAATACCAAAAAAATTTAGAGCAGTAGTTGCTTTTGCTGGTGCTCCATAGCCTATTATTAAATTGTTTCTATCTTTTAGTTTTCGAAAATTTTTTCTTACGTTTTCTCTAATTTTATAAACTTTTTTTCCAAAATCTTGGTACGTTTTATATTTTTTAATACCAAATCTTTCTTCTTCTTTAAGCATTTTTTTCACGCTACTTTCAATTTTAACCTTATCTTTTTTAACATAAACTCTAATAGACCCTCCATGTGTTTCTACTCGTTCTGACTTATATATTGTAGCTCCAAATTGATTAAAAAAGTTTGTTAGTGATGTTAATGACCAATAATTATAATGTTCATGATAAATATTATCAAAAGTAAGGTCTTTAAGCGTATTCATCAAATATTGAACTTCAATTATTATAACTCCGTTTTTGCCTAAAAGTTTTAACATGCACTCTGCCATTTCTTTTAATTTGTCAGAATGCGCAAATACATTTGAGGCTAATATTAAATTTGCTCCTTTTTTAATTTTGTTAAGATTTTTTTTCTCTAAAAATCCATTAAAAGTTTTAATCTTATTTTTGTTAGCAAGTTTTGCTAAATTTTTTGCTGGTTCAACTCCAAGTAAATTTTTAAAACCCATATCCTTAAAAGGTTTCAAAGCAACACCATCATTACTTCCAATATCAATAATAAAAGATTTTGATTTATTCAGTTTCAATTCTTTTACATAATTTTTAGCTGCTTTAACAAAATGATCTCTAAATAGTTTTGAAGTAGAAGATGTATATAAATAATTTAAAAACATTTTTTTGGGATCAATAGAAATTGAGAGTTGGCAATTATGACAATTTTCACAATAATTCACCTCTAGAGGATATGTCTCACAATTATCTGAAGTTTTGCGAAGTAAATTATTTGCTAAAGGTTGATAGCCCAATGAAACAACTCTTTTTAAGTTTGTGTTGCCGCACGATCTACATTCAAACTTGTAATATTTTAACAACATATTTTTTTCTTTTTGATCGACAAATACTTTTTTTATAGTATGAGTTATTCCATAATTTTCATGGTCCCTTTCGCCTCTTACTAAATTTAAAAAAGTTGTATCTTTTGAAAAAACCATCGCATGGGCTACGTTAGGTTTAATAATGGATAGCTGACCTTCATTAACAACTTGAGTAATTTTTGGTGAGTTTGGGTTTATGATGTCTTGAAATATTTCAATAATTTGACCTTTGGTAAAAAGACATTTTTGTTCTTGTTGAGGATGATAATGATTTGCACGAATAGTACCTTTTTTTGAGTCTATCAGTCCGATTAAATTTATCGGTTCTGTTAGTTCATGGTTCGAAATTTTTCCTCGTGAGTCCTCAAAAATACTTTCTCCATCTCGTACAAGTTCCAAATCTTTGATAATTTCTTTTTTTGACCATTTCTCAATCATTTCTTTTATACTTTCCTCTAAACCATATAAAAATTTGAATCCTGTATTTATGATCTTTTTGTTTGAAAGTGAGAAACCTAAATTAGGTATTTCATCATTGGTCTCTCTCAATTTTATTTTGTGATTATATTTCTTACAAATATTAGCAACTTCTTTTACAGTAATTGTTTCTTTAGTTAAGTTAAAAGTTTCTGAAGATAAATTATCTTTTTCTTCCATATATTTAAAACACCTTGCTACATCGATTAAAGGAACTAAACTTTTTACTTGTTTGCCACCTGCAAATAATCTGATCGTGCCATTTTGTGATGAAATTTTTGAAAACAAATTTGGCATAATATCAATACGTGTGGTATCAGTCGAATAACCATAAACAGATCCTAATCTTAAAATAATATAATTTTTTCCAGAATCCTTTAATTGTTTTTCATTGAATGCTTTTGATGAAGAATAAGATAGGACAGGCTGAGGTGTCTCGTGCTCTTTAATATCATTTTTAACCTTATCAATTCCTTCATAAATTACATGAGTCGAAGGAAAAATTATTTTACACTTATTATTAATTACATCTAAAATGTTCTGAGTACCAACTTCCCCTACAAGTTTTATTTTATTGTCTTTTACGGGTGTAGACTCACTTTTAGTTCTTGGAACATCTGTGATCCCAGCTAAATGGTGAACAATATCAGCATCTTTAAAATATTTTAAAATCAAATCTTTATCTAAAATATCACCATGAACAAATTCCATGTTCCAATTTCGTATTTGATTTACTCTTTCAGATATAAATCTGTTATCAATTACAATGATATTGTGATGCCAACTAACCCCAGAATAAAGTTTACAAAGTTCAGTCCCTATATAACCTAGGCCACCTGTAATAATTATTTTTTTTCTCATTAGATTTTAATTAAAGTTTACTTATATTAATTTTTATTATAACTCAATTAATATGAAGATTATTGATTGTTTTATGTTTTTCGACGAGAAAATGATGTTGGATATCCGGCTTAATATTCTTGACGAACATGTAGCACATTTTGTTATTTGTGAGGCAACATTTAATCATAAGGGTGAGTTGAAACCTTTAAATTTTAATATAAATGATTATTCCAAATTTAAGGATAAAATTACTTATATAGTTTTAGACAAACAACCAGAAAACTTAAGACAAATTAAAGATGATGACTCGATAAATATTAAGAATTCTAAAATCTTAGATAACGCTGTTACAAGAGAAAATTATCAAAGGAATTATCTGTCGACTCAACTAGGAAATTTTTCAGACGATGATTTAATTTTAATTAATGATTTAGATGAGATTCCTAACTTAAATAAATTTAAATATAATAATAAAATTTCAATTTTTAAACAGAAAATGTTTTATTATAAGTTAAATCTTATTCAACCAAATTTTACTTGGTACGGTAGTAAAATTTGTAAAAAAAAATATTTAAAAAGCCCCCAATGGTTAAGAAATATAAAGTCAAAAAAATATCCTTTATGGAGAGTAGACTCTTTTTTTTCTCATAAAAAATATCATAATATTGATTTAATCGAAGAAGGCGGGTGGCACTTTACAAATATTAAAAGTGTTGAAAAGATTGAGCATAAAATGAAAAGTTTTTTACATCATCTAGAATTTGAAAAAAGTGGGCTAAAAAAGGAAGATCTAAAAAAAATGATTTACGAGAAGAAAATTATTTATAATCACAATATAGATCAAAAAGGATATAAATGGTCTGATAAAACAACTTTAGAAAATATTAATAATGATTTACTCCCAAGTTATATTGTAAAAAATATGAGTAAATTTAAAGAATGGTTAGACTAAATTTTAATGTCGACTCAATTCGTCTTTAGTTTTATTTTTTTTGGAAATTTGATCTACTTCTACCCATTCAACCCTTTTTAAAGGTTTTGTTAAAGCAACTTTAAGAACATCATCAACATTTTTCACAGGTATTACTTCCATACTATTTAAAATTGTTTTTGGAACCTCAATAAGGTCTTTTTTGTTTTCTAATGGTATTAAAACTTTTTTTATGCCAGCTCTGTGAGCTGCTAATAACTTTTCTTTTAATCCGCCTATTTGAAGAACTATACCTCTCAATGTAATTTCTCCAGTCATAGCGACGTTTTTGTTTACCGGTATCTCTGTTAAAGAAGAAATAATCGATGTTACCATAGCCACGCCAGCGGATGGTCCATCTTTAGGCGTTGCTCCTTCAGGAACATGAATATGAAAATCTTTTTTATCAAATATTGGAGGTATAATACCGTAATCTAAACTTCTTGATCTAATATATGATTTAGCTGCTTTAACAGATTCCTGCATAACATCGCCGAGCTTTCCAGTGATTTGCATTTTTCCCTTACCTGGCATTATAGCAGACTCAATCTTTAAAATTTCGCCCCCAACCTCTGTCCATGCTAAACCTGTTACAACTCCAATTCTATTCTCTTCTTCTATCTCTCCATAATTAAATTTTTTAACTCCTAACAAATCTTTAATATCTTTTTCTTTAATTGGATTATTAATTTTTTCATTATTATCGATCTTTTTAACTAGCTTTCTGGCAATTTTAGATAGTTCACGTTCGAGATTTCTTACACCAGACTCTCTAGTATAATTTCTAATTATTGTTCTGTTAACATCTTTGTCTATATTCCACTCCTCTTTTTTCAAACCATTATTCTCACTTTGTTTAGGTATTAAAAACTTCTGGGATATATTCACTTTTTCATCCTCAGTATATCCTGATAGTCTTATTACTTCCATACGATCAAGAAGAGGTGGTAAAATATTAAGAGTGTTAGCAGTTGTAACGAACATTACATCTGATAAATCATAATCTACCTCTAAATAATGATCGTTAAATTCTTTGTTCTGTTCTGGGTCCAATGCTTCAAGTAAAGCTGATGAAGGATCCCCTCTATAATCATTGCCAACTTTATCGATTTCATCTAATAAAAAAAGTGGATTTTTTGTTCCAGCCTTCTTCATCATCTGAATAATCTTACCTGGTAGAGACCCAATGTAAGTTCTTCTATGACCTCTAATTTCAGCTTCATCTCTTATTCCTCCTAGAGATATTCTTATAAACTTTCTATTAGTAGCTTTAGCTATTGACTTACCTAAAGACGTTTTCCCTACACCTGGCGGACCAACCAAACATAGTATTGGACCTTTCATTTTTTGAATTCTTTTTTGAACAGCTAGAAACTCTATAATTCTCTCTTTTACTTTTTCTAATCCGTAATGATCTTCATCTAGAATTTTTTGAGCATTTTTCAAATCTGAGTTTATTTTTGATCTATTTGACCATGGAAGTTCAGTCATCCAATCCAAATAATTTCTTACCACAGTTGCTTCAGCAGACATTGGGCTCATAGATCTTAATTTTTTTAGTTCAGATAGACATTTTTCTTTAGCTAATTTTGGCATTTTCGCATTAGCTATAGCTTTTGAGAGATTTGTTAGTTCGTCTTTGCCTTCGTCGATTTCTCCTAGTTCTTTCTGAATTGCTTTAAGTTGCTCATTTAGGTAATACTCTCTCTGAGTTTTTTCCATTTGGTTTTTAACTCTTCCTCTAATCTTTTTTTCTACAGATAAAACACTTGTTTCTTTTTCAATAAATGAATGAATTTTTTCTAATCTTTTTTTTAAATCAAATATTTCCAATAATTCTTGTTTTTCAAAAATTTGAATATTTAGATTAGATGAAATATTATTAGCTATCTGAGAGGCATTCTTTAAATTTTTAATATTATTACCGCCTTCGCTCAAATCTTTTTTATTTAAAACTAACAATCGCTCATATTTTTTTACTAAGCCTGTGGCATAATCATCAAGATCTTTAGAAACATTTTGGTCTTCAACAATTTCTATTTCACATTTTAAAAAACTGTTGCTATCATCAATACACTTTAAAATTTTTACTCTTTTTTCTCCTTCAACCAAAACTTTAACTGTGCCGTCAGGTAACTTTAAAAGTTGAAGAACTTTGCTTAAACATCCATAACCGTATAAATCTTTTTCACCGGGTTCGTCTACTTCCGAGTTTTTTTGTGTAATTAATACTATCGACTTCTCAGACTTCATAGCTTCTTGTAATGCTTTTATCGACTTATCTCTACCTACAAACAGAGGCACTACCATTGAAGGAAAAATTACAATATCTCTTAGTGGTAAAAGAGGTTTTATATATGAAGCTTTCATTATCAATTTATATGGCAATTAGTATGTCAATTTCAAGAAACAAATTTAATTTAAGCCACTGATGTTGATTGTTTTTTTCCGTATGTGACAATAGGTTCTGATGTACCTTTTACAGAGGTTTTATCAACCGTTACCTTAGCAACATCTTGCATATCAGGTAGCTCGAACATCGTTTTCAGAAGAATATTTTCTAATATTGACCTTAAGCCCCTTGCACCAGTTTTTTTTGATATCGCTTTTTTTGCAATCTCCGCAATAGCATCATCTTGAAATTCTAATTCAACGTTTTCAAATTCAAATAGTCTTTTGTATTGTTTTATTAAAGAATTTTTTGGTTCCTTTAATATTTTAACAAGTGATTTTTCGTCTAAATCATCTAATGTTGCAATAATTGGCATTCTTCCGATAAACTCTGGTATCAGTCCATATTTTATTAGATCTTCAGGTTCCAATTGTTTCATTATTTCAGACAGTGGTTGTTCTTTTAAGTTTTTAACTTTAGCGCCAAATCCTATTGAACTATCTTTACCTCTGCTATCTATTAATTTATCTAACCCTGCGAAAGCACCTCCACAAATAAATAAGATATTTGTAGTGTCTACTTGTAAAAATTCTTGTTGAGGATGTTTTCTGCCTCCTTGAGGCGGGACACTAGCGATAGTACCTTCCATGATTTTTAACAGTGCCTGTTGAACACCTTCTCCAGAAACATCCCTTGTGATGGAAGGGTTTTCAGATTTTCTACTTATCTTATCTACTTCATCTATATAAACGATACCTCTTTGTGCTTTTTCAACATTGTAATCTGCTGACTGTAAAAGTTTTAAAATTATATTTTCTACATCTTCACCTACATATCCTGCTTCAGTCAAAGTAGTAGCATCCGCCATAGTAAATGGAACGTCAAGAATTCTAGCTAAAGTCTGTGCTAACAATGTTTTTCCACATCCGGTAGGGCCTACCAATAAGATATTTGATTTTGAAAGTTCTACATCTTTACTATTTTTTGTTTCATGATTTAATCTTTTATAATGATTATGAACCGCGACTGATAATATTTCTTTTGCAAATTTTTGACCAATCACATAGTCATCTAAAACATTACAAATCTCTTTAGGAGTTGGGACACCATCTTGGTGTTTGACTAATGAACTTTTGTTCTCCTCTTTAATAATGTCCATACATAACTCGACACACTCATCACAAATGAAAACTGTAGGACCTGCTATAAGTTTTCTTACTTCGTGTTGGCTTTTTCCACAGAAGGAACAATAAAGTATATTTTTGTTATTTTTTTCTGTCATATCGAATCAATTCATACATAATAAATGTCATGTATATTCTTATCAAGCTGAAGTTGTAAGTAATTCTATATATTGTGGTTTATTTTCTCTTTTCCACAACAGAGTCAACAAGTCCAAACGTTTTGGCTTCCTCTGCAGTCATAAAGTAATCTCTTTCAAGAGCTTTGGCAATTTCTTCAACTGATTTTCCAGTATGTTTTGAATAAATTTTATTTAATCTCTCTTTTAATGAAAGAATTTCTTTAGCATGAATTTGAATGTCTGTAGCTTGACCTTGAAATCCAGCAGAGGGTTGATGGACCATAATCCTTGAATTCGGCAAGGAATATCTCTTACCTTTTTCACCAGCAGCAAGCAAAAAAGATCCCATTGAAGATGCTTGGCCAATACACAAAGTAGAAACAGGTGAATTAATATATTGCATGGTGTCATAAATGCCAAGTCCAGCAGTAACAAGTCCTCCAGGACTATTAATATAAAAACTAATTTCTTTTTTCGGATTTTCAGACTCTAAAAATAAAAGTTGAGCTGTAACAAGAGAAGCAACTGCATCATTTACTGGTCCAACTAAAAAGACAATCCTTTCTTTTAAAAGTCTGGAATATATATCATAAGCTCTTTCACCTTTGCTTGTTTGTTCAACAACCATAGGAATTAAGCTATTCATCTGTTCATCAAATTTGCGACTCATAATGCTTTATACAACTATTGGTTACTTTTTACTAATTTTTTTTGATTTATTTCTACTCTTTTGATCAGAATGAGTTTTTTCAGCATCGCTTTTGAAAGACTTAGATTTATTAAAGTCAGATATTATCTTTTCTGACTCTTGAGTATTTATATTTTTTGTTTCAAGTTTAATTTTAGACTTAATTAAATTAATAATCTTCTCTTCGTAAATAGAACTTTTCAAATTTTGTGAAGCATTTGGATTTTTTTGATAATAATCAAGAATCATTTTTTCTTGACCAGGCATACCTTTAATTTGTTTTTGAATTTCTTCTCTAACCTCAGTATCAGATACTTTAAGATTATTTCTTTCTCCATATTCGTTAAGAATTAATCCTAATTTTATTCTAGATTTTGCAATTTTTTCATTATTTGTTTTATGCTTTTTTTTTTCATCTTCTTTTAATGATTGTGTCATAATAAGAAGCTCATGATCTATTAAATTTTGAGGTATCTCTAAATCGTGATTTTTTTCAATTTGATCTAATATATTCTTTTTTGTAATAGCGTTAAGAGATTGAGAATATTGACTAGAAATTTGATCTTTAATCAATTTTTTCATATCATCTAGGTTTTTAGCGCCTAGAGTCTTTGCAAAATTATCATCAAGTTTATTTTCTTTGGCTTTTTTTACATTTAAAATTATACATGTAAATTTTGTTTGTTTGTTGGCCAACTCTTTTTTTGGATGGTTCGCAGGCAATACTGCATTAATATTTTTTTTATCTTTTTTTTTTACACCTACTAATTGTTGATCGAAACCCTTTAAAAATAAGTCTTTTCCTAATTCTATTTGAACATTTTTACCTTCGCTACCTTCGAATTTATTTCCATCAACTGTTGCTGAATAATCAAATGTTACTTGATCGCCAATTTTTGCCTTTTCACCATCTTGTTTATCTTCAAACTGTTTGTGACGAGAAGCCATTTCTTTTAATCTTTCTTCGACGATATTATTTTCTACTCTAACCTTGTAATCCATAGCTTTATATTTTTCGAAAGATTTAAGTTTTATTTCCGGTAAACAATCTATTTGTAATTCAAAATTTAAATCTTTTCCTTCGCCAAAAGTTTTTAAATCTATTTTTGGTTGCCCGGCTATTTTTAAATTTTTTTCCTGTATAGCTTTTGCAGAGGAATCTCTTAAAATTTTATCTATTACTTCTCCATATATGGACTTTCCAAATTGACTTTTAATAACTGACGGAGGAACTTTTCCTGCTCTAAATCCTTTTAATGTTACTTCTTTCTGTAATTCTGACAGTCTCTCATCCATTTTATTTTGAATAGTTTCTTTATCAACTATTACAGATAAAATTGTTCTGAGACCCTTTTTTGACCTTACTTCTATTTTCATAATTTTTTTTGGTGGGCAAGAAGAGACTCGAACTCTTAAGCCTTGCGGCACTGGTTTCTAAGACCAGCGCGTATACCAATTCCGCCACTTGCCCAAATTATTAATCGATGTTTTATATATCAAAATCCTTTTTTATTAAACGATAAAGTCTTAAGTAAATGACTAAGTAAATTATAATTAATGAAAAAAACCAGTACTTACACGCTAAGCTACTATCTGAAAAATAAATACTTGGAAATACTAAAGTGAAAAAAATAGAATTAATTATTATTGAATTGAGATAATTGCTTTTTTCTGTGTCAAAAGCTTTGTTTAATAATTTAAAGCTAAGCATATGCAAGTGCTCATTATCAGGTAAAACTGGAGATTTTTTTTGATATAATTTTCTTACAAAAGAAAAAAAAACTTCAAAAAATAAATAAAATAGTAAAATGCAAAAGAAAAAAGATGAAATAAGTGGATTTAAATTATTTGTAAAAATAACATTTAAGGCGACTAAAGATCCAAATAAATATGAACCACTATCACCTAAAAAAATCTTTGCTTTAGGAAAGTTAAAAAGTAAAAATGAAATCAAAATTATAATTTGGCCTGTTAAAAAAAATGAGAACTCCAAGTGATTATTCTCAAGATTTATGAATAATAAAATTGAATTAATAATAATCAAATTTATAGTTAAAAGACCATTAAAGCCGTCAATTAAGTTTGCACCATTTGTAATGAATAAAAAACATAAAATAACAAATAAACCAGAAAAAATCTTATTTTCTAACCAGTAATTTAAAAATATGAGATCTATATTAGTTATTTGAATTGATAAAAAATTTACGAACAAAAGTAAAAAAGCTATCATTAATGCTAGTCTAGTTTTCGGATCAATCTTAATTTTTAAATCATCTAAGAACCCGATCATAAACAAACTTGAGCATACAAAAATATATTCGTATAAAACTTTTGAAAATAACAGATAATAAATACTTAAAAACAAAATTAAAGAAATTAAACTGGCAATTCCTCCACTTCTTGAAATTTTTCTATTATGAAAAGCTTGAGGCTTTAAAAAATCATTATCTAATAAAGTGTCTTTTTCAAACTCATAAGAGTATTTGCTAATGATTAAAAAAATAAAAAAAGTTATAAGTGCAAAAATAGATAGAAAACCTAATTCAATTGACTCTGTTTGCATTTAAACTTTAATCCCTTTATTGTTTTTTTTTACAATATAAATACCTATTATTATTATAATCAATGATATTAGAACTCTCCATGTGATTATTTCATCCATTAAAAAATAGCCAAACAGCACCCCAAATATGGGAATTAAATATGCTACTTGTGTTTGAAAAACTAAACCATTAACAGTTAAAATTCTAAATCTTATCAACCACGCTAATCCTGTTGCAACTACACCCAAATAAATTAATGCTAATGTTGATTCCATTGATGGATCAAGCTTCCAAGGTGTTTCAAAAATTAGAGAAAAGGGCAGTAAAAAAATTACTGACCAAAGTGTTGTAGATGTGGTTACATTTTCATTTCCTTTATTTTTAAGCTTTAAAGTCAAAATTCCACCAATTGAATAAAACGTAGAGCCTAAAATTGTAATAAGAGCAAAAATATAATTATTTTCATTAATTACTAATTTATCAAAGAATAAAAAAACTACTCCAGAAAAACCTACTAAAATTCCTATAGATTTAAAGAATGTAATTTTTTCATTTTTGGTAAAAAAATGAGCGAGAATAGATCCACTCATCGGTGTTGTGCTCATCAACATCGCGGCTAGATAACTATTAATTTTACTTGTTCCAATAGCTATCAATGTAAAAGGGATTGCGATATTGCATAGACCAATTAATGCATATGGTTTCCAATTTTTTGAAAAAGCTTCGATTTTAATTTTTTTATAACTGCATAATAAATATAATGGAATACTCGCAAAAATTACCCTTATTAAGGCCAAAGTAAACGGATCATAAGAATATGTAGCAATTTTAATATTAAAAAAAGATGAGCCCCAAATTAAACCCAATAAGGTTAAAAGAATTATATCTATTGATTTTGCCTCTCTCATTTCAAGCAACGATTGTATATATGTGCAAAATGCATATCAGATATATGATTTTATTTATACACTTAAAAAATAACAGTATATATGTTCCAAAGCATAATTTTCGAGTTAAAACTTTAAAAAGGAATTAATGAGCGCTAAGAACACTCTCAAGCTAATGAAGGACAAACAAGTAGAGTTTGTCGACTTGAGATTTACTGATCCTAGAGGAAAACTTCAACATGTTACAATGGATGCTACAGTTGTTGATGAAGATTTGCTTAATGATGGAGTTTTTTTTGATGGCTCATCTATAGCTGGTTGGAAAGCTATTAACCAGTCCGACATGCTTTTAAAACCAGACTTAGATAGGCCAATAATTGATCCATTTAATTCTCATACAACGCTAAATATTTTTTGTGATATTCTTGATGCTGTTAAAAAAGATCCTTATGAAAGAGATCCAAGAGGAACTGCAAAAAAGGCTGAAGCTTATTTAACAAAATCTGGAATTGGAGATAAATCATATTTTGGTCCAGAACCCGAATTTTTTGTATTTGACGATGTAAGATTTAAAAATGACATGAACGAAACAAGTTTTAGTATTGATAGTTCTGAAGGTCCGTACAATACAGGAAAAAAATATGAGAATGGTAACATGGGTCACAGACCAGGAATTAAAGGTGGGTATTTTCCGGTCCCTCCTGTAGATAGCGCACAAGATATGAGAGGGGAGTATTTAAAAGCTCTTAAAGATATGGGTGTCAAAGTAGAAAAACATCACCACGAAGTTGCTCCAAGCCAGCACGAACTTGGTATGTATTTTGGAACACTTACTAACATGGCTGATAACCTTCAACTTTATAAGTATGCAGTTCAAATGGTTACTCATTCATTTGGAAAAACAGCCACATTTATGCCAAAGCCAGTAAAAGGTGATAATGGATCTGGTATGCACTGTCACCAATCAATTTGGAAAGGAAATACACCAGTGTTTATGGGTAAAGAATATTCCGGCTTATCTAAAACTGCATTGTACTACATCGGAGGAATCTTGAAACATGCTAAAGCTATTAATGCTTTTTCTAACGCTACTACAAATAGTTATAAAAGACTTATACCTGGTTTCGAAGCACCTGTAATTTTAGCTTACTCAGCAAGAAATAGATCTGCATCATGTAGAATTCCAATAATAAACAATCCTAAGGCTGCAAGAATGGAAATACGATTTCCAGATGCTGCGGGTAATCCTTACTTAACATTTGCTTCAATGTTAATGGCAGGAATTGATGGAATTAAAAATAAGATTGACCCAGGAAAATCTTTCGACAAAGATTTGTATACTTTGTCTGAAAGTGAGGTAAAAAAATTACCTACAGTATGCGGTTCATTAAGAGAAGCAATGCAAAATTTAGATAAAGATAGAAAATTTTTAACTCAAGGCGAAGTTTTTACTGATGATCAAATTGATGCTTATATTGATTTAAAATTTCAAGAGATTTACAAATTTGAGCATACTCCACACCCAATAGAGTTTGAGATGTACTATAGTGGTTAAATTTTAAAAGACTCACCACATCCACATCTTTCAGTTTCGTTAGGGTTATTAAATACAAACTGTGAAGAAAACTTTTCTTTTTTGTAATCCATTTCAGTGCCTAAAAGATAGATTATAGCCTTTGGGTCAATTAAAACTTTAACACCCTTTTCTTCAATTATTTCTTCGTTTGGCTTAACGTCTTTAGCATACTCCATTACATATGACATGCCAGCACATCCTCCAGACTCTACTCCAACTCTTACACCAATAGTGGAGTTCTCAGCTTTCGACATAATTTCTTTAATTCTATTAACAGCGTTATCACTTAATTTAATTATTTGCTCGCTCATATATTCAATTCTAATTTAGCCGCTTCTGACATTTTGTCTTTGTTCCATGGTGGATCCCAAACTAATTTCAAATCGACATTTTTTACACCAACAATTTTCAATATATTATCTTTTACCGATTTTGGCAAACTTTCTGCAACAGGACAGTTTGGGGATGTAAGTGTCATTTCAATTATTACATTTTCGTCATTTTTTATCTCAATTTTGTATATTAAACCAAGTTCATATATGTTCACTGGAATCTCAGGATCATAAATTTTTTTAATTTCAGCAATTATTTTTTCTTTGAGGTTGCTCATTTCTATTTTTTTTTTTCTAAAGCAGAAATAAAGGTGTGCCATGCCATAGTTGCACATTTTATTCTCATAGGGAATTCTTGGACACCTGATAAAGAGTTTATTGTTGTGATCTGGTCCTCAGAAAGACTATTCAAAGTTATTTTTCCTTTATTTTTAATCATATTTAAAAAATCATCAGTGACTCTTTTAGTAAATGATATATCTTTTCCTTTTAAAGTATCTGTTAAAATTGATGCAGAAGCCAAGGAAATTGCGCAACCTTCTCCCTCAAAACTTAATTCTTTAATATTTTCATTTGAGTCCAAGTTTAAATAAATGTGAACTTTGTCCCCGCATAAAGGATTGTGTGCCTTGGCGTCTCGATTAAAACCATCACATTTTCCTTTATTACGAGGATTTTTTGCGTGATCTAATATTATCTCTTGATATAATTCTTTTAGTTCCATCTATGTTTTAAAAATTTTTTTACAATTATTTATTGCATCGCTTAATTTATCTAAGTCTTCTTTCGAATTGTAAACACCAAGCGAAGCTCTGGCTGTAGCAGGTAAACCTAGTTTATTATGCAAAATCTGGCAACAATGATGTCCTGCCCTAATAGCAACTCCGTCCTCATCTAAAATTGTTGCAATATCATGGGGATGAATACCTTTAATAGTAAAACATATTACTGAGCCTCTCTCTTTTGGTTCTCCAATAATATTTACTGAATTATTTTTTTTTAATTTTTCAATTCCATACTCCATAATTTCATTCTCATGGCTCTGTATATTTTGAATTCCTATTTTTTCAATAAATTTGATCGCTTCCGAGAAGGCCACAACTTCTGCGGTTTGCATTGTTCCAGCCTCAAATTTTGTTGGCGTTTCAGCAAAAGTTACTTTTTCCTTAAGAACTTCACTAATCATTCCTCCGCCTCCTTGATAAGGTGGTAATTTATCAAGCCATTTTTTTTTTGCATATAAAATTCCCAAGCCATTTGGACCATACATTTTGTGACAAGATATTGCGTAAAAATCGCATCCTAGGTCCTGCATATCAATTTTTAAATGTGGAGCTCCTTGAGTACCATCAACCAAAACTGGAATATTTTTTTCAGATGCTATATCAACAACTTTTTTTATCGGCATGATTGCCCCAGTCACATTTGATATATGGGTCAAAGCGATAATTTTTGTTTTAGAATTTATAAGTTTTTTTATTTCATCTATTTCAACTTCTCCTCTGTTATTTACAGGAGCAAATTGAATTTTCACACCTTTTTTTTCTCTTAAAAAATGCCAAGGAACATAGTTTGAATGATGTTCTAACTCTGTTGTTAAAATTTCGTCACCTTTATTTAAAAATTTTTCACCATAGGATGAAGCTATAAGATTAATTGACTCGGTCGCACCTTTAGTAAAGATTATTTCTTCTCTGTGTTTTGCGTTTAGATAATTCTTTACTATATCTCTCGACTCCTCAAATCTATTAGTTGCTTTAACTGCTAAAGTATGAACGCTTCTTCCCACATTAGAAAACTCTGTCTCATAAAAATTAGATATCTTTTTTATCACCTGCAGAGGTTTTTGAGATGAGTTTGCACTATCTAAGTAAATAAGTGGTTTGCCGTTTATTTTTTGTTTAAAAATTGGAAATTCTGACTTAATATTTTTTATATCCATATAATTGACTTTCTAATTTTGTCTTTAAAAATGTTCTTATTGAGTTACTCTTTATTGACTCAATAACCTCGCTTAAAAAACCATTAACTAATAATTTGATTGACTCTTTTTTGTTCAAACCTCTTGTCATTAAATAATATATAGAGTCTTTATCTAAACTTCCTGATGAAGATCCATGTGAACATTTTACGTCATCAGCATAAATTTCTAACTCGGGTTTCGAATTAAATTCAGACCTCTCATTTAACAGTAAAGCTTTGCTTAATTGATATGCATCAGTTTTTTGAGCAACATCCTTAACAAATATTTTTCCTTGATATATTCCTCTACTTTCAAAATCTAAAACATTTTTTACTTTTTGGTAACTTTTACAATTAGGAAAATTGTGATTAACTCTAGTTTTTATTTCTTGATGATCAATTTCATTTAAAAAAGAGGCGGATTGTAAATTGCACTCACAGTTTTCACCATCTAAGTTGAATTCTAAATCTAGCTTGTTAAATTTCGATCCCGATGGAAATATAAATGATGAAAAATTAGAGCCTTTTGATAACTTATTTTTTGAATATTTATGAAAATAACCGGAACTTCTACCATTATGAACATATACATTTTTGAAAGTAGCTAAATTTTCTAAAGTAATATCTTCGTAAATATTATTAAAAAAATTCTTATTAGAATCATTTATTACTAAGTTGAGAACATGTAATTCTGAATTTTTTCCAATTTTAATCTTATTTCTACTGTTTAAAATTACCTCATTTAAACCATCGGTGTATAAGCTATATATAACTAAAACTTTTTTAAATTTATAGTTTTCTTTAACTTCTAACAAGTATCCTTTATTGGCTAACGCGTGATTTAAATTAATCAAAGGATTATTTTCTTTTTTATCCAAAAAATTATCATTTGAAAAAATTCTTAGTTCTATCTTATCTTTTTCCTCAAACCTAAAATCACTTGAAGTTAATTCGCCATTAATAACAACAATATAATTATGTTCAAAATCTTTAATAAACTCTATGTTTGGGTTTTTTTGAATTGGAAATTTCACGTCTAACTTCGTAAAGTTTTTGGAAACTATTTCTTTGAGATCGGAAAATTTCCAATCCTCATGTTTTTTGTTAGGAAATCCAACTTCGTTAAAATAGTCTAGATTCTTTAATCTAAAATCTTTTTCTTCTTTGGTAAATTTGCCAATTTTATCTATTTCCGTCGAATTAATCTTAAAATTCAACATCTCAATTTATTCCTTTATAACCTGTTTTTTCAAGCTCCGCTGCTAATTCTTTGGATCCGGACTTAACAATTTTACCGTTGGATAAAACATGCACAAAGTCTGGTTTAATGAAGTTTAATAATCTTTGATAATGTGTGATTACTAAAAAGGATTTTTTGGCATCTCTTGAAGAGTTTACTCCATCAGCAACAATTTTTAATGCATCAATATCAAGACCTGAGTCAGTTTCATCAAGAATTACCAAACTTGGCTCTAGTATTTTCATCTGTAAAATTTCATTTTTCTTTTTTTCTCCCCCTGAAAATCCAACGTTTAATTGTCTTGACAGCATTTTTTCATCCATACCTAGTTCATTTGATTTTTCTTTTATAAGTTTTAAAAACGATAGAGCATCTAATTCTTTTTTTCCTTGTGCTTTTCTCACTTTATTTAAAGATGTTCTTAAAAAATTACTGGTATTTACACCTGGTATTTCTGTAGGATATTGAAAAGCTAGAAAAATTCCTTTTTGAGCCCTTTCATCAATGGAAATTTCATTCAAGTTTTTTCCTTGAAATTTAAGTTCTCCTGATACTTTGTACCCTTCTTTTCCTGAAAGAACGTTAGCTAATGTACTTTTGCCTGATCCATTAGGACCCATTATTGCATGTAATTCTCCTGGTTTAATGTTAATATTCACTCCTTTAAGAATTTCTTTATTATTTATTGAAGCGCTTAAATTATTAATATTTAACATTAGCCTACACTTCCCTCCAAACTTATGCCTACAAGTTTTTGAGCTTCTACAGCAAATTCCATTGGTAACTGTTGTAACACGTCCTTACAAAAACCGTTGACTATAAGACTTACTGCCTCTTCTTGGTTTAATCCTCTCTGATTGCAATAAAATAGTTGGTCTTCATTTATTTTAGAAGTCGTAGCTTCATGTTCAATTGTTGAAGATGAATTCTTGTTTTTTATATAAGGAATTGTATGTGCACCGCATTTGTTACCCATTAGTAATGAATCACATTGAGTATAATTTCTTGAGTTTAAAGCTTTTCTCCCAATGTCAACTAACCCCCTGTAAGTATTATCTGCTTTTCCCGCAGATATACCTTTTGAAATAATTTTACTTTTTGTATTCTTTCCTAGGTGAATCATTTTTGTTCCTGTATCAGCTTTTTGATGATTATTAGTAATTGCTATTGAGTAAAACTCTCCTACAGAATTATCCCCTTGAAGAATACAACTAGGGTATTTCCAAGTAATGGCTGAACCTGTTTCAACTTGTGTCCAAGAAATCTTTGAATTTTTTCCCCTACAAGCACCTCTTTTAGTAACAAAATTATATATTCCACCTTTTCCATCCTTATCTCCAGGATACCAATTTTGAACTGTTGAGTATTTAATCTCTGCATCATCCAAAGCTATAAGTTCTACGTTAGCAGCGTGTAATTGGTTTTCATCTCTCATTGGTGCAGTACAACCTTCAAGATAACTCACATAACTTCCTTTATCTGCTATAATTAAGGTTCTTTCAAATTGACCAGTTTCAGATGCATTTATTCTAAAGTAAGTTGACAATTCCATTGGGCATCTAGTATTAGGAGGTATATAGACAAACGATCCATCAGTAAAAACTGCTGAATTAAGCGTTGCAAAATAATGATCAGTAATTGGTATTACAGATCCTAAATATTTTTTCACTAAATCTGGGTGTTTTTGAATAGCTTCAGAAATTGGACAAAAAATTATTCCTTTTTTTGTAAGCTCTTCTTTGAATGTAGTAGCAACAGAAACTGAGTCAAATACTGCATCAACTGCAACTCCACTTAATTTCTTTTGTTCATTTAACGGAATGCCAAGTTTATTATAAGTTTCTATTAGTTTAGGATCAACTTCGTCCAAACTTTTTGGTTTATCTTTCATACTTTTTGGGGCTGAATAATAGTACAAATCTTGATAATCTATTTTTGGAAATTTAGGTTTTTGCCAATTAGGCTCTTTTGAAACTTTTAACCTATTATAAGCCTTCAATCTCCAATCTAACATCCATTTAGGTTCTTTCTTAATTTGTGAAATAAACTTAATAGTTTCCTCTGATAAACCTTTGGGAGCTTTGTAATTTTCTATATCTGTGGAAAATCCATATTTATAATCTTTATTAAAATTTGTGTTCTGTTTTTTCATAATTAATTAAAATTTTGTTCTATTAAATCCTGCAGTTTTATTTTCTCAAAGAAACCATTTATATGCTGATCTAAATGATCCCATAAATTATGCGTTATACATTTTGTAGTTTTATTTGTGCAGCCTTTTTTAGATTGTTTTTTACAATTTAACATTCTTACTTCTTCATCAACTGCAAAAATAATATTTGATAACTTTATCTCAGACGCAGGTTTGTCTAATATATATCCACCCGTTGCACCTCTAATACTTTTAACAAGTTTTTTGTCTTTGAGTTTTATAAATATTTGCTCTAAATAAGCTAATGAAATATTTTGTCTTAAAGATATTTCCTTCAAGCTTATAGGGTCTGAACTTTTATTTGAAGCAAGATCTGCCATTGCCATAACTGCGTATCTTCCTTTTGTAGTTAATTTCATAAATTATTGTTGTATTACAATAATTTTTGCCTAAATCCTACAGTTATAGTAGGAATTAAAAAAATATATTTGACGCATAAAAACGTGTTATAAAGTTACTCTTTTTTTGAAAATAATAATCATTCTTAATGATGAAACCAAAAAGTTTAGAAATTTTTATACCTGGACCCGCTGGAAGATTAGAAGCTAAATATTATAAAAATCCGAAATTCGGTTCTCCTGTTGCAATTGTTTTACATCCACATCCGCAATATGGAGGAACAATAAACAATCGTATAGTTCAACTCATGTATAATATTTTTTTAAAAAATGGTTTTTCAGTAATAAAAGTAAATTTTAGAGGAGTAGGAAAAAGTGATGGAATATTTGATAATGGACAAGGAGAATTGTCAGATGCAGCTGCTGCGCTAGATTGGATTGAAAGACAAAATTTAGATTACAGCCAATGCTGGGTATCTGGTTTTTCATTTGGTTCTTTAATATGCATGCAACTAATTATGAGAAGGCCTGAAGTAAATAATTTTATTGCAGTATCTCCACAACCAAATGTTTATGATTTTTCTTTCCTAGCTCCATGTCCAACTTCTGGACAAGTTATATATAGTGAAAATGATGAGTTAGTTACAAAAGAAAGTATTACTGAACTTGATAATAGAATTAAAAGTCAAAAAGGTGTTGAGGTAGTCTTTTCAAAAATAAAAAATTCTAATCATTTTTTTAAAAATAAAGAAAAAGAATTAGTTTCAGAAATTGAAAAATACATAAAAGAAAAAACTGCTCTTATTTAGTACTCAACAATTTCACCTCCTGTAATAGGTTCTTTACACCCCGTAGTCAAAGGAAAAGAAATCGGAAGTTTTAAAATTGATCTTGTGGCTAGAAAAGCAAATGCTTGGGATTCGATAAAATCTCCGCTTAAACCATAGTTATCAATAGACTCAATAATAATATCTTTTGAAATTTTATTTCTGATAAGTCCTATCAAATAACTATTTTTTCTTCCGCCTCCACAAATTAAAATCTTTGATATTTTTTTGTCTAAGGAGGATAAAGTAGCACTGATGACGCTTGCTGTAAATTCTGTGAGTGTTGCTGCTCCATCTTCTAAATTTAAACCCCTTACAAATGAAACATCAAAATCATTTACATCAAAAGATAATATTTTTTTATTAAATCTACTTGAAAATAATTCTTGAGCTTGTTCAAATATTATTTCATTCATTTTCCCAGTTTTAGCTAGAATTCCGTCATTATCATATTTTTTTTTTGAATTCTTTCTCACCCAAGAGTCTATAAGACAATTTCCTGGTCCAATATCTTTGCTTGAAAAGTTATTTGATCCGAATGGTTCTTCTATTATAGATATGTTAGCTATCCCTCCAATATTTAATATACATACCGGTAAATCAATTTTTAATTTTGTTGCGATTAATTGATGAAAAATTGGTGACAAAGGAGCACCTTCTCCTCCATTTTTAATGTCATTATTTCTGAAGTTAAAAACAACATTTTTTTTTGTCAATTGAGAAAGTAAATTTCCATCGCCAAGTTGTTTAGAAATTTTTTCTTTTGGGTTGTGATAAATAGTTTGGCCATGAAATCCTACTAAGTCAATAGTTTTAAATTTATTCATTTCAGAAGTAACTGCAGCATGAAATAAAGTAATTTTTTTTTCTAGATCATTTATTTCTTTATCGAGTTTTATTAAATCTTTGAGGGTATGAATGTTATCTTTTAAAAAATGTATTTTTTTAAAAATATCATCGGTGTATTCAAAATATCTATTTTCTATTTCCTTGTATTTTATATCTCCGTTGGTTGCTATAATTGAAGCATCCACTCCGTCACCAGATGTTCCGCTCATTAAACCTAAAGATGTGTATTCTTTACTCATATTTATATTTATTTATAATTATTTTCGTATAATAGTAGATTAATTAAATTGTTCTATGAAAAATGCTTTTTTAACTGAAATGCAATCTAGAGGTTATCTAAATCAATGTACGGATTTAGTTAAATTAGAAGATATTTGCAATAAGAAACAAATATCAGCCTACATAGGATTTGACTGTACAGCCAGCAGTCTACACGTTGGAAGTTTATTGCAAATAATGGTTTTAAAGCTTTTACAAAAACATGGGCATCGTCCAATTATTCTATTAGGGGGAGGTACAACTCTAATTGGCGATCCATCAGGAAAAGATAAGACACGAAAAATACTTGATAAGAAGGAAATAAGAAAAAATATTAAAAATATCAAAAATGTTTTTAAAAAAATTTTAGATTTTAAAAACAAAAAAACAAAACCTATATTTGTTGATAATTATAATTGGCTATCGAAATTAAATTACATTGATTTTTTAAGAAATATTGGAAGTCATTTTACAATTAACAAAATGCTTACCTTTGATAGCGTAAAACTGCGTTTAGAAAGAGAACAATCTTTAAGTTATATGGAATTTAATTACATGATTTTACAATCTTACGATTTTTATCAATTATTTAAGAACAAAAACTGTATATTACAAATAGGTGGTTCTGATCAATGGGGAAATATCGTAAGTGGAGTTGATCTGATTAGAAAAATATTAAAAAAGGACTCTTATGGATTAACCACCCCTCTAATTACTTTAGCTTCAGGAGCAAAAATGGGTAAAACAGAAAAAGGAGCAATTTGGTTAAATAAAGAATTATTTTCTAGTTACGATTATTGGCAATTCTGGAGAAATACAGATGATAGAGATGTGAAGAATTTTTTAAATTTTTTTACTGAAATTGAAACAAAAAAAATAAATAAACTTTTACAAGATAATACCAATATAAATAAATTAAAAATAATTTTAGCAAATGAAACAACAAAAATACTTCATGGAAAAGACGCAGCTAGTAAAGCAGAAAAAACAGCTAAAGAAACTTTTGAGACCGGTGGAGCAGGAAAAGAGTTGCCTGAGATAAAGTTAAAGGCTGAGGATTTGAAAAAGGGTATAAATATTCTTGACTTATTATCATCTACTAAAATTTTGTCATCAAAAAGTGAGGTCAGAAGGGCAATTAAAAATTTAGCTATAAAAATAGATAACAAAACTGTTACTGATGATAAAAAGATAATAACGTTAAATGATTTTAATAAAGAAAAAAGTCTTAAAGTTTCTTTTGGAAAGAAAAAACATTTTCTTTTAAAGATTATTTAATTCTTTTTTGACCTTTCTAAAGCTTTTGTAATAAATCTAGGAGTTAATGTTTTAATTGGATTTATAGTTGTTTTAACTTTACCCGGCGGTCCTTTAATTTTAAAACTTACACCAAATAAACCTTCACCCACATCTTTCGGGATAATTATATCTCCAATTAATGGAATTTTAGCTAAAAGTTTATTTAAATTCTTTGCAGGAACCAGAGTTCCTCTTAAACTTGTTAAACCGTTAGCATCTCTATAGCCTTCCATTAAAACCGAGATACTTGGGCCAACGGCATATAATTCTTCTAGTTTTAAAAATCCATTACTTTCACTCATTTGAATTTCTAATTTTTCAAAAGATAAACCTTCGCCTTCTGCTAAATCCGCTAAACCTCCAAAATCTGCAAGTGATAAAAGTTTTACAACCGCAGGAGCGTTTATAATCTTGAATTCTTCGATAATTAATTTAGAGGTGGATAAATTTTTTTCAATAACTGAGGAAAAATTTAATACACCCCCTGATAAACCCTTAAAAAATTCATACTCAGATAATATTACTCCTGGTAAATCAGAATATACTTCCAAAAACTTTTTTTTATTATTTTTATCGCTTTTCATTGCAATGTCTAAAAACTTGTTATTACCTAATTCCCCTTTAGATGAAATCTTAATAAATTCACCTTTTTTAAGTTCACCAATTAATTTAAAGTTTGAGAGTTTTTTTGATAAAGGAGTTATTATACTTTTTAAATCTATTTCTATATTCTTGCTGATATTTTTAAAGTAATTACTTTTTGTTTTTTTATTCAATACTTTATTCAAGTTTGTTCCATCAAACTTTTTTCCTTTGATAATAATTTGCTTGCCAAAATTTATTGAAAAATCGTTATTAATTTCATTACTGTTATAAGTTTTAACTTCTAATTTATTAAGAGACGTAATTAAATTATTCTTAATCTGAAGTTTTTCTAAATTAATTAAATTCTTGTTTTCAGCGTAAGTTATATCAAGAAAATTAATTTTGTTTTTTTCCTTTTTAAAATTTAATTGTAATTCAGCATCTTTTTTTTCATCTTTTTCGTAATTAATTAAATCAAAGCTTAATGGTAAATTTAAATTCATATTTAGTTCAATATTATGATTATCTTTTGAAAAATTATCTTTTATATCAAAATTCTTATAGGGCCTATTATTAACCTGATATAGTCCTTTACTTTCCAAACTATTCTTTTTATCGAAACTAAATTTAATTGTTAAATCTGTATCTTTAAAATTTATAATATCAATATCTTTTTGTAAAAGAGAGCTTTTTAACATCTTATTTAACTTAATATTTAGTTTCGTAACCTCACCTGTGCTTTTAATAGAATAGTCAATTAATTTAAATGTGTTGTCAAAGGTAAAATTTAAATTATGACTTAGCTTACTTTCTAAATTTATTTCTTGATTAATATTTTTTTGCTTTTTTAAATATTGTTGATAATTAATTATATTTTTTTTGTTGAAATTAATGTCAGTAAATATGTTTGATTTAATGATTAAATTTTTGTTTCTTTCTATTATTAAGTCACTATTCTTAATTTGAATACCATCTGTTTTACCATTTAAACTTTTAATCAAAATATCGGATTTATCAGCAAAAAAATTAAAATTTGTATCTTTTAAAATAAAATTACTATTAATACTCGTTGTCATTTTTTCAACTTCTCCTCTTGCTATAAAGTCCTCAACTACTAAATCATTTCCAAAAAATAATTCTACATTTGTTTTTAAATTGCCCTTTGAAATATTATTGTTAACAATACTTGTTATATTTGACGGTTTTGATCTAACAAGAATTTTTTTTAATTGATCTATATCTATTTTTTTAGACCAAATTTTAATTTTTTTTATTTTAGGTTTAGATTTAATTATAGAAGTAAAATCAAGATAAACATAAATTTTTTCCAAAGGTAAATCTAATTTTTTATATATCAACTTTGGGTTTTGCGTTTCCAAAAACAAACTTATATTCTTTATGTCAAATTTAAATTTTATTTTGTCAAGCTTTAAAGATACACTTTTGTTTTTTTCAGTTATTTTTGAGCTTATTAAGTTATTAAATCTATTAGTTTCAAATCCATTTGTAGATAACACTAAAATAGATAACGAGAACAAAAGAAATAAGATTAAGATAAATAAATAAAAAATTCTTTTCATTATTTTTTAATTATTCCTGCTTCAATAAATTGATCAATATTCCCATCTAAAACATCAGAGGGATTTGTATTTTCAATTTTGTTTCTTAAATCTTTTACAAGTTGATATGGCTGCAGAACATAAGACCTAATTTGATGTCCCCAACCAATATCAGTTTTTGTGCTCAACTCCTTTTGATTTTCTTGCTCTCTCTTTTGTATCTCATGTTCATAAAGTCTTGCTTTAAGCATTTTATAACAAGTTTCTTTATTTTTATGTTGAGATCTCTCATTTTGACACTGAACAAC